>Ga0075120_10003364_pt1 | contig 10975 bp, 11 predicted proteins | sample AntAceMetag02UKL_FD_69792 | JGI IMG/M metagenome (GOLD analysis project Ga0075120, IMG submission 69792) | Saline lake microbial communities from Ace Lake, Antarctica - Antarctic Ace Lake Metagenome 02UKL | ecosystem: Environmental > Aquatic > Non-marine Saline and Alkaline > Saline | place... | reverse complement strand
ATGAAAGTATCAGAACAAAGCAGGCTGCAACTAAAAATAGAAAAAGTTAAAAGATAATTATGAGGATGAAAATTCAGAAAACTTTAACTGGAAAGGAGGTCGAAATATGTGATTTTTTTTGTTTTTTCAATGGGAATTTTTAATTGTCGTTGAAGGGAAAATATAATTGTCGTTTGACAACGCTTGATAACTTTGATTTTATTGTTTAATCATTTATAATTATATTTGATTTGGTATTGTTCATTGACTACAACTTCAAAATACCTTATAAATATAATTATAGATGAATCTAAGTGATATTTGATAAGTATGAAGTCTTGAAAAAATCTTATATTCCTTTGATTAAAACGTAGAAGAACCTATAAATCATAAAAAATAGCAGGAAATGACGAAGCTTTACAACTAAATATTCTGAGGTATTAATGATGAAACAAATAAAGTGTTTGATTGCGCTAGCTGGAAGTATTCTGTGCCTGTCTGTATGCAACCTGTATGGGAGCAATTACCCCTGGCGCGGTGATGGTGAACTGGTAGAAATGAGACTGAAAATCAAGTATGAGGGTATCCCTGAGGTCCTAAATGTTTCGTCTTGGGAGTTCACCACCTGGCCTACTGTCACGCTTACGCCTCCCCTCGAAGAGGGTGTGACAGTCGGTGTCGCCAGTATTGTCTTTAACTACAAAGAAATACAAGATGTCGTCTGCAAGGATTATCGAATCTTTGTCCAAGGCAACTGGACAAAAGATACGCCCGACTTCTCACGGCCTCACTTACCTCTACCCAGCCTTGGCTGCTTTTACCTAGGGGTCTTAATTACCAGATGCATGGATCCGGATGTAGTTCACAACAATGAATGGTTCTATCTTTCTTTCGCTGAAATGCTCAGGGAACGCTGTCAGGCTTTCGAAATTGATGTAAATGACTATAATGTTTTAATCCATCCCTTTGGCATGCTCGCGGCCCGCCGGGCTGGCGGTTTTGACCCTGGCCGCTTCTTTGGGTACATATGTTTCCTGTCTCCGAAAAAGCTCAACCGCTTTAAATATAAGTCGTTCAATTTCGGGGCTTGGCCGGAATATCAAGTAGGCGAGTCATCTCGATCTTTCAACGGCTATGCGAACGTTTTAGAATTTCTGCTTGAAATGGAAATAAACTATGACTGGGATCCCGCAGAATGGTAATATCCCTCTTATCCGCTACTGTCATAGTGGGCCAGGGGGGCGCTGGCCCCACTACGTCACCTTATGTCCAAATACTGACTAAACGTAACGATGTAACAATTTAACGTGAATGTGTCTACAGCCAATCCCTCATTATAGGAACCAGCTTTGGTACATCTCTGCACCCCTCTCGCCTGTGCCGTGGCGTCCTGAAACATATACATCCTAAATCTCACGAACACATGCTCCATGTCAATTATAACTAAAAATTCCCTCGGTCAAAGCTCTTCCACCCCGCGACCACCCCCAGGGGCTTGGGAGCTGCTCCGGCAATCGGTACTCAGGAACGGGGTTTGACATTAGCGTTCCAGTAAATGCAAAATTCAGGTTGTATGGTGTAAAAGAAGCGACTGTAGATAGAATCATAGCTGGGCCCTGTCTATTGAACCAATCTAAAACGGCTATGCTACTATGTCGACCGCACTCTACAGTTATTTTCATTTTTCCATCTACCTTATCATAACCGACGTTAAAATGTTTCCAGGGTTGCCCAGGAGTTATAATGTATTTATCTAACTTAAAATCTAAATTATAAACAACTGCGTTCCCGTATGGCGATAGCCACAGTACGTTTTTCCGAGAAACTGCTGCGTACAAATGCGACGACAGTAGCAAAATCCCAAACCCTGAAATTAATAATATTCGTATACGGTTTTTTCCCATTATTTCTTCATCCTTTTTAAAAATTAAGGAACAATTTTATTAAGCAAAATAGAATACTTGGAATAATTCCTTGGAAACTGGACTGTTGTCTGCATTTGATTTCATGATCGGTGCCATATACGCCCACCATTTCTTACAAATATCTGTTTCAGCGATTTTATTAAAGTCAGACTTGTTTTCAACTTCCAAGTAAGCTAATAAAGTATCCGTATTTGAATCTAAAAAAATCGAATAGTTTGATGCACCATGGTCTTTTAGAGCCTGTTCCATTTCTGGCCAAAGTTCATCATGACGTTTCTTGTACTCTACTTGATTATCTGGATATAAATACATAATTGAGGCGATGCGTTCCATGTTTAATTCCTCTTTAGAGATTTAGATAGCCCGCTTTAGGTGTCAAGTCAAAACGATCACATAATTGTTTCAATTGCTCATCTGTGATAGTTTGTTTGATTTTACCTTGCAAACAAACGAGTGTATAAACTTGCGCTGCTTTTTCAGCTGTTTCAATTAGACCGAATGTTTCATCCATTGTTTCACCTGAACCGTAAATTCCGTGATATGGCCAAACGACAAGACGTGTTTCTTTCATTTTTTCAGAAGTTGCGATGCCAATCTCGTTGGTTCCTGGGACAAGCCAAGGTATAACACCAACACCATCTGGGAAAACGACAAGGCATTCTGTACACATTTGCCAAAGGGTGCGAGTGAAAGCACGTTCCGTTAAGTCATGCGTGAATGTCATCGCAAGTAGATGTGTTGCGTGACAGTGTATGACAACACGATGATTTGGATTAACAGACAGTCTAGCGATGTGGCTCATGAGGTGAGCCGGCAGTTCGCTAGTTGGCACACCACCATCTGAGTATCCCCATAGAACGTCAATGCTTGTCCCATTATTTGCAACACGAATAACACCTAAGTTTTCACTTGGCCCGCTTTTTACATTTTTAAAAAATTTGCCAGACCCAGTTACTATAAAGTATTTGCCTATTAAATCTGTTCCATCAAAATCCATCTTAAAGTTGCGAATCACTTTTGTAATATCAAGATAAGGTGTTAACTCCTCTTCATGTAGTAAGTAGCTGATGTTCCCACCATTTCGTTCATCCCAACCTAAACGATATAGATTAGTGGTTGTATCAATCATTTCTTGGACAAAATGTGCGTTTTCAATTTTTTTTTCCATTTTAGCTTCTCCATTTTAGTTATAAGATTCCTATCGTTTTAATAATACATTCTTTTCATATGTTCTAACTTCTTTAAGCCAATCAAGTCCAACCGGAACACCATTCATTTCACAGAAGTAGTTCCAAACATCTCCATAAGGGAAGTCTTTCAATTCTTCAATTAAAACAATACGTGTTGTAAAGTCGTTTTCAATTTCTATCTTTTTAAGATCTTCGATTGGTTCTAAAAACGCTTTAAGCAGTGCTTTTTGCGTATTACGAGTTCCTACAACCCATGCGGCAACACGATTGATTGTTGAATCGAAGAAGTCTAAACCAATATTTGTTTTTGATAAAAAATCATTCCGAACAAGTTCACGCCCGATTTCTATCAGTTCATCATCCATGATAACAACATGGTCACTATCCCAACGAACAGGACGACTGACATGAAGCATGATACCTTTACTAAATAGTGCTAAAGAAGACAGTTTATTCGAAATCACTTCTGTTGGATGGAAGTGCCCAGAGTCAAGACAAATCAGCTTATCACGTGTTAAACCGTAACCCATGTAGAACTCATGTGAACCAACCGTATAAGCTTCAGCACCTATACCAAAGAGCTTACTCTCAACAGCTTCCTGCGTATATTTTTCATCAAATTTTTCGGCAAAGATTTCGTCGAGTGCTTCCATTAATCGTTTCCGAGGCGTGTAGCGATCGATAGGATTATCTTTCATGCCGTCTGGAACCCAGAAGTTATTGATACAGGTCTGGCCTAGCTCTTTGCCAAAGTATTCGGCAATTTTGCGAGAGCGTTTACCATGCTCTATCCAGAAATCACGAACTTCTTTATCTGGAGAAGCAAGCGTGTAATTATCTTTCATCATTGGATGTGAGAAAAAGGTCGGGTTAAAATCAAGGGCTAACTCCTGTTCTTTCGCCCATTCTACCCATGGCGTAAAATGTTTAGGTTCAATTGTGTTTGAATCAATTTTTTCTTCAGTGTCTGCATAAATAGCATGCAGATTGACTTTATGCTTTCCAGGAATTAGTGTGAAGGATTTTTCAAGATCAGTACGTAATTCAGCTGGGGTGCGTGCTGCACCAGGATAATTTCCAGTTGCTATGATGCCACCTGTTAATTTGCCTTCCGAATTCATAAATCCTTTTACATCATCACCTTGCCAACAATGAACAGAAATTTTGACCTCTTTTAGTCTTTCAAGGGCTTTATCTGTATCTACTCCAATTGCAGCGTAACGTTCCTTCGCCACTTGATAACGATTTGTTATTTCACTCATTTTGAAAACCTTCTTAGTTTAATTCTTAATTAATTCATTATATTGTTGAAGCGCCCATGTTCCTGCCATTACTTCTGGCTGATATACTTTTATATCAAAAGAAGAGCGAACTAATTCTCGAGCATGTACCACATCTTGAATGCTTCCATCTGTTATCATTTGGACACTTAAGTTTCCAATTGCTGTTGCTTCCGATGGCCCAGCATAGACGGTAATGCCTGCTAGATTAGCAGTCAGTTGATTTAAAATACTCACATTACTTCCACCACCAACGATGTAGAGTTCCTTGATCTCACACCCTGTGATTTGTTCCATTTTTTCAAGCGCATTTGTATAACAAATTGCTAGACTGCAATAAACACAGTTTGTTAGTTCGCCTATCGATTCAGGAATAGGTTGGTCAGTTTCACGGCAGTAATTTTGAATTTCTTCGATCATATTATCTGGGTTGTTAAAGCGTTGATCGTTCACGTCAATAACTTGCTTGAAAAATTCATGCTGGTTTGATTGTTCAACCATTTCTGCAAAGGTATATTGATAATCTGTCAGTCTTGCGATTTCCTGTACGATCCAAAGTCCCATAATATTTTTTAAGAATCGATAGGTGCCGTAAGCTCCCCACTCATTCGTAAAGTTTTCTTCGAATGCTGTTTGATTATTGATTGGAACATTTAATTCCATACCAAGCAAAGACCAGGTACCACTACTTAGAAACGCCCAGTCTTTTCCTTTTGCAGGAGTACCAACAACAGCTGATGCTGTATCATGTGTGGCAACTGTGATCACATGACAAGCAGGAATGTCAAATTTGGTATGCCATTTCGGTTGGATTTCCCCTAAACGTGTTCCAGCATCTGTTAAGTCTGCGAATTTGCAAGGATCGATATTTAAGTGTTTCAACAAATCTTTATCAAATATTTTTTCACGCAGATTGAGCATTTGTGTTGTGGAAGAATTGGTTGTTTCCGCCACCTTTTTTCCTGTTAAAATAAATCCGATAAAATCCGGAATAAGCAGGATTTTGTCTGCCTTTTTGATCAGTTCCTTATCTTCCGCATAAAGTTGATAGAGCGTATTTAACTCTAGGAATTGAATCCCCGTTTTTTTATAAATATAATCTTTTGGATATTCCAATGTTAGCTCTGTGATCTTATTTTGTGTACGACAGTCTCGGTAACTGATAGGATCAGCCAATTTCTCACCTTTTGAGGAAACTAAAACATAGTCAACAGCCCAAGTATCTATTCCTAGCGTAATCTCAGAAATACCTGCTTTTTTTACTTTCTCAAGACCGATAAAGATTTCGTGGATTAAATGATCTATCTCCCATCTGTCATGTCCATCTTTGAAAGTAAAACCATTTTTAAAGCGATGCATTTCATGCAGAACTAATTTTTCATTTTCGACGTTTCCTAAAATAAGTCGACCACTCGATGCCCCAATGTCTACTGCAATGTAATTTTTCATATCAATCACTTTTCTTTAAACCATGTTTTGTTTTATTTCCTCGTTGTTCAAATCTTCATAGCGTTCTTTAGTGATTTCAGCAAGCTGACGTCCTCGTGTATTCGGTGTCCAAATTACACCAATCAGTAAGGAAACAGCTAAGAGGATAATCATCATCGTACCAGCTACCGTGAATCCAAGGTTTACTAGGATGACAGGGAAAACTATAGACCAAATACCAGCACTGCCGCGTACAATGAAAAACATAATTCCTTGAACACCACCCCGATATTGAGTTGGAAATAATTCGGTTGACCATAATGCGTAAAATGCTTGTGCACCAATACCTGCTGATATCCCCCAAAGAACAACGAATGTCCATAAGGCAGTCCAAGACATGCCGACATAAGTCAAAACAATCCATGAAGCAACAGCCATTGCTCCACCTGCGAAAAATAACCAACGGTGACTAACACGGTCACCGAATTTGGCAAATCCGTAATAAGTTCCTGCGGCCGTTAAAATCCAAAGCACTGATTGCAATAGGTTTGCCTGTATATTGGATAACCCGCCAACTGTTTCATAAATGAATGGCATGAAGAAGCCCATTGCACCTGCAACTAGATTCCAGAACATGTAAACACCGACAAGGAATAAAATCGATTTTATATTGACAGTATTTGAAAAAACTTGTTTAAATGGATGTGCTTGTTTAACAGTCGTTTTTTTCAATTTTGCCTGTTCTGCTTCCCAATCTTTTGATTCGTCAAGTCTACGTTGTAAGACCCAAGCGACAACTGCGACGATTAGAAGTGATAAGAAAAGCAAGCGGTTCCCAAAAAGCCCTAGTGGTGAAACGATGACACCTAATGTAAAGATGATTGCTGGACCAAGCGACCAGGCAAACTGAGATATACCAATGTTTCTAGCTCTTATTTTTGGATCAGCCTGTTCTGAAATATAAGTCCAAGAAGCGGGAACACCAACTCCTACTGATAAACCAGTAATTAAAAATCCAACTAGTAACATAGGGAAATTTATAGCAAACACAATAATGGCAATACCTAAAATGTAAATAAGCATGTTATAGGTATAGATAAACTTTCGTCCAAACTTATCTGCTGCATGACCTCCTATTAGTGCTCCAAATGCTGCTCCGAATGCGTTTGCGCTGATAGCTCCGAGTAAACCTATGGTAAAGCTATTAAGATCAAATTTATTAGCCCATAGCGTTAAGCCACTTGCACCTGCAACAATACAACCTGAATCTAGATAATTCGTTAATGATACAGCGATGACTTCTTTTTTACTTTTGTTTTCTGACGCTGATGAACTATTCATAATTTCACCTTTTGTTTTTAATATTATTTGCTAATGTATGCGTATTCGTAAAACACCCTTCAAAACATTTAATCCATAGTAATTTTAATAACATCAGTTATTGGTGGGGTTCCCGCCGGCAAAGCAACCCGAACTCAACCCGAACCCACCCCCAACACCGCACGACGAACCCGACCCACCAGCGACCCAGTTATGATCGTCACTGCTACCATTCCCGCAATTCAAATTGTTTTTTCCCCCGTCCCAAACATGCAGGCGTTTAGTCTACTAAAAGCAGACGATCCATCATAACATCTATCTTCAGCACTTCCCGTGCCAGCCCCATCACCGCACACATAGGTGCCATAGTAAGGTAGTGTTGCAAAAAATAAAATCAAGCTATAATGGTGATGTGATCCGGGCATAATTTGGGAATTAAAAGATAGAGCCTGGTAGTCCGAATCTACGGTTAATGAAGTTTTTAATAATCCTTGGATGTTTATCAGGAATCCCGTAGACCTGTCCTTTATGAATCATATGCATAACCTCGATTCCCCGAATAGTATTATAAGCTGTTTTATAGGAAAAGTATCCCATAGCCTGATCATGCTTTCGTTTAACCTGCCGGTGATCCTGTTCAATAAGGTTGTTAAGGTATTTGTTTGTGCGATGAACAGATGAATCTGGAAGTATTCCATCCTTTTTGAGCTCAGCTATAGCGCATGGATATGCTTTGTCTTTATCGGTTGTAAGTTTTTCAGGCATTAAAGTGTGTCCGGCATTGATAGCTTTTCTCAGGAATGTCAAGGCTGCATATTTATTTCTTCTTTTGCTCAGATAAAAATCAATTGTTTCACCATTTGAGTCTACAGCACGGTAAAGATAGTGCCATTTGCCTTTGATTTTTATATATGTTTCATCTATTCGCCACGAACGGTTAGGTCTTTTCAAGTGCCGTCTTATACGTTTTTCAAGTTCAGGGGCATAGTGCTGAACCCAGCGGTAAATTGTTGTATGGTCTGTTTCCAGGCCACGTTCCTTGAGAATAGTTTCAAGGTTTCTGTAACTGAGAGGAAAGCTGCTGTACCATCTGACACAAAGTAAAATAATTTCAGGTTCATAATGACGCCATTTGAATTCAACGGGTACAGCTTTATTTATCATAATATATTCTCCAGTTTTTGTGTTATTAAATTATGGAAAATATAGCATGAATTCTTCAATTTGCATTTTTTGCAACACTACCGTTTCGACTCGTGGTGTAAGAACGGTGCCGTCAATCCTGGCTTCTTCAACGGTACTTGTACACTCGGCACCAGCGTTGGGACGACTTCGTGCGGTGTTGGCGGTGTCCCTAAGACCAATTGACTTCATGCCGCCGAACCCTTCATGTGCAACTCCGGGTCCCAGAACCTGCATGCACTACCTAGCATCCTCATTGTTGTATTTATAAAAATATACAATATAAGCACCTTACAAAATTTCAAATTTCCTGTAAATAGAGGAGAACCAATAAGTTTGTTTCAAAGCATGAAATAATACATGACGAAAAACGTTGTCAATCAATATAAAAGCCGTAATCACCATTTCTAGAAAACCACTTAGCGTGCATCTTAGAATAATGGGTAGAAGTTATTGAGACCGGGCGTTCTCCCGCAAATTGTTCAATATCAATTCCTGATGTGCATTTCATACGGGATTCCTGTCTCTGTGACTCGATATAGATGCCCTCAAGGGAATTATTTACAAAGTCTGTGCCCGCAGTGTGACGCCCTCCCGATATGTGCGCTATCTCAAAAGTCGGTTGATCTTGTTTTATCCCACAATATAAATAATCAACCACTCCAGTGAATGTATTTGATTCTATATTTGTCACGTTCCCGTTAAAAGCGTGTACATGGATGCAACATTGGGCTGTGGGCTTGTGTATATTAACTTCAAATAAGTTGTTTGTCACTACTAATTTCTGTACATTATCTGTTAGTATGATATCATTAGTACTTGTGACTTTCATGTTATACAGAAAATTGAATATATTGCTATCGATCAAGGCATGTCTTGCATTGTATATGTAAATAGCAGATGAATCAAACTGTGGCGACGAACCCATAATTCTAAATATACAATTACTTATGACGTAATTACCCCCGGTACGATTAGCGAATAGGACCGTACCCGAGCCCCCAGTAACCGGGATTACAATAAAATTTTGTATTGTCAATGTTTGCTTGTCGTCTTGATCTCTGGCAGTAAATAACGAGTAGCGGTCAACGAAGGGGCTTTGTGCTGTTATAATACATTTTTCCCCAGATGCATCAGGGTCACCGTCTATGGTAACTCCTGGTGCACACTCTATAGATGCTACCAAAGTGATTACCATGGACTTGACATTTGTGATATTGATATTTTTGACCGGTCTAATAGCTAGGATATCGCCCGGATTGGCCAAGGACATGGCGTGACGTAAGGTGATCTTCCCATTTGCCTCAGCTTGTGACCCAGCATCTGATCCAAGTACATAATCATTAAGTGAATTTACGTCAATCGTTTTTGCGCAAAGGGGTGAGAAAAATGTGGCTAAAATAGACACAAGACCAATCGCCATAATTTTTTTCCCCATTATATTTTTCCTTTTTTTCATAATCTTTTCCTCCTGTTATTTTTAGTTTTCTTTTAATTTTTTAGCTACCTTGTCTCAACATTAGGCTGCCCTGTTTGGAGCGGGCCACGATAATCTTCGCCTTTTCCCGTGTATTTATTACCGTCAGGCATAGTGGTATCTTTAAATATAGCTTGTCTAAGGTTGGCTTCTCCAAGGTTGACGGATTTAAGGTTGGCTCCTTCAAGATTGGCTTCTCTAAAGTAGGTTCCCATAGTCTGTGCTCCTTCAAGGTTGGTGCCTCTGAGATTGGCTCCGGAAAGATCGACCTTATAAAGGTTGACTAATCGAAGATCGGCTCCTTCAAGGTCGGCTCCTACAAGTCTGGCAAAACTAAGATCGGCAAATCTAACATCGGCTCCTCTTAAGTTGGCTTCACTAAGGTTGGTGAATCTAAGGTTGGCTTCTCTAAGATCGGCTCCGTAAAGATCGGCTCTACTAAGTCGGGCTATCCGAAGGGGGGCGTTTGTAAGGTCACCGCCTGGACAAGATTTTGTTTCAAGAAGCTGATCCAGGTCCGCCTGTTTGTACGCATAGACACTGCAGCCAACGCATGCCACGAGTAACACTGTCATTAATTTTTTCATAATCTTTTCCTCCTGTTATTTCACAATTAAAAAACGAATAATTATGTTTGATTATATTAATATAGGCTATTTTTTTAGTTTGTTCAAGTATGGTTTTATTTTGAATCTACCCACTTTAATTGTTCAATACTTTTAAAGAAATGTTTTGATAAATACTTTTAACATGTTTATAATCATATAAATACAATATATTTTATTTATTTTTCAATGTAGTCATCTACTGTAATTTGTTTGAAGAATATAGACAAACATATTCCAATTGGCGAAGCGTCAAAACTAATGTAATAGAGGCTTACTTCAGCGACATAAATAGTACCACGTTTAAAATAAACAGCAGTTTTATACTTATATATTTTGATATAATCAAAAAACTTTTAAAAAAATAAAAATTTTGGGTTCTCCTCCAATTGTGTAGAAGTAGAAGTGTTGATAATCAAGGAGTATAGTATAGCCTTAATAGGCTCTGGATGCATAAATATTCCCTCTCCTCTATTTACATGAAAAGGTAAGTTGTTGATTCCCAAGTAACATATCATAGCCTTCAAGATCCAGAAACAACCTCTGAAACAGTCTTTCTTTATCAAAAATACCATAACATCTACGCTTG
>Ga0075120_10003363_pt1 | contig 10979 bp, 9 predicted proteins | sample AntAceMetag02UKL_FD_69792 | JGI IMG/M metagenome (GOLD analysis project Ga0075120, IMG submission 69792) | Saline lake microbial communities from Ace Lake, Antarctica - Antarctic Ace Lake Metagenome 02UKL | ecosystem: Environmental > Aquatic > Non-marine Saline and Alkaline > Saline | place... | reverse complement strand
TCCTCACCCTCACCACGCGCGGCAAACCCGCCGTGCGCACCGCCGTCCTTCTCTTCATGGTCGCCGCTGGCATCACCTACGCCCTACAGGTCCGCACCACCGTTTGTCTGCTCGATGAAGAACAGGGCGCCTATGCCGCTGTGGCCGACGACGCGCACGCCGCAGGCAAATATCCCCGCGCACTCATCATCCCCCTATGGCCCGGCGACTCCGCCTGGTCCTCCCTCTACGAACACTACGTCTCCCTCTACCGCATCCGCATGGTCAACGGCTACCTCCCTGTTGTCCCGCTCGACTACATCCGCGACATCGCCACCTTCCACGAATTCTCCAACGTCGCCATCATCCCCCCCGCCCAATGGGACGATCTGCGCGAGCGCGGCATTGACTACATCCTCTTCCATGAAGACGCCTTCCCCGAGCAAGTCAGCAATTTCCCCGCCGCCTTCACCCTCTACAACCTCCTCTCCAATCCACGCCTCGAACTTCTCCACCAAGACGGCAACGTCTGGGCCTTCAAACTACTCGATACCCCCCGCGAAAAAACATTACCCCCCGCCCTAGCCACCTGGACCCTTTTCCTTCCCACCTACAACTGCTCCTGGGAAGCCGAATGGGGAACCCCTGACCAACCACTTGAACCCCTGCGCGATCCTTCCGCATCCGGCCAGGCCTACTTCCCCCTCCAGACCGGACAAGCCTTCCGCATGCACACCTTCGCCCACTGCGAAGCACCCGAAGCCGCGCTGCTCCTGCGCCTCCGTGGAAACGGAACCCTTCGCACTGATCTCCTACTCGACGAACACCAAACCAACACCTGCATCAACTCCGTTCATTCCGACGACTGGACCTGGCTGCGCATCCCCGCTGCACCCCTCGAAGGCACCCGCCTAATGCAACCCGTATTCACCGTCATCGAAGGCCAACTCGATCTCGACGCCGTCATCTCCTTCGCCGGAATTCTCCCTGACCTCTCCTCCCCCGGCGCCTTCTGGCAAATCCCAGCCCCCCTCTTCTTCCGAGCCGGCTACACCGACCTTGAACACAATCAGATCATCCTCCGCCCCGACTACCAATCCGACGGCGGCGACTGGGGCATCTTCTATGGACCCAAACTCCCCATCCCCGCCGCCACCTACGACATCGCCTTCAACGTACAAACCGACGCACCAGATGGCACGCCTCTCGGACATTTTCGTATTATCCAGGAAGGCTATGAATCCGAATCTTTTCCTGTCATCGCCGGCACCCCCGCCACCGCCACCGTGACGCTCCCCTCCAACCTGCCCGTCAAACTTTCCTTCAACTACGCCCGCACCGCCACCCTCGCCATCCGATCCGTCACCTTCACCCGACATTGAACGATGGTAGCGGGGTGCTCGCCGAGCGCCACGGGGTTCTATCGTGTGATGTCTCGCTCCCCGTCCGCTCAGCGAGCGGTCGACTACTCACGGCCAACATTCATCCGCAGTTTTTTTGAACCACACGCTCCGCAGGCCCGCGAGCCACAGCACATCATCAAAAAAGTTTCCAACGATTGGAAAAAACGCACGAAAAGTTTCCAATGATTGGAAACTTTTTGCCTGCGCCTGAGGGAATTTTCCAACGATTGGAAAAATCAGTAAACGAACAAATCCAGCCCGGCCATTGCGAACAGCTTTTTAATATCGGGAGACGTATTCACCACATGCAACTGATTGCCACCCGGCTTTTTCGATGCCTGCATGCAGAGCCGAAGAAAGCCGGATGCCACATAATCCACTTCGCCCAAATCAAAAATAATCTTCATGCTGCTCGCGCGGTCGCCACGTTCCTTTTGTGCCGTCTGCCAGGCCGACTCGAACGTCTCGGTATCCGCCCGCGACGCCTCAGCATCCAAACGCCCCGTAAACACACACCGCAACTCATCGCATTCCATCTCATACTTGGTTGATATCATCAAACTCTCCCGTTCGTTCTGAATCGTCGGCACCCGCAGGATGCCGACGCCCGGTCCGTTTTACCAATTTCTGTTATAATCCCGCAAAATGGCATCCACATCCTTCGTTTCATCGCAGTACTCTTCCCTGTTGAACCGCGCCAAGCGCTCATTCAGGCGAGGACGGCACAGGCGTTTGATATTGATCAAGTGCTTCGCCGTCACATTTTCCGTGGTGCTGTTTTTTCCGCCCGATCCGCAACCGAGGGTAAACGACGGATTGAGCGTGTTGTAGGTGCCTCCCACCGCGCCCTGCGATGAGGGCGTATTCACCAGCACGCGCCCCGCATTCATCAACCGTCCGAACAGTGCAATGCGTTCCTCATTATTCGAATAAATGGCCGCCGTATGTCCCACGCCACCCAGATAATTCAGATCAATGCAGCGCTTGATCGCCGTATTGAAATCGCGCTCCTCGTAAAATGCCAGAATCGGCGCGAGCACTTCGCCCGAGAGCGGATGCTCCAACCCCGTACCGGTCAGCCGCGCCAGCAACAACCGCGTACCTTCCGGCACCGAAAAACCTGCCAGACGGGCGACGGTTTCGGCGGATTGCCCCACCACGTCCGGATTCATGTTGCCGTTCGGAAGCACCGCACACGCCTGGAGCCTGCGCACATCTTCGGCAGCCAGCATCACTCCGTTATGCCGCTCGAATTCCCGGCGGACATCCGCCGATATCCGTTCCTCAAGCACCACCGCCTGTTCGCTCGCGCAAATGGTCCCGTTATCAAACGTCTTGGAGGCCATGATGCTCTCCACCGCAAACGGCAGGTCGGCACTGTCATCAATCAGCACCGGCACATTGCCCGGCCCCACGCCGATGGCGGGTGTACCCGAACTGTAGGCCGCGCCCACCAGACCTGTGCCGCCCGTGGCCAGAATCAAGGCCAGCTTCTTGTGTCCCATCACAGCATGCGTCATCTCGCGCGACGTCTCCGGCATCCACTGAATGCAATCATCCGGCGCGCCAGCCTCCAGTGCCGCTTCGTAACAGATACGGGCCGCCGCCTCGCAGCACTTCACCGCCTTGCGCGTCGGACTGACAATGACCGGATTACGCGTCTTCAGGCAGATCAAAATCTTGAACATCGTGGTCGAGGTCGGGTTCGTCACCGGGATAATGGCCAGCACCGGCCCGAGCGGTTGGGCTATTTCCGTGATACCCGTCACCTCATTTTCCGACAACACCCCTACGGTTTTTGTATCGCGGATATTTTCATACACCAAGTGCGTGGCCAGCACATTTTTTATCACCTTATGCTGCCAGACACCCATGCGGGTCTCCTCGGCGGCCATTTTGGCCAGCTCGACCCGCCGGTTGAACCCCGCACGGAAAACCCGCTCGACAATGTGGTCCGTCGCCTCCTGATCGTATGACTCATACACCGCCGCCGACATCAGCGCCCGCTGCATCAAATCATCCGCTATACCGCGAACTCTGACTCCCCCATCCCCCGTCTCCTGAGAAGCTCCCATAACCGACTCCTTTCAGTCAAACTCTTGACAAAACGCCATACCGTACGGCATAGCCCCGAAGCGGCGAAGATACTATGAGAAGAAACATCGCCGGTCAAGACGTACGATTTAACCAAAAAAAGGACGCTCTTCCTCCAGGTCTTTCATTCGTTGGAAAATACATGTCGAATGGCCCTGCGGTGAATTTCTTTGAGTGCTGTGTGTTCTTTGTGGTGAATTTCAGCCGCGCATGAGCAAAATTCGGTTCTTCTTGCATTTAGCGCTAAATCAACACCTCTCTTCTGCGTATACTTTGAGCCATGTCTGCCATGCGCTCCATTTCGATTCAAGCCTTTCTCCTTTGCGGCATTCTCTTGGCCGCATTCGCCGGGGCCGCCGAACAAACCTATCCCTTCATCTGGACCGCAGCCGACGTCACCTTCGAAGAATTTGCTCCTGATCAATGGATTCCGAACATACCCGAAAGCGTACTGCCCCTGGATGACCCCGGTGCCCCATGGCTTCCCGCACGCTACGTACACATCCTTCTCCCGAAAGACCAACGCGCTACCGACATCCGGGTTCACGCCGGCACCATCCTCCTGCGCGACAACATCCGAATCGCACCCCAGCAGGTGCCGCAGCCCCTCAGCCGACCCGCGCCGACAGCCCTCACGCCACCCAGCGACCTCTTCGCCGCCAACCAGCCCTACCCCGCACAGCACGCCGTTCTCCTCGACCACCAAACTCTGCGCGGCCAAACCTATGTCGTCATCCGGCTTAACCCCCTGACCTACGAACCGACCTCCCGCCGTCTCCTACTCGCCACGAATCTACTCCTCACCCTTCAACTCGAACCATCCACCGACGCCCTCCGCACCGATGCCGCATCACACGACCCCAACGCATCCCTCTTCGCCTCCCTTCTCAACGGACTCGTCATCAATCCGTCCGCCCCAACCCACAAAACCGATGCCTTCGAAACCGATGAAATCCCCGCCGTCGCCTGCGACTATCTCATCATCACCTCCACCGCCCTCTCCAACTCCTTCCAGCGCCTCGCCGATTTCCGCGCCTCGCAAAACAGCCTCACCACCCGTCTCCTCACCCTTGAAGCCATCGAAGCCACCTACAGCGGAACCAAACCCGCAGGAGGCTCCGACACCCAAACCAAAATTCGCAACGCCATTATCGACCACGTCACCCGCTTCGGAACCGCGTACATCCTTCTCGGAGGCGACAACACCGTCGTACCCGACCGCGACACCGCCGTCAGTTGCGGAAGCTATTCCGAAAGCGCCATGCCCACTGATCTTTATTACAGCGGGCTCGACGGAACCTGGGATGCCAATGCCAACGGAACCTACGGAGAAACCGCTGATGGCGTGGACATGGCCTACGATGTCATCGTCGGACGAGTCCCCGTCCGCACCACCGCCCAGGCCGATGCCTACATCAATAAACTCATCGCCTTCGAATCAGGCGACGGCGCGCGCGCCATCACGCGCAAAACGCTGCTTCTCGGGGACACTCTATGGAACTCCTACACCGGTGCCAGCCGTCCCACAGACACCTGCTCTGACGGACTTTCCCAATTCAATGCGCACTCCCCCGTCGCCGACGATGAAATCTGGTGTCGGCGCCTTTATCGAACCCGCATCTCCCTCTGGACCAACCAGCAGATGAGCGCCTTCTTCGACACCCTCACCTCGTGGGACTCCTCCACTGCAGGCGACTATCTTCAAAACGCCTCCAACGTCCGCACCCGCTTCAATGAAGGTTGGAATCACGTATTCTTCGCCACCCACGGCAACACCACCATCTGGGGACTCGAAAGCGGCTATTTCACTTCCTCCGATGCCGCCGCTCTGACCAATCTACAAACCCTGGTTTACACCATGGCCTGCCTGACCGGCGCATTCGACACCGCCGACCCCAGCCTCAGCGAAGCCTTTCTCCGCAATCCAAACGGCGGCGCACTCGCCTACATGGGTTGCTCCCGCTACGGCTGGGGCTCCCCCGGCTCCTACTCCGGCGGCACCTCCACCTCCTATGCGGATAAATACTACGACCAAGTCTTCACCCAACTTCGTAATCACATCGGCATTGCCTTCGCCGAACACAAACTCGCCATGGCTTCCAGCTCCACCTACAACGGCGCCAACCGCTGGGTCCAATTCGGCATGAATCTGCAGGGCGACCCGCTTGTGCCCATCCGCCGCACCAGCATCATCCCCGGCGACGATACATTCTGGTTCCGCGCCTCGGCCCTCACCAACAGCGTATTGTTGCGCTGGCCCAATCCCATCCAATGCGGCATGGGCAGTGACCGCGTGCGCATCGACTGCAGCACCTTCGACTACCCCACATCTCCCTCGCCGAGCCCCATCTATGAAGGCACCGATCAACACTTCCTCGACACCGACCTCCCCAAAAACCAGGAACGCTACTACACCATCTGGGTCACCCACGACAACGTCACCTGGATCATCCCTCTACCCTGGTAACCCCCCATCAGGGTCAGCCCTTAAATAGTAAATAAAGGAAAAGGAAAGGAAAAGGGCCGCACGCTCGGGTCGGAGTTAAAATTCGATGCCTTCACGGGCCGGTAGACCTTCGTCGTAGTAATGCTTTTCCTTGAGCATCTCGGTGACAAGATCGGCGCGGGCTAGGAGTTCAGGCGGTGCGGTGCGGCCGGTGAGAATCACTTCGGTGTGCGCGGCCTTTCGATTCAGCAGGTCCAGCACTCGGGCGGTCTTGATCTGCTTCTTACCGAGACAGACATTGATTTCATCCAGAATAAGCAGATCGTATTGACCCGAGGTAAGCGCTCTTTCCGCGTGGGCTAGGGCATCTTCCACGAAGGCCCGTTGGGCTTCGGCTTCGGTCATTTCACGGGCTGCGCTGCCGTATTGAAAAAGGTCACATTCGGGGAAGCGTTCGCTCAGGGCGATGTATTCGCCGGTGTGGCCGCCGCCTTTGAGAAACTGAATGATGCAGACGCGGCGGCGGTGTCCAAGCGCCCGCAGCGCCAGGCCGAATGCGGCGGTGGTTTTGCCTTTACCGTTTCCGGTATATATCTGAATTTTCCCCGTCTTTTCATGTTGCATGGCATGGCCTTTCGATGGGCAGAGCCACACCCGACGATTTCAACCACAGATGGCATGAAACGGCCGGGCCGCAACCAATATTTATTTGTCCACAGATTACACCAGATTTTTACAGACGTATCCGTCCGCGCCGACGCCCACTCAGATGGAGGTGCCTTTTTTCTTTGCCTGCTTCGCCTGCTTCTTTTCCTTGGCGGTCTTCTGCGGAGCTTTCTTCGTTTCCTTCTTGGTATCCTTCGATTTACCCATGACCATTTTCCTCCTGTGTCTTGTTGGAGCCCGCGCCTTCGCGCGATACTTGAGTTGGATAATGGCGGATACCTCCAGTTTTTTCAACAGGAATTTCAGCGCCATTCCATCATAAAACAGTTTCCCGAAACTGCCGAATCCATTACTATCCAGCAACTCGATGAATGCGGCAAGTGCCGCTGGCTGCCCGTCGCCGCCGCCGCCCTGCCACGCATCAACGAGAAAAACTGAGATGAAAAACTATCACGATTATATCAACCGTTATGCCGCTCTTCTCGACGAAGCGCGTGCCATCCCACTTGGAAACACCGAGCTGCCCATGCGTCCGAACCGGGGCCATTCCTCCTGTGCCCTACTCTTCGCACCACACCCCGACGATGAATCCATTATCGGCGGCCTCGCCCTGCGCCTTCTCAAAGAGGCCGGTTGCCGCATCATTAACGTCGCCGTCACCCTCGGCAGTCTTCACACCCGACGTGCCGCACGCAAGGCTGAAATCGAAAACGCCTGCCGTTACCTCGGCTTCGAACTCGTCCATCCTCTTGAATCCGGCCTCGAACACATCAATCCCGCCGCTCGCGGCGAAGGCACCGGCGAATGGATGGACGCCGTCCTGCGCATACGCAGCCTCCTCCGAAAATATAGCCCCGACCTTCTTATTTTCCCGCATGCCAACGACTGGAATTCGACCCACATCGGCACCCATCACCTCGTGATGGATGCCCTCCGCGAATCCGGCCTCGCCTCCTGCCGCCTCGTCGAAACCGAATACTGGCATCCCATGGAAGAACCAAACATAATGGTTGAATCCAGTCCCGAAGACGTAGCCGAACTCGTCACCGCCATCTCCTTCCACCTCGGCGAAATCGAGCGAAACCCCTATCACCTCGCCCTGCCCTCCTGGCTGCACGACAACGTCCGCCGGGGTGCCGAACACCTCGGTGGTCAGGGCGGCGAGGCACCCGCCTTCCACTTCGCCACCCTCTATCGAATCCGGCAATGGCGCGACTGCGTACTCTCCCGAATCACCCCCGCCACCCCCTTTATTTCTGCACAGCAAAACATTCAAACACTGCTCAGTTATTAGAAAGGACTACGCCCCATGGAAATTATCATCCTGCCCGATGCCGCAGCCGCAAGCAAAGCCGCCGCCCAAATTCTGCTCGACCTCGTCACCCACAAGCCCGACGCCGTTCTCGGCCTAGCCACCGGCGGCACCCCCCTCGCCCTCTACAGCGAACTCATTGCCGCACACAAAGACCACGCCTTCGACTTCAGCCGCGTCACCACCTTCAACCTCGATGAATATATCGGCCTGCCAGAAGAGCACCCACAATCTTATCACGCCTTCATGCACGAAAACCTCTTCCGCCATATCAATATCCAACCCGCCCGCATACACATCCCGGACGGCAACGCCGCCGATATCAAAGCCCATTGCATCGCCTACGAACAAGCCATCCGAGACGCCGGCGGCGTCGACCTGCAACTCCTCGGCATCGGCAGCGATGGACACATCGGTTTCAACGAACCCACCTCCTCGTTCGGATCACGCACCCGAACCAAAACCCTCACCCGCCAAACTATCAAAGACAATGCCCGCTTCTTTGAAGACGATCCGGCCCTGGTTCCGAAACACTGCATCACCATGGGCATCGCCACGATTCTTGAAGCGCGCTGTGCCCTCCTACTCGCCTTCGGAAAAGGCAAGGCCGACGCCATCGCGGCCACCGTCGAAGGGCCCCTCTCCGCCATGATCCCCGCCTCCGCCCTCCAGCTCCATCCCAACGCGAAAATCATTATAGATCAGGACGCCGCCGCCAAACTCACCTTCGCCGACTACTATCAGTGGGCCTACGCCAACAAGCCCGAGTGACAACAAATCCGGCCCGGACCCCTTGAGCCGCCCCGCATCATTTTTCCAATCATTGGGAACGTGAGAATAGTTCACCATCCTGGCGGAGGTGGGGCCTCGAAGATCAGGTGTTCACCACGTACGGGGTGATTCACTTCCAGACGGCGATGATGTAGCGCAATACCCTCGGAATCGTATTGTTTTCTTGCGCCATATTTCACATCGCCGCAGATGGGCCAGCCCATAACCGCGCATTGAGCACGAATCTGGTGATAACGCCCAGTCAGCAAGTCAATCTCGACAAGCCACAGCACGGCAGCCGATGGGCGCAGCACGCGGTAACGCAGACGGGCTTCTTTGGCTTCGGAATCGTCGGCACGGCTAACCTCGGCCCGGTGGTTTCCGTGTTTTAGAAAATGAACCAGCTCACCCTCGTCGGTCGGCGGGCGGTTTTCCAACAGCGCCTGATAGACTTTGCGAATGGTGCGCCCACGCACCTGTTCATTCATGCGCGAGAGTGCTTTGCTCGTTCGCGCAAAGAGGACCACGCCGCTCACTTCACGATCAATCCGATGCACCGCCTCCAGAAAGACATGGCCCGGTTTACCGTACTTTTCCTTCACCCACCGCTTAGCCAATTCCTCGAGGCTGAGCCGATCGGTTCCACTCGGTTGCGTAAGCAGGCCCGCCGGCTTGTTCACCGCCAGCAGGTGATTGTCGGCATAGAGAATGGCCTCATTCGTCAGGAATTGCACGGCACCGCTTTCCATCGGGGGTCTACCCATCGCGCCCAAGTTCCATTCGGAAGCACCAGGGTATCGGGGGAGCCCGTCAGCAGCATTTCCCCGCAGTTCAGGCGTTCCGAACCAAACGATTGTTCCAGGAGATTCCGCAGCACGAGCGGCGAAAATCCGGGCGTATGGGAGGTGAGCAGCACAAACGCAGGCTCGGCGCTCAACACCTGCCGCACATTCGAGAGCGTATCCATCAAGTCTTTCTCCACCTTATACAGCTCGCCCTTGCGCCCACGCCCGAACGAGGGCGGATCCAGCAACACCGCGTCGTACTTCCGACCCCGCCGAATCTCACGCTGCAAGAATTTATTCACATCCTCGACAATCCAACGAATCGGCGCATCTTGCAACTGATTCAGCGCCGCATTTTCGCGCGCCCAATCCACCATGCCCTTCGAGGCATCGAGATGACAACACGTCGCGCCTGCTTTCGCCGCCGCCAGTGTCGCGCCACCCGAATAGGCAAAGAGATTGAGAAAATTCAGCGGGCGGCCCACCTCGTGTTGGATGGTGCTCACGGTCTGTTCGATCCATTCCCACTGGTGACGCGTCTCGGGGAAAACGCCGAGATGCCCGAAATCGGTGGTGGAGAGTTTCATGCGAATGCCCTGGATCGAGACCACCCATGATTCGGGGATGCGTTCGCGTCCGTTCCAGTTCAGGCCGTCGGTTCGGTCGAACGACGCCGTGCTTTTTCCCCAGCGCACTGGATAACACGGCGCCCAGACCGCCTGCGCACAGGGGCGCGCCAGCACATACGGACCGAACCGTTCGAGTTTCTTTCCATCGCCACTGTCCAGCAATTCATATTCATTCATCGGCATGGGAGAAGTTTGCCCGTTTTCCAGCGAATTATCCACTGTATTATTACCCACAAAAAAACCCCGATTCCTCTCGGAATCGGGGTCTGAATTAAACCCGGCAACGCGCTACTCTCCCATAGCCTACACCACAGTACCATCGCCGCAGAGGAGCTTAACTTCCGTGTTCGGAATGGGAACGGGTGTGACTTCCTCGCTATGATCACCGGGAAGATGATCTTCCTATCTTTCAAGGAAAAAAACATTGCATAGAGGTCGCCGCATCCGGCTCCGCTCCGAAGAGCGGAGCCGGTATACGCGAAAATAATGGTCAAGCCTCACGGCTGATTAGTACCGGTTAGCTAAAACGTCACCGTTTGTACACACCCGGCCTATCAAGGTCGTCGTCTTCAACCTGCCTTCAGTGGACCGAAGTCCAAGGGAGATATTATCTTTGAGGGGGCTTGGCGCTTAGATGCTTTCAGCGCTTATCCTTTCCGTACATAGCTACCCAGCAATGCCCTTGGCAGAACAACTGGAACACCAGAGGTACGTCATTCCTGGTCCTCTCGTACTGGGGAATGATCTCATCAAATCTCCTGCGCCCACGGTGGATAAGGACCGAACTGTCTCACGACGTTCTGAACCCAGCTCGCGTACCGCTTTAATGGGCGAACAGCCCAACCCTTGGGACCTTCTCCAGCCCCAGGATGCGATGAGCCGACATCGAGGTGC
>Ga0075120_10003360_pt1 | contig 10982 bp, 16 predicted proteins | sample AntAceMetag02UKL_FD_69792 | JGI IMG/M metagenome (GOLD analysis project Ga0075120, IMG submission 69792) | Saline lake microbial communities from Ace Lake, Antarctica - Antarctic Ace Lake Metagenome 02UKL | ecosystem: Environmental > Aquatic > Non-marine Saline and Alkaline > Saline | place... | reverse complement strand
GCTAACCATAATGAACGCCTCATCCTCATATCTGGGAAGAACTACACCGTGAAGCTGTTATCTATCGGTAAGGAGCGATTTGACGGGCAAGACTTTCCAGCTTTCGAGTTCCTAGTGAGCTGGGACTGACCAACTTCTGCTATAGACTTTACCAGTAGGCCATCTGTGTAAAATTTCCGAGTTACGCCATCAGAGGTCTGGCCAATGTCCGTCCACTCCCTTGTTTCCTGATGTGGATGCCAGACTTGTATTGATACGCCAGCATTCTCTTCCTCTCGTCGCTGTTCCTCCATCTTAAACCTCCCTACCGCCAACTAGGACAATCCGTGTCTCATGGTGATTTGTAGCACCAGTCGCGCATAGACAACTGCTGCTTCAACCAACTGAATAGCGAATGTTGCGAGTCCGAGCTTAGACCGGACAATTCCCTTCTTGTCTGATGCACCAGCAGAGCTATGGCAACAAGAGCCAACATCGGTTGCCAAGAGATGGATTGAGTCGAATATACTGAGCAGATTGCTTTGCGAGAGCGAATCTTTGCATGTCTCTTCCATGTTCCCTCATTTGCTCGATCGTTCAGTGCTATCGCGTGCTCTCTGTGCAATCCAGACTGGGAAGGCGTTTGCGCGCTAGGAAGTGATCAGATCGGTCGGGATAACAAGCCCGTGAGAAGTTTGAATGAGTCCTGTACGGGGAGCCAACGAGAACTACGGACTCCTTTATCGCCATGGCGAAGAGCGATACTGTAGATAGTATCAAGTGTCCCATGGTTCATGGCCTGTTCTGCTGCTTCCGATCCGGCTCCATGGGAAGGGCCTGTAGTAGCCAACCATGTGTTGTGCGATCTTCATGACTCCTCTAGTTTTTCGGCGCGTCGAGCCGAAATGCGGTCTAGTATTAAGGTTAGGGCAGTGCAAGGCACAAGAAGAAGCGACTATTGCCCATGTCTTTCTTCCAGTTTCCGGCTGAATATTTCCAGTACCTAGTGGTATTGTGGAGCATGGTTCTCTGGCCCAGGCATCCGACTTTCCAGATATATCCAACTTGCGTGAGTTCTTGGCAGATCCTGAATTTTAGATCAAGAGCTTGACAAATGCGCGATAAGTTGTCAAGATAAAGGCGAGATAATACCAAAGGGAATAGAAGAATAGAGCATGAGGCATTCATGAAAAAAACAAATGAACAATCGACGGGAGGTTCAGATGAGAGGATGCCAGCGTATACTTGTTCCACTAGACGGCTCTAAGCGAGCTGAACGTGCAGTTTCTCGCGCAATTGATATCTCTCGGTCACGAAAAGCTCGTCTCTTCCTTCTCCGCGTAATTGAGCCACCAGCAGTAGAGACTGTTGTGGCTGTAGGGCCTCTTGCAGCTTCATCGCCTGCATCTCTTGGCCTGATTAGTGAGGCGCAAGAGCAAGCACAGGCAGAAGCGCAAGAGTATTTGAGTGTATTGAGCTGTCGGCTCACAGAGAAAGAGGATATTGAATGTGTTCCATTGATCGAGAGAGGGCGTGTTGTGAAGAGAATCGCTGAATCAGCTGAACGCGTGCATGCAGATTTGATTGTCATGACGAGTCGTAGACGCACGGCCTTGGCAACAGCCATATTTGGAAGTGTTTCACTCGATGTGCTTCACCGAGTACGGTGCCCAGTTCTATTCGCTCCAATGGCCTAGAAGCCAACGGGAAATTAGCAAATCTGCAAGGATTTCGCTTCATCCTGGACTCTGAATTCCCCCTCTTGGAGTTCATATCTGCTGAAGCGGCCTGCGGAATCCTGCGATGTGGGAAACGAACGAAGGAGGCAGTATGGAAGCACTTCGAGCAATCGTAACGCGGCGGACCACGAAGAAATTTGAAAAGACAGATACGGTATCTGAAGAAACTACGATGAAGCTTCTACGGGCGGCCATGAGTGCTCCTTCTGAAGATAAGGCCAAACCATGGCACTTCGTCGTTATCAGGAGTAAAGAGGAAATTCGAAATCATGCTGTTCTCCTCAAAGCTCCGAAAACGCTACAGTCGGCAGCAATGGCCATTGTGGTTTGTGCTGACAGCAGCCAGCAGGATCAAATTGGCCATTGGGCGATTGATTGTGCAGCTGCAACGGAGAATCTTATTTTGGCAGCTCATGCCAAGGGATTGGGGAGCATTTGGAGGCGAGTATTCCCTTCGAAAAGACGGATGAAGATGATTGGCGATCTGCTTAAGACACCCAATCACATTACGCCCTTTTCTGTGATCTTCCTTGGGAAGCCCGAAAAGGCGATCAATCTGCGTGCAGCTCCCTTGGTAGAGAGTCAGATACACCTCGAAAACTGGTGAACCCAATCAAGAATAAGCAGCGTCAGTAGGTGTGGTCACAGATATGCTCCTAGCAAACGGCTGTGACGGCACCTCCTATTTACGTTGAGATATAGCTGCAAGATTTACGCAAGGATGTGAAAGAGATGAATCAAGTAGGTGTGGATCTAGAATTACTGATGATTCGAAAGCAAGAAGGGCTTCCTAGCTGGCTAACAGCTGGAGGACTGGCAAGATTTCTGCATCAGTCTCTAAAGCCGTATGAAGATACGTTGGAGGAGATTCAGTGTGCCCTTGAAAGAGTGTTGCTGACGAAATCGGGTCATGGTGGGTTCGTTCTCTTGGCAGTTCAGGACGAAGCGATACACGGGGCAGTAGTTATACACTTCACTCCTTGGAGTGGCTATGTTCCTGAAAATCTCCTTCTCTATGTGGCAGTAGATCCAGAGTTTCGAGGCTGTGGAATGGGGCGCAAGCTGATTCGACAGGCAATATCCAGTTGTGTTGGGGATGTTAAGCTGCATGTGGAGCACGACAACCCCGCAATGAGACTCTATGAGAGACTCGGTTTTTCGTCCAAATATGCAGAGATGAGATATTCTTCATGAATCGGTTAACAATCGATCTTGAAGCCCTCAAGCACAACATTCGCGTAGTATCGGGCTGGGTCGATAAGCATTCTGCCAAGCTCACCGTTGTGACAAAGGCACTGTGCGGTCACGCGGGACTTCTTCAGGCGATTCGTTCTTTTGGCGTTCAGTCTGTTGGGGATTCCCGCATTGAGAACCTGCGTGCGATTCGCCTACACATGCCCAATGTGGAGTCATGGTACTTACGGCCTCCGCACGCATCTGCTTTGGGTAAGCTTCTTCCATTGTGTGATGTATCGTTGAATAGCGAATTGGAAACGATTCGCGAGATTGATTCTGAATGTCGCAGAACTGGAACGACGCATCAAGTCGTACTGATGATGGAGCTAGGAGATCTTCGTGAGGGCGTATTGCCAGGAAGACTTCTTGACATGACAGCCAATATCCTTCGGATGCCAAACATCAGATTGGTGGGGTTGGGGGCTAATCTTGGCTGTCTGAGTGGGGCAATACCCATGGCTGAAGAGCTTGCACAGATCAGCCTCTATCATGAGCTTCTTGAGCTGAAGTATGGAATATCGATTCCGTACGTGTCAGCAGGTACCAGCGCGGCATTGAGGCTGATGGCTTTGGGGGAGCTTCCAAAGTCGATCAACCATTTTCGAATTGGAGAGGCGATTCTATTGGGCACTGATCCCGTCACAGGGGATCCACTTCCAAATCTGCGGAGTGATGTCGCTACACTCGAGGCAGAGGTCGTGGAAGTGAAGGAGAAGCGGCTCATTCCGTCCACCGAAACCGGAGACACGCCCTTTGAAGAACTGGAGACAACACAAGATATAGAGCCTGGGCAGCGAGGCTATCGCGCCATTGTCACCGTTGGTCATGTTGATACGGATATCAATGGTCTTACACCACTTAATCCAGAGATTACCCTTGCTGGAGCGAGTAGTGATGTTGCCGTGCTCAATCTAGCCGATGAGACAGATGATGCTGGCATTGGGGAAACTATCAGCTTTCGCCCAAATTACTCCGCATTCGTCCGTCTCATGAATAATCCCTATACGGAGAAGATCCTGGAGGGCGTGGCACAGAGCTAAGATCGCCGAGGTCACTCAGAGGAATAGCAAATTCCTTGTGAGGGATGCGCGATACATTATCGAGTAGTGCCAAGCGAGAAGGACAGATGAGTACAAAACCATGAGAAGGAGAGGATGCTAACCGGGCCAGAACACACCTATGAAAGCGTGGTCCAGGCAGCCGTGAATGAGTACGTGCATGTCCTCACGTATCGGCTGAACCGGAAGCTTGACTATTGGTTGCTAGAGGGACTTGCAGCCTACCTGGCAGAACAGATTCCCGACGATGCCGTTGTCCGAAGCGCGGCAGAATCGATTACCTACGAGCAATTCTCTAGTACCACTGCCATACAGTTTGCCAACGTGGGCGGGTACGCGCTGGCCTACACGCTGATTTCCTATCTCAAGCGGACGTATGGCTGGGACCAAGTCATGGCTCTGGCCGTGCCAGGGGCTACCTATGAAACAGTGCTCGGTCTCAGCAAGCACGAAATGTTCGACGCGTGGCGAGTGCACATTCTAGAGGAGTAGCACAGAGAGCCAACCGATGATGCGAAGGGCGGTTTGGAGCCTGAGTACTCGAACGCTACGGCATGTATGCGCTCTAAGAGCCTAAGTCGGCAGGTACCACAAGTCCATAAAAGTTTGAAGCCAATCCTCTACGGGGAGCCAGCACCTGAAAGCCTTTGTCATACAGGCGTTCAGGTGGTTGCTGTTGATCGAGAGAGCAAATGTGACTGTGCTTCGTCGAGTCAAGATCGTTCTCAGTGGGTTTGTAAATCCTCCTATGTTAGTGCAGTGCTCATGGATGATTCCTTAAACCCTCAGCTGGACAGAACGATCGCGCTAACTGTCCCTCCTATAAGTGCTGCCAAAGAGCTGGCAATGATGGGCCATCTTCCTCCACCTCCGAGACTACTCAGGGCGGAGTGAGCGAGCATGCCCAGCGCACACAAGTGGAGAGAAACGCCCCAGGGTGTATTCCTCAGTAATCCAGAGGTCGATAGAACGAGGAGGCAAGCTGTGCAAAACTCTGCGCAGATCCGCGACGCTGCTCCTCTCTGTGAAAGCCGCACAGCGCCTCCACCAATCATCCGTAGTTGTTTCCCTCGGACAAGCAGAAGTAGTGGCCAGAGAATCCCAGCAGCAAAGCCGAACACGATTACAAAGAGCATACGTCCCATCTCCCTGATAAGGTGCGGCGGCGCATAGATTGCTGCTCAGATGGTCGTGCTGTGCGCCAAGGCTCCTTGCACAGCGCCGCGCTGCCGCGCTGTGCCACAAGAGAACACAGCATCAGCAACCTGAGGGGCAACAGCTCGATGCGCTTTGTCTGCACGATCTTCAAGCGGAATGTGGAGGCAACGCGCGAGATCAGACACAATGGCCGTCCTTTTCTATCTGCTGCTCCGTCGGACATACAAGAAGCACCGGGTGCTTGATCCGACGAAGCACATCGAGTGCCAGTTCTCTATGAAACAGGGATGTGAGCACCGTTCGTCTGTGGCTTGTCATGATGACCAGGTCTACTCCGAAGTGATCGGCGGCGTTGGCAATGCACTGGGCCGGATTTCCTTTGTCAACCAGCACGACACAACGAATGCCTTCCTTGGATTCTAGTTTCGCTTTCAGTCGCTTGAGATACGCGTTTGCCTGCAGCTGTTCTTTCTCTTGAGTTTCCTTGAGGATCATGCTTGCTGGGACTGATGCCGCAACAGCGGGTCCAGCTACGACAGCTTCCATCTGCGGAGATTCAATCACATGGAGAAGCAGCAGTCTTGCGTTCCTCACGCGCGCAAACTCTATCGCGTGTGGAAGAGCGTACTCAGACCAAGCAGAACCATCCAGCGGAACCAGAATGTGGCTATACATGACCTCTCCTTCTGGCGTTCAATATGTCATTCTAAGAAACGTCCTATATTGCATATGCCTATTCTGAAGGGTAATATATCCATTATGGAATCGCAAGAAACGAATTCTTAAGTCCCGAATATGAGAGGTGCTCGATTGGTCAATCAGGCGTGGCAATACATCGTGGTTCATTCAGACAAGGTTCTTGAGTGGACTTGGCAACATCTCCAAATCGTCCTCATCGCCAATGCAGTAGCCGTAGTCCTTGGCGTCTTGATCGGCATGTGGGTCTCCGGCAAAGGAAGGGAGCAGATTGCAGACGGCGTTATCTATGCGGCAAGCATCCTGATGACGATCCCGTCTCTTGCTCTGTTCGGCATTCTGATGGGTGTGCTGCATGCAATGTCGCTGCCCTCCATTGGGATGCTACCGGTCGTGATTGCACTCACGCTGTACGGGCTGCTTCCAATCATCCGCAATACGCACACGGCCCTTCGGGAAGTGGATCCGGCGATGATCGAAGCCGGGTGCGGAATGGGGATGAATGGCCTTCAGTTGCTGCTGCGGGTCAAGATGCCGCTCGCCGTGCCGGTGATCCTTGCAGGTCTTCGGCAAGCAATGGTTATGAATATCGGTATCGCCGCGATTGGCTCTTACCTGGGAGCCGGAGGTCTTGGGCAGCCGATCTTCCGAGGGCTGGCGAACTACAGGAAGGACCTCGTACTGGCCGGAGCCATCGTGGTCTCAGTGTTGGCTGTCCTGACAGATCTTGTTATGGCTGGCGTGGAGAAGCTGGTGACCCCCAAAGGGGTTCGGACTGGGAGGAAATCGTGATTCGACTAGAGCACGTCTCGAAGGTCTTCTCCGACGGAACCGAGGCTGTGAAGGATCTCTCACTCGACATCGCGGAGGGCGAGTTCTGTGTATTGCTGGGTCCATCTGGGTGCGGGAAGACAACCAGCCTTAAGATGATCAATCGCCTGATTCCAAGTACGGGTGGGAAGATCTACATCGACGGCGTTGACACCCAGCAGAAGAATGTCAACGAGCTGCGTCGAGACATCGGCTACGCCATTCAGAACATAGGCCTCTTCCCGCATTTAACCGTGGCGCAAAACATCTCGACGGTCCCGATGCTCAAGCACTGGCCGCGTGACAGGCAGCGCAAGAGGGCCCGAGAGCTTCTTGATCTGATCGGGATGCCGCCCGACACGTTTATTGACCGATATCCGGCAGAACTCTCTGGAGGGCAGCAACAACGCGTTGGTGTAGCAAGGTGCTTGGGAGCTGACCCTCCCATTCTGCTGATGGACGAGCCTTTTGGTGCTATCGATCCAATCACACGGCACAAGCTTCAGGAGGAGTTTCTCAAGATCCAGGAGCGGTTGCAGAAGACGATTGCTTTCGTTACGCACGACATCGACGAGGCCATCAAGATGGGCGACATGATCGCCCTGATGAAGGACGGCGAACTCATCCAGTATGCCGATCCAGCCACGCTCCTCGCTGAGCCAAAGGATCGATTTGTCCGCGATTTTGTCGGTGCCGACCGCGTGCTGAAGGGGCTGCGTCTGCTCCGGGCTAGAAATGTAATGAAGGCGCCGAAACTGACAATTCGACTTGATGAGTCGGTAGAGAGTGCGATCCATATCATGGACGAGCGACAGCGCAGCTGGATCCCAGCGATCGAAGACAACGGCCGATTTCTCGGCTGGATCGAACGGGAGGATCTGGAGTCCTCCGCGAGCCTTGCCGAAGCACTGACGCCAGCCATTTCTACAGCCACTCCACGAACGCCGCTGAACGAGGCGCTTTCGATGATGCTCGGGAGTGCAACGGGGGCAGTAGCTGTCTTGGACGATGCGGATCAACTCGTGGGGCTGTTATCGTTCAGTGCCATTCGAGAGGTCCTCGCGATTGACGACGAGAGTGAGGGTGAATGAGACGTCTGATTGTTCCGCTAATTCTCTCTTTCGTGCTCCTTGGGATCACGGCGTGGGTGACGTCTCTGGGGACTGTCGGCATCTATCGGATTCCGCAGTGGAATGAGGTGCTCGTCGCGACATTCCAGCACTTACAGCTTGTCTTGGCTGCTGAAGGGCTCGCGATTCTTATCGGTGTTCCCATCGGGTTCGTTGTCTCGCGCCGCGCCTTGCGCTGGATCGGAGCGCCTCTCATGGTTCTGACGAACATTGGGCAGACGATTCCGACGCTGGCGTTGCTCGCTCTCGTGTCGATCATCCTCGGCTCGGGGTTTCGCGCAGCGGTGGTAGGACTGCTAATTTACGCGCTTCTGCCGATCGTCCGGAATACCTACGCCGGTATCCAATCAGTAAGCCCAGTAGTGATCGAGGCAGCGCAAGGCATGGGATTGTCTCGTTGGCAGGTGACAGCTCGCGTTGAATTGCCGTTGGCTCGTCCGGTTGTCATTGCCGGCATTAGAACCTCGATGGTCGTGAACGTGGGAACTGCCGCAGTAGCCGGGATGATCGGAGGCATCGGTCTCGGCAAGCTAATTACGATTGGGATCTCTGTCAACGTCTTCGAGTTGATGATCCAGGGCGCCGCGCCAGCGGCCGCCCTGGCGATCCTGCTTGATGCCATACTCGGCCTTGCAGAGCGCTGGATGACTCCGCGGGGCCTCCGAAAAGAAAGCCCTCGACAGGGCAAACGTCTTGCCAAGGTAGCTCAACGGATGTCGTAGGACGCGCACTACGCGCGAGAACTGGAAGCACATTGGCTCCCGTCATCTTGTCGGGGAACCAAGAAGGTGGCCGTGCCGAGCGGCATGGACCAATAAGAGATCGAACACACTACAAGGAGGAATACATGCAACGAATGAAACTAGCAATCACAATGCTTGCGATTGTCGGACTAGGACTCTCTGCCATGGCAGCGGACATCACGGTAGGTGCGAAGAACTTCACAGAGCAGTACGTTGTGGGAAATCTGATCTACATTCTGCTTGAGGAGAACGGTTACGATGTTGAACTACGGGAAGGAATGGCCACAACTATAATCCGCGAAGCAATGGTCAGCGGAGAGGTTGATGTGGCGATGAGCTACACTGGCAATGGTTGGTTGCTCTTCCCGGAGGGTGGCAACGCCTACGCTGGCGAGACGCAACAGGAGATGTACGAGAAGGCACGTGACCACGACGTAGCCAACGGTCTCACCTGGCTTGAGCCGATCTGGTGCAACAACACCTATGCGGTTGCGGTCACGAATGCGTTTGCCCAGGAGAATAACGTCTACTCAGTCAGCGCATTTGCCGACTACGTGGATGAGAACGACGGAGATGTCCCGTTTTGCACGACGTTCGAGTTCTATGCACGACCGGACGGGCTTCTCGGTGTGCAACTTCATTACGACTTCGCCTTCAAACCGTCGGCCATTAAGACCGTTCTTGCGGGACTCACATTCGAGCCATTGATCAACGGCGAGGTGGAAGGAACAATCGTGTTCGGTACGGATCCGATCGTCGCCAAGGAGAATTGGGTTGCACTACAGGATGACAAGAACTTCTGGCCCCCCTACGACCTCGCTCCGGTCGTTCGACAAGAGATTCTCGACGAGTATCCGGAGATCGAGGGACTGCTCAGCAGCCTTGTTGCTGCCTTTCCAAGCGACCCTGCGGAGGCACGAGCGGAGATGACCGCTCTCAACGCCAAAGTTGATGTTGATTTTCTTGAACCTGAGGATGTTGCACGGGAATGGTTGGAAGCCAAAGGCCTAATCTAGACGCTGATCCGTGTATATCTCACACTTTGCGGGGCGGGCATCTGGCCCGTCCCGCAGCTTTGTATATCTTCATGTTTGCTGTACTACAGCGCTTGTTGGACAATAGGTGGAGATCATGAGTCCCCAACAAATGAGGTCTGAGAAACACGTCATCGGATACTACCGTCCTTTCCCATGGAGCCGGATCGGTGTGGAGCGTTCAGGGAGCAGTTCTGCCTTGAAGATGCTTCGCGCATTTGCTAGGGAGGAAGGGTTGAGGCTTCAACGATTTTTGGTCGAGACTGACGAGCAGATCAAGCGTCCACTTGATGACCGCATCGTTGGGTCAGAGTTATTGGCTCAACTGCGAAATTCCAAGGCAAAGGGGATCGCCGTTGCTCGACTTGAGCACGTGTTCACTTCGAGTGGGCAAGCGCTGAGTTCACTAGAGCGCTGGATGGATGAAGGTATATCCTTTTACTGTGCCCACTTCATTCTCGAATCCCCGCTTCTGTTGACGCCAAAGGGAACGCGTTTGAGCTCTCGTTCCCTGATTTCCGGACTTGCAGAGTTCCAACGGAGACTGGATTCCGAAGAAACGCGTCGTCGAGTCATCAATAAGAAGAATCGGGCATCTTGGACAGGGCGTGTGCCGTTTGGCTTTCGTCTTGAGGATGGTCGCCTTATTGAAGATGAAGATCGTATCGAGCGAATCCAGCAGATGAAGCGAGCGCATCGGAATGGGAGAAGCTATCGGCAGATTGCTGTTGCGCAAGGGATCTCTGTTGGCACCGCACACCGTCTCGTGAGGACGGACCTTCGAAGGCTCCGCAGGATCAGCAGAGTTGATTGTGCCCCTAGATGAAGCTAACGAGACGTTGTCTGTTTCGCGAATCCGCGAGTAGGGCGAAGGTTGGGGTATTCTCAAACATTCAGTGAAGACGAATTGCCGTGCAAGAGTCAGATTGTTGCGCGCATCGAGAGGCATAATCTCGTAGCCTTCCGCGCCGAGCTAGCAAGAAATGATTGCATGAATACAGTCATGGCAGATACTGAACCCAAGCTAGCTTTTCACTTCGAAAGCGCCGAGTTTCTTGCCGAGTTTCATGGCGTGTTCGTTTCCCTCAAGGCATTCCAACACATTTTGAGACATGTTGTCAATTTGGCGATGGCCCATCTATTACGGCAAGTACACTGTGAAAGGGCAACTCCTGGCGTTGGAGTGTTCCGCCCCGCAATGAAGTGAAAATGTAACTTCGCATGTCTTGCGTCTTTTCTTTTCTCATGCTAAAATAGGCACACTTTACCCCCTCCTTCCGTGCCTGACCCGGCCTTAGTGCAGGGCGCGGATCTACTACGGGGTTGGCGAAGACAGCACAACGCTCATCGCGCTGAGCAGGAGCACGGCAATGCCCAGAAACACATTGGCGTAGAGCAG
>Ga0075120_10003357_pt1 | contig 10984 bp, 8 predicted proteins | sample AntAceMetag02UKL_FD_69792 | JGI IMG/M metagenome (GOLD analysis project Ga0075120, IMG submission 69792) | Saline lake microbial communities from Ace Lake, Antarctica - Antarctic Ace Lake Metagenome 02UKL | ecosystem: Environmental > Aquatic > Non-marine Saline and Alkaline > Saline | place... | reverse complement strand
GTTTGGGGATCATGGCCTTAACTTTGCCATTACACATGCTCTTGAAAACTCCGTTACTGGAATGAATCCTTTCGACCCGGGTCAGCAGATCGAATTAAGCATGAACCAATGGGAATTTGAAATCGGTTTTAACTTTTAAAATATTTCAAATAAATATATCCTTAATTGTAATCCTTTTTTATGCAGGCTGATCATTGAAAAACGATCAGCCTGTTTTATTTTGTTAAAGATATTAACTTTGTAACATATTTAAAAACCACATGAGATGAAGACAAAAGCTGTACTTCTGATTGCATTAAAAGGTTGCGGAAGCAACTGCCCAAATCCTAAATCGTGGGTGGGTAAAAAAAGCGGGTGCTGCACCAAATAATGGAACGCAATTTCGATAGTGAACTGACATTTAAAACTTCCCGCAGCAGTGGCCCGGGCGGACAGCATGTAAATAAAGTCAACACCAAAGTTGAACTGCGCTTTGATGTCACAAATTCCGCTTTGCTTAGTGATGAAGAAAAAGAAACCCTCCTCGAAAAACTTAAAAATAAAATCAGCAAAGAAGGAGTCTTGATTATTATATCTCAACACTCAAGGTCACAAATTAAGAACAAAGAAAAGGCTATAGGGCAATTTTACAGATTGATCGAAAAGGCCCTCACCCCTATCAAAAAGCGTATTGCCACAAAGACACCAATGCGCGTTCACAGGAAGCGCCTGGAAAACAAACTAAAACGGGCCGAAATCAAGGAATTGCGCAAACCTCCTAAACTGTAAGTGTTAAAAGCGAGTGAATGAAAGATTAGGAATAGGACGCGGATGACACGGATTACACTGATTTACGCGGATGTTACCTACAATCGAATCAGTGCTTATCCGTGTCATCCGTGTAATCAGCGTTCCAATTTTACCCACAACTCTTAAAATCTTGCCATCAACTCAAATCTATTATTTTTGCAAGCTTCAAAACTTACAAGAATAAAAAGCATAAACCATATACTCCATGACGGACATAGAAAAGCAGCAGGTATTTGAGAAATTGAAGCGGGAAAAGAAAAAACTGACCGGCAAAATTGAAACACTCAGGGAGCTAACCAAACCTATTCCTCCGGGTGATGAAATCGGGAGGATAAGCCGTATCAACAAAAGTGTGAACGAAGCTGCATTGCGGGCCTCTGAAGAGAATATGAAGACCATCATTCTATCCATTGAAAATTATGAAACCCCGGAGTTTGGCATTTGCCGCAAATGCGGAAACCCAATTCCATTTGGCCGGATGATGGTAATGCCCGGAAGTTCAGCCTGTGTGAGTTGTGCGGGATTTTAGTTCAAAGTTCTTTGTTTTGAGTTTCCGAAGTTCTGTGGTCAATGTTTGAGAGTTCATTTGTGTCATTTAGCTTCGCTGTCATTAGATGTCATTTGCGCTTCGCGCGTCATTTATTTTCTAACATAATGACAACAAATGACTTTCAATTGGAAAAAGTATTAAGTTTAAACGAATCTCTCAACCACCTAAACAATTACCCTTTATGAATGAATCCCCCGACGCGGATATCCTGAAAAAGCTCACCACCGAAAAAATGCCTTTTGGTAAATACAAGGGTGCGAAGATTTGCAACATCCCCGAACATTACCTGGTTTGGTGCCACAGCAAAGGATTCCCAACAGGTAAGCTGGGCATGATGTTAAACACCATGTACGAAATACGGCTGAATGGGCTGGAATATCTGCTGGAGCCACTGAAGGGAAAAAATTAAAGAAGGTTGTATTTCTTTCCGGACTGTCCCCTGATACAAGACAGATTGCCACGCTTCGCGCGCAATAGTCCGTCTCTGGAACATCCATATATATTACAAACAATTCCTTTGAAACTGGATTTTGCGAGCGGCGAAGCGACGAAGCAACCCGTTTCATTATCGCATGAGACTTTTGTGTATAAAAAAAAGATGTTTGATCTGGTAATCAATTTTTCCCAGATCAAACATCTTACATCAAACATCGGAAATCTTATATTCTTTACCTCCCTTGCACCTGCCCTGTCGAATCAGCAGCCTGTTGCGCTTCGATAAATACCTGCTCCTCTTCGGGTGACAACCATCCACCGCCAAGGGCTTTGTATAATGCCACGTGTGCCCCCAATAAATCTCTTCGGGTTTGCGAGTAGCTTAATTGTGCATCGAAGGATTGTTGCTGCGAATTGAGTACTTCGAGGTAAGAGGTTACACCTTTGTCGTAGCGTTGGGCAGAGAGGTAATCAGCATTTATAGCTGCAGTATATCTCCGCTCCTGTGCAAGCAATTCTTCACGTAAAGTCTCTATCGAAATCAATGCATCTTCTACCTCCTTGAAGGCTTGCAAGGCAACGCTTTCATACGTCATGAGGGCAGCTTCGGTATTGGCACGTTCTATTTCAACCCTTCGCTTGTTTTTTCCAAATTGGAACAATGGACCGAATATCACACCTGATGCCGACCAACCCAATCCGGCTGAACCGAGGGTTGTCAAATCCGAAGTCGCCACACCCAACAATCCGGTTAAACTCAAAGATGGCCAGCGCATGGCCTGTGCTGCACCAATGCGTGCATTTTGTGCGGCATATTCTGATTCTGCCTGCATTACATCAGGGCGGCGGGTTAAAAGTTGTGAGGGTAAACCGTTAGGGACATCTGGCGGTTCAACCTGGTCAATCAGGTTTGAACCAACTTGTACTTCATCAGGATATCCACCCAGCAGGATACTAAGCGTACTTTCATTAAATGCAATGGCCCTTGTATAAATGGGCACTGCTGCCGCAGAAATAGCACTTTGTATTTGTGCCTGGTTCAGGTCAATTTCCGCAACTACACCATAGTCGTACCTGGCTTGAATAATAGCCGTTGAACTATCCCTTGCTTCCTTGGTCCTGCGAGAAATTGCCAATTTTGCCATATTATCAAGCAAAGAAAAATAAGTTGATGACACGGCAGAAATCAAACTCATCTGTACGGTTCGCATGCCATATTCAGAAGCCAATAAACTGGCGCGTGCTGATTCATTAAGTCTGCGGTACTTGCCCCAAAAACCAATTTCCCAATCCATTTGTGGGAAAGCAAAATAGTTAGTGGAAATATCGTTAAGGGTTGTAACACCATTTACCGAGTTCCCGGAACTAACTCCAGCATTAAATCCAAATGTCGGCCATTGATCGGCTTTGGTATAACCAAGGTTAGCAGCGGCGGCATCAACCCGGGCAGCGGCAATCAACACGTCTTTATTGTTTTCAAGAGCTTGGGCAATCAAAGTATCCAGCACATCATCATCAAACATTTCCCACCAGCGCAGGTTAACAATAGTGTCTGTTGTAATCGAATCAAATCGAAAGGAAGTTGGCCCATCGTATTCTGGTTTTTGAAAATTAGGCCCCAGTTTACACCCTGACATGAAAACGATTATTCCGATAATAAGTATTGATATTGTTTTTTTCATGGCATTAATCGTTTTTAACAGTTACAGTTTCAGCTTCCGATGCCTGCTGTCGGTCTCGTTTCTTTTCATAACCTGCTAATTTTCCAATTAAAATAAACAGCATCGGGTATAGAAAAACACCCAGAAAAGTAGCAACCGACATCCCTCCAAGCAGTGCCATGCCCATCACTTTACGTGATTCAGCACCAGAGCCAGAAGCAATGACCAAAGGAAATACGCCAAGGATAAAGGAGAAAGCGGTCATCAAAATAGGCCTGAACCTCGACCTGGCAGCTTTGAGGGCAGCATCGTAAAGGCTGGATCCATTTTTGAATTCATCATTGGCATACTCAACAATCAGGATGGCATTTTTTGCCGCCATACCAATAAGCATGACAAATGATACCTGGGCAAAAATATTGTTCTCGAAAGTGGGACTGAAAAGCCTCCCCGCCCAAAGCGCAAACAAAGCACCAAAGATTGCAAATGGTGTTCCCATTAAAATACTGAACGGTAGGGACCAACTCTCGTATTGTGCCGACAAAATTAGAAACACAAATAGCAATGAAAAGGTAAGGATGATTGCCAGCGACCCAGAAGCTTTCTCCTCCTGGTAGGACATGGCATTCCATGCAAAGCTCATATCATCAGGAAGTACCTCTTCGGCCACCTCCTTAAGCGCAGTACGGGCTTGTGTGGAAGTATAACCATCTCCCGGCCCACCGGTGACTTCTACCGAACGGTAAAGGTTAAACCGTGTGGTGTAATCGGGCCCCGAAATGGGACGAATTGTTGCCACCGTGGAGAGCGGCACCATTTTATCTACATTATTCTTGATAAAGAAATTGTTGATTTGTTTTGCATCAACCCGATACTGTGGCTCGGCCTGTATGTATGATTTGTAAAGCCGTCCGAAACGGGTAAAGTCATTTACGTATGCCCCACCCATAAAAGCACCCACCGTGGTATATAAATCGTTCAGGCTAATTCCCAGCTTGAGGGCTTTTTCGCGGTCAATGTCCATATAGCGTTGCGGAACTGAAGCCTGGAAAGATGTAAAAGCATTACTAATCTCGGGCCTTACATTGGCAGCTTTAATAAATTCGATGGTATTTTTAGCCAGGTATTCAGGAGTATTCCCACCTTTATCCTGTAACATAATACTAAAGCCTGATCCATTTCCAAGCCCGGGAATAGCCGGAGGACCAAAGGCAAACACCTGTGCTCCCTTTATGGTTGTTGCCAGCTGCATGTTGATTTTCTTAACCAACTCTGCGGCTGTTAAATCCCTGTCTCCCCAATCGACTAAGGAAGCGAACAAAAAAGCAGTATTGGATGTCGCGGCACCCGAAAGCATACTGTATCCTGTAGCAGTAGTTACAAACTCAACTTCCTGATATTGTATTAAAACTTCTTCAACCTGCTTTGCAATTTCATCAGAACGCTGGAGGGAAGCTGCATTGGGCAATTGTACATTTACAAAGAAATAACCCATGTCTTCTTCCGGGATAAAACCTCCGGGAACGAGGGTTCCAAAAATCCCTGCTGCAACAGTCATGATTAAAATAAACACCACGCTACGTTTCAACTTACGTGCAACAATGCCGGTAAAACTCATGTAGGCATCAGTACTTTTGTCCATCCCTTTGTTAAACTTGCCAAAGAACCAGCCCAATGGCCCCTTGTAAGGTTTTGGCTCTTTTAATAAAATAGAACAAAGTGCCGGACTAAGGGTAAGCGCATTTATTGAGGATACAATTACCGAAACCACAATGGTAATGGCAAACTGTTGATACAGCAAGCCGGTAATTCCAGCCATCGCGGCCACGGGAATAAACACAGCAATAAGCACAAGTGTGGTAGCAATAACCGGGGCAGTAACTTTCCGCATGGCATCCAGGGTTGCTTCTTTGGCCTTCATGCCTTTTGCAATGTTTACCTGAACGGCTTCCACCACCACAATGGCATCGTCCACAACAATTCCGATAGCGAGCACTAAGCCAAGCAATGACAAAACATTGATGGTAAAACCCAAAGCCGGGAAAAATATAAATGCGCCAATGAGCGATACGGGAATCGCCAGCGTAGGAATAAGTGTTGCGCGCCAATCCTGGATAAAGATGAACACCACCAAAATTACTAGCATCAGGGCGATGATCAATGTGACAACAATATCTTTTATACCGGCTGTAATTGGAGCTGTTGAGTCGAGCGATACATCATACCTTATACTCTCAGGAAAACTACTGGCCAGCACATCCATTTCTGCAATAACCTGATCAGCCAACTCAACAGCATTGGAACCAGGAGCCTGGTACAGCGCCACGATAGCTGCAGTTTGTCCATTAAGCCTGGGAATCATACTATAGGTTTCAACACCAAGGTTGATGGTCGCCACATCCCTTAGCTTAATCTGTGCCCCATCCTCTTGTGTACGGACAACGATTTCACCAAAAGCTTCAGGAGAATTAAAACGTTCGGGCAATCGAACAGTATAAGTAAACTCTGTGCCCGGAGGGGCAGGTTCAGCACCAAACTTCCCGCCAGGGACAATAATATTTTGCTCGTTGATGGCATTGATGATTTCGGGTACAGTTAATCCCATTTGCGAAAGCCTGTCGGGTTTAACCCAAATACGCATCGAATAATCTGCTGCGCCCATTACATTTACCCGGCCAATTCCTTTAATCCTTGCCAACTGGTCCTTGATATTGATCAAAGCGTAGTTTCCTAAAAAGTCTTGGTCGTACCTGCCATCGGATGTCAGTGTTACCAACATCAGAATGTTTGGCAGTGACTTTTCGGTGGTCACTCCATATTGCTTCACGGCTTCGGGTAACTTTGCTGTAGCTGCCGAAACCCTGTTCTGGGTAAGTACCGTGTTCATATCGGGATCGGTTCCAACATCAAATGAAACATCAATAACCATAGTTCCATCGTTAGCATTGGTAGATTTCATGTAGATCATGTTATCCACACCATTGATTTGCTGCTCCAATGGAGTAGCCATCGCCTCTTCAACATTCAGTGCATTGGCACCGGTGTAGGTTCCCCTAACCTGCACAATTGGAGGTGTGAGGTTTGGATACTGTTCAATGGCCAATTGAACCAGCGATACTGTTCCAACAATCACAATCACTATGGCAATGACCATTGCGACAATCGGCCTGTGGACGAAAAAATTTCCTTTGCTTTCAGCCATAGCTTTAGTCTTCGAGGTTAGTTTTACTTTCAAATACCGTTACTTGTGGCTTAACTACAAGTCCGGACGAAACTTTTTGAAGTGCATCAATAACAATTTTTTCTCCAGCCTGAAGGCCTTCTTTTACAATAAGCATATCTCCAACAGATTCGCCGGCAACTATCTGCCTGCTTTCAACTTTATTTTCGGCATTAACTATATAAACTGAATATTGACCTTGCAATTCCATCACACAACGTTGCGGTATCAATAATCCACCTTTAGCATTTTCCACTTTAACAACCACCTTGGCGTACTGTCCCGGTTTTAATAATTTATCAGGATTGGGGAATGAAGTCTGAACTAATAAAGAGCCCGTTTGAGAATCTACTTCACGGTTTATAAAATCTATCTTCCCTTTGTATTTAAATGTAGAACCATCAGCCAGGATAAGACCAATATTGGGAACTGCTGCGGTAATATCTTCTTCGGCTTTCGTGGAATTTCCATATTCCCGTGCCAAACGTATGTACTGGGCTTCCGCAAGGTGAAACTCAACTCTTACAGTATCAACAGTAGAAACCGTATTTAAAATTACCGGATTTGGATCTTGTCCGACAAATTCACCAATACGTGCTTTGGTCTTTCCAATAACACCATCTAATGGAGATTTTATCCAGCAATAACCCAAATTGATTTCTGCAAACCTCAGGTTCGACTCCATCGCATCAACATATGCAAGTGAAGCATCGAAGTTTGCCCGGGCAGCATCAAGGTCGCTCTTGCTTACGGCATTGATCTTGGCCAGGGGTTCAATCCTATCCAGGTCACTCTTGGTTTTTGCAAGGGATGTCTTGGCCTCTGCCAAATAGCTCTCCTGAGTTGCAACTTTCGACTGGTATTCCGATGGATCGATACTGTACAACAATTGTCCCTTTTTAACCTTCAAACCTTCGTCAAAGTGGATCCCTTCAAGAAAACCAGCAACCCTTGCCCTAATTGGAATATCGGAGTTACCATAAACCTGCCCAACGTATTGCCTGTAAATAGGGACATCTTTTTGGATAACCTCAACAACAGGAATTTCTGGTGTTGGAGGTGGCCCTTGTTTTTTTTCTGCGCATGAAGCAACGGTAAAAACGATTGCTATCAACAAGCTGAATTTAGGAAAATGTGGTGTAAATTTCATCATGTATAACGTTTTTGATGGAGTAACTAAATTTTCGCCAAAGATGCGAAAAATCCCGCTATTCTATGCTAATGGATTATTAACACCATTAGCAAAGCTATTGTTTGAACGAGAAGGATAAAGGAGAGTAGGAAGATTTTGTTGATGAGGAATTGATGTCAGATATCCGATCTATGATTTTTGATGTGAGATGTTGGTCACATAGATTAAACAACTATTATCTTACATCCATCCATACGGACGCCTCGTAGTCGCAGGGTCTCCTTCCTAGCCCTCCGCTTTGCTTTGGCAGACGGGGCAGTCGTTGGATACCTGATTTAAAAAAAAGCAATTGTGTACTTGCTTCAATAAAAATATTGCGCTATCTTTGAACGAAAACAAAAAATAACCGCCCCATGAAAAAACTTATTACGCTCTTTTTCACCATTCACCTTTCACTTTTCACCATTCACCTATACTCCCAGCCCTGCCTCCCTGATGGCATTACTTTTACCACACAGGAAGACATTGACGACTTTCAATTGAATTACCCAAATTGTTCGATAATAGAAGGATTTGTATGGATAGAAGGACCAAATATTTTTAACATCCAAGGATTAAACGTACTCACATCCATTGGTGGGTTTCTAGCAATTGATTCAACCAATCTTATTGATCTCAGTGGCTTAAATAATCTAAGCGAAATCGGAGGTGACCTGTTTATTGATGATAACATTGTATTGGAAAATTTAAATGGCCTCCAAAACCTGGAGAATATTAACGGGGATTTCCATATCGGTTTCATAGATGATTGGGAGTATGTGGGCAATGCCCTACTTAATGATTTAAGTGGCCTTATTGCTTTACATACTATTGGTGGCTCATTAAACATTGTAGGCAATACAAATCTGATTCTCCTTGAAGGATTTGATGCATTAACAATGGTTGGGGATGAGTTAGAAATCTATTACAACCACTCCCTGACAGCAGTTGTGGGATTTACTAACCTAACCACACTTAACGGAAGTTTGCGAATTTATGACAACAACAACCTTGTTGACCTGACAGGATTTTCGAATCTTAGCTCCATTACGCAATATTTGCACATTGGTGGGAATGATTTCCTGCCTGACCTGGATGATTTTTTTAACCTGAATTCCGTTGGAGGAACAATATGGATACACCATAATGATCTACTCGAAAATATTGAAGGCCTGCAAAATTTAACTTCCATTGAAGGTAACCTGCAAATTGATTCCAACCACTTATTGAGCGATCTGACCGGATTGAACAATATATTGACAATAAGTGGAAATCTGCAAATTATGGATATGGATTTGTTGATAAATTTAAATGGCCTGAACAATCTGAGCTCCATCGAAGGATCTTTGCACCTTAGCGATAATGATGTGCTCGAAAGTTTATCAGGTTTGGAAAACTTAAATTTGGTTGACGAGGGTATTGCCATAGGCTATCACCCCGCTCTTAGCTCTATCGGGGCTTTGCAAGCTGTAACTTCAGTGGGAGAATCAATTTCAATTTACAGCAATTATGTGCTTGAAAACCTTGATGGATTGGAAAATATATCCACAATAGGCGGTGGGCTCTATTTGTCATACAACTATGAGCTGGCCAACATTGATGCATTGAACCTAACTTCAATAGGATGGGATATGTGGATCATTTGGAATACTGCCTTAAACAGTTTGGTTGGATTAGAAAATCTAAGTTCCATGGGAGGATTACTAAAAATATATCAAAATGAAAACCTGATCAGTTTGGATGAATTAAGCAATCTGATTGAAGGATCAATTGAGGATTTAAATATCACCTATAATGCTTCCCTCGCATCATGTGCTGTTGAGAGCATCTGTGATTATCTGGCAATTCCAAACGGCACAATCGAAATTCATGACAATGCCCCCGGCTGCAATAACCAGGCAGAAGTTGAACTGGCCTGTGAAACGATTTCGGTAGAGGCGAGGGAAATTGAAGGAGAGATGATAGAAGTTAGCTGTGTTCCAAATCCACTTTCATCTGCAGCTACAATCCACTTAACCCTGCCTGATGCAGATTATGTAAAACTTGGAATCTATAACAATACCGGGAGAAAAATCGAAAACCTGCACTCGGGGTTTTTGCAAGCCGGTGAACATAGTTTCGTTTGGGATGCCAGAGGCCTTGGTAAGGGTATGTATTTGCTAAGGCTGGAAACGGATGGGATGTCGGTGAGCAGGAAGATTTTGTTAGTGAAATAAATTGTTGTCAGATATCCGATGTGTGATTTTTGATATGTGATGTTAGGAACTACAGATCAAACATCACACATCTCACATCTGATTTCTGATATCAACTAAGCTCACTTCACCACCACCTTTTTATTGTAAACCCATTCTCCTGAAACAACCTTCAGCAGATAAACTCCCGGCATAAAATCACCGAGATTGATCTGGGTTTTAGTTTCAGCAAAAGCACCATCAAAAACCATCTGCCCATTCAGGTTAAAAATCTGGACCTTGCTTTTTAATGGTAATTCCAAATGCAGAATATCCTCAGCAGGATTGGGATAGATTTTTATAGGTGCATGAATGGATTTTTCATTCACATCAAGCAGGATGTCATCTGGGGTGATTACACCTGTGGTATCACCATCTTTTACATAACCTTCAATATGCCAGCTATCGAAATGTTCAAAAGAACTTAATCCGTGGCTTACCTGGCCCAAACCGGCTGCATAGCTTTTACCAACGGCATACAAATAGCTCCATGCAGCATTCCCCATCAATGAGCTGCCACCTTCACATTGAACTAACATATTGGGGCCATCAGGATTGTTATCATTCCCAACCGCCATAACTCCATCAAGGTCTGGGGCAAAATACTGATGCATGTCAGAAACAACTTTGTAGGGTTCTAATTCACAGATCCCATAATAAACCTGATCGTCAGCACAAATGTTGTACAGCGTTCCCGGTAGCTGGTTTGCCATAAATTCGGGGGTATTGGTGTAAGTCACTTCATCGACACTTACTGACGTATCGCCAAAAGTGGCCCACGCTTTAATGATGTGCCGTCCGATGGATACACTGCTTTCGGTTTGGGTTTTTGATGTAATCTTCATTTTTAGCGTATAATAATCTGAGTTGGGAAGTGGCCAGGATGCATCTGCCGCATAACCATGGTATTGAAAAACATCACCA
>Ga0075120_10003354_pt1 | contig 10989 bp, 9 predicted proteins | sample AntAceMetag02UKL_FD_69792 | JGI IMG/M metagenome (GOLD analysis project Ga0075120, IMG submission 69792) | Saline lake microbial communities from Ace Lake, Antarctica - Antarctic Ace Lake Metagenome 02UKL | ecosystem: Environmental > Aquatic > Non-marine Saline and Alkaline > Saline | place... | reverse complement strand
CGAATATTTTTCAAGGCCGCATGTTCTAAAAGATCATAAAAAAGTGCTTCCGAAGATGATGAAAAAGGAGCAAGATAAAACCACTTTGAATTTAGATCTTCAAAAGATATGTCTTTTTTGCTATGAAAATCTGAAGCACCTCTATAAACTAAAATCGTTCTATCTATTCCTTGGACATCAATAATTACCGAATGATTTGTCGGTTTTTCATCCGTTGAAGAAACCAAGTCAGTATTAACTTTATAATGCTCTAAGTCTTTTAGCACCCCTTCGCCGGCTTCGTCTCTGCCAACTTTTCCGCAATAAGCAACATTGAATCCCTGTTTGGCAAACGTAGCCGCCGTATTTGTTCCCCCACCACCAGTTGTAATATAAACTTCATCTGTTTTTATTTTTGATCCTAATGAAAAACAGACGCCTTTCCCTGTTGGGAATTTATCACTTTCCAAAACAACGTTTTCTTTTGATCTAAGAAAAACGTCTTTCGTTGCTGACCCAAAAGTAATAATATCAAACATAATTTATTTTTTCTCGATCTTATGAATCTTTTTTACAGTTTGTACAAATGAGTCAGGATTAACAGAGACATAGTCAATTTTGTTTTCAATCAGAAATTCTACAAATCCCGGAATAATTGCTGGCGCTTCTCCACAAATACCAACTTTTTCTTTTAGCTTGTGCGCTTCCTTTAAAAAAGTTGCGATTGTTTTTCTAATGGCTGGATTGTTTTCATCATATCTTTTAGAAAGAAGAGAGTTATCTCTATCTACTCCTAAAATCAGTTGTGCTAAGTCATTGCTCCCAATTGAAAAGCCATCAAAAACTCTGCTAAACTCTTCAACTAAAACAATATTGGATGGAATCTCGGCCATCATATATATTTTAGTGCTCTTAATACCCTCTTCTTTTATCTTCTTTTTAATCTCCTTCCCTTCTTCAACACTTCTGCAGAACGGTACCATCAGTGAAATATTGTTTAACCCAAACACCTCTATCGCACGCCTGATTGCCATGCACTCCATCTGAAAGGCAGGATAAAATTCTTTGTTAAGATATCTGGATGCTCCGCGAAAACCAATCATTGGATTGGACTCTTCTTTTTCATAAAGTTCTCCGCCAATGAGATTTCTATACTCGTTGGTTTTAAAGTCGGAAAGCCTTATGATAGCTTCTCTTGGATAAAATGCTGCCGCAATTTGTGCGATTCCTTCTGCGAGCTCTTTAATAAAATGCTCCTTTTTGTCGCTATGTTCAACCGTGATTTCTTTTATTTTATTTTTTAAATCTCCTTTCAAGCTTTCATAGTGATAAAGTGCAAGAGGATGAACACGTACTTTTTCAGCCAAAACAAATTCTACTCTTGCAAGGCCTACTCCTTTTGACGGAAGATGGGAAGCACGAAACGCCATTTCAGGAGTACCAACATTTAACATCACTTTTGTTTTTATGCTTGGTATTTTATCTAAATCATACTCTTTTACAGAATATGCGACATCTCCTTTGTAAACTCTTCCATTTAATCCTTGTGTACAATCAACGGTAACCATCATCTTGTCTTTTAATATTTTTGTTCCGTTTTCGGTACCGACAATTGTTGGCACCCCAAGCTCTCTTCCAACAATCGAAGCATGTGCGGTTTTTCCACCCTCATCAGTAATAATTGCGGATGCAAGACGCATAATACTCACCCAGTCCGGGTCAGTCATCTTTGTTACCAAAACATCTCCTTTTTCAAATCTTTCTATTTCACTTACATTTTCAATAACTTTTACTCTCCCCTTTCCTACTTTTTCTCCAACAGCAATCCCAGTAACAATAGGCTTTTCTTTCGTTTTTATATCATACTCAAGATATTTATTTCCAGTTTTAGCAGAGTGGATTGTTTCTGGTCTAGCCTGAACAATGAAAAGCTTTCCGGTTTCTCCGTCTTTCGCCCATTCGATATCTTGTGGTCTTTTGTAGTGTTTTTCAATAATTACAGCCCATTTTGCTAACGTCAATATCTCTTTATCGTTAATTGAAAACTGTAATGCTTTTTTTCCAGGAACCGCCTTTTCAAGAAGCCCTCCTCCTTTTTTATAAACAAACTCTTTATTTTTTCTCCCCATGTCTTTCCTAATAATCGCCGGATATCCTTTTTCTAATGTTGGTTTAAATACATAAAACTCATCTGGGGTAACGCTTCCTTGAACAATCATTTCTCCAATTCCAAAAATCGAGTTTATTAAAACGACATCTCGAAAACCACTTTCTGTGTCCAACGTAAACATAATTCCAGAAGATGCTAAATCGGAACGAACCATTTTCTGAATACCAACAGAAAGAGCAAACTTTAAGTGAGGAACTTTTTTTTCTTCCCGATATGCAATCACTCGATCATTAAAAGAAGATGCAATACATTCCTTTGCATACTTTAAAACATTATCTTCCCCAGAGATGTTTAAAAAAGTTTCGAACTGTCCCGCAAAAGATGCGTCTGGTGCATCCTCGCACACCGCGGAAGAACGTACCGCCACACTTACATTTTTTGTGGCATATTCTTTACACATTTCTCGATAAGAATTTCTAATCGCTTCTTCAACTTTTGGAGGAAAATTTCCCTTCATTACCGCTTGACGAGCCTTTTTGCCGGTTTCTCTAAGACTTTTTGTGCTACTACGATCATATCCTCTCAAAATATTTTTTAACTCCTCCTCGATTCTATTTTCTTTTAAAAAAGCCCAGTAACTATCAGTTGTCACTGCAAATCCTCCAGGAACCGCCACTCCCTCTTTGGAAAGAGACTTAATCATTTCTCCTAAAGATGCATTTTTTCCCCCGACATGAGGAAGATCTTTGTGTGTTATTGTTTTATAAGATACGGTATATTTGGGCATAATTTTAATATTTTAATTTTCATAATACTCTGAAAGCGGTGGGACCATTTCTTGTTTTCTTGAAGAAATATTCTCTAATAGGAAATAATTTTCTTTTTCTTCTCCATTAAATACTTTTCTAATTATTTCTTTTTCTTCATCTGAAGCAGGATAAAACATCGTATTCCCATTAATTATATCAACTGCTCCGAAGAAGAGTGCGTCATATTTCCTTTCTTCTTTAATTTTTTTTAAAATAAGTCTAATCTCTTTTTGATTTTCTTCGAAGTACTTAAGAGAAGTACTTTCGGCTACGCCAATAACAATCCTTTTTCCTCCAAAATCATATTCTTTCAAGTCTCCAAAAATAATATCTTCTATATTTTTTCCTGAAAAATCAGACTTTGCTTCGAACATTTTCTCTGCGAAAGAGTTTGGTTCTATCTTAGAAATTTTAGACAGTTCATAGTATAAATCTATATCCTCAGTCGTTGTTGTTGGAGAATTAAGATTCAAAGTATCGGAAATAATCCCCGCAAGTAGTAGCCCAGCTTCTTTTTCTGTTAGGGAAACACCCTTCTCTTTCATCATTTTATAGACCAATGTTGATGTACTTCCTACCGGCTCTATACGAAAAAATATTGGCTTATCAGTTTTTAGACCAGAAAGCATGTGATGGTCTAATACTCCACAAATCTTTTCTTTTTTTGCAACGCTTTGCACAATTTCGTTATGATCAACAAGAAAAAATTCAGCATCTTTTTCCTCTGTTATGATTTCCGGGAGATCTTCTTTGAAGTAAGAAAAAATAAATTTTGTTTCACTATTAACTTCTCCGGCAATTCGAGAAACTGCGTCTTCGCCCAAAAAATTAGCGAATACTTTTGCCGAAATTACTGAATCTGTGTCGGGATTTTTGTGTCCGATTACAATAATCATACTTGATTTTTAATTATTTTCTGTAACCCCTCTACACTTTCTGGATTTGCCAGAGTAGAAAGATCTCCAAGATCTTCATCTGCAAAGATTTTTTTCATAATCCTACGCATTATCTTTCCTGATCTTGTTTTTGGTAAATCTTCAACAAGATAAATATTTTTTACCATCGCAATCGGCCCTATCTCATCCCATAATGATTTTTTGATCTCTTCAATAATTCCATCTCTTTTACTAGTAACAACAGCAAAAACCACTGGAACCTCTCCTCTTATTTCATCATGAATTCCAACGACAGCACATTCTGCGACATCTTTGTTTTTTGCAACAATATTTTCCATCTCTCCTGTTGATAAACGATGTCCAGCTACTTTTATAACATCATCAGCTCTCCCGACGATTCTTATTAATCCATCTTTGTCACGATATGCTTTGTCTGAAGTATAATAAACCTCTTCACCATAATCTGTGAAATATGTACTCCTATATTTTTCATCGTTGTTATAAACTCCTCGCAACATTCCTGGGGAAAATGGCGGAAGGATTACAAGGTCTCCAACCTCATCTTCTTTCACATCGCTTCCATCTGTATTATAAATTTCAAAATTAATTCCTGGAAATGTTCTTCCGGAAAATGTTGGTTTAAACGGTCCAACACCCGGCAAAGATGTAATGAGAATTCCACCAGTTTCAGTTTGCCACCATGTATCTACAACAGGACATCTTTCTTTCCCAATTTCTCGATAATACCATTCCCACGTATCTTCATCGATAGGCTCCCCTACCGAACCTAAAAGTCTTAAACTTTTCAATTCTTTATTAACCTTCCCGAGTTGCATTTTGAATAATCTTATTGCTGTCGGAGCAGTATAGAAAATAGTAACATTATGCTTTTCAATGATTTCTGCAAACCGGTCATGGTTGGGCCAATTCGGAACACCCTCAAAGATAATCGTTGTTGCGCCATTTAAAAGCGGACTATAAATAGTATAGGTATGACCCGTAATCCAGCCAATATCTGCAGTGGACCAGAGAACATCTTCTTCTTTAATGTCGAATATCCACTTCCCTGTTGTTTTTGTCTGAACAGTGTACCCCCCACAAGTATGTAAAACACCTTTTGGTTTCCCGGTAGATCCACTTGTATATAAGATAAAAAGAGGATCTTCACTATCCATTGTTTCGGCAACACATTCTTCACTTTCTTCTTTAATCACGTCCTCCCACCAGATATCTTTTTCAGTAAAATTAATTTCCTGGCCCCCACGTTTTACTAAAATGACTTTTTCGATAGATGTTTCTTTGATTCCTTCGTCAACATTATTTTTTAAAGAAACAATCTCGTGCGCTCTCTTAAATCCATCGGCAGTAATTAATATTTTTGCTCCAGTATCTTGAAGTCTTACGCGTAGCGCAGAAGGACTAAACGCAGAAAAAACAACTGTGTGCATCGCCCCAATTCGCGCGCAAGCTAAAAGTGCAACAACGGCCTCTGGAATCATCGGCATATATATTCCAATCGGGTCTCCTTTTTTTACTCCCATTTTCTTTAACCCATTGGCAAACTTGTTAACCCTTTTATACAGTTCTTTATAACTTATCTTTAATTCCTCCTCGTCAGGAGAGTTGGGACAAAAAATAATGGCTATTTTTTCGTTCTCTTTGTTTTTATCTAAAACGCTTTCAGTAATATTAATTTTCCCGCCTGAGAACCAGCTAAAATATGGAGGTTTATGTAAAAAAGCATCTTTCCATTCTTCTTTCCAAACAACTTCTTTCGCATTTTTTTCCCAAAAAGAAACTGGATCTTTTTTTGCTTCTTCATAAATATCTTCATTATTGATATGAGCTTTTTCCTTGAATTCTTCTGAGGGATAATATAGTCCGTCTTTTTTAAACATAATAATTTAGATCAAGTCTTATAATTTCTTTGAAATGTAATTCGTAAAATCTGCGAGGCGCGCAGAATACCCCCATTCGTTATCGTACCAAGAAAGTATCTTTATCATATTCTCCTTTACGTCTAACATCTCACTATCGATTACCGAAGAATAAGAATTGCCGATATAATCACTTGAAACAAGCGGTAAGTCTTCTATTTTTAAAATATTTTGATAACTTTCTTTTTGCACTTCTTCTCTAAAGACCATCAAAACCTCCTCTCTTGTTGTGTTTTTTTCAACCAAGCAAACCAGATCAACAATCGAAACCACAGCTGTTGGGACTCTCATCGCCATACCGGATATTCTTCCATCGAGTTCCGGCAAAACTCTAGAAACCGCTTTCGCAGCTCCAGTGGTTGTTGGAATAATATTTGATGTAGCCGATCTAGAACGTCGAAAATCTTTATGAGCACCATCTAATAAATTTTGACTAATCGTATAACTATGGACAGTCGTCATCATTCCCCTTATTATCCCAAATTTTTCATTAACAATTTTTAAAAGCGGGGCAAGACAGTTTGTAGTACAAGAACCCATATCAACAACATGATGTATGGCTGAATCATACTTATCCTCGTTAACCCCCAGAACAAAAGAAGATATTTTTTCTGGTTCTTTAGAAGGAGCAGAGATAATAACTTTTTTTGCACCAGCAATAAGATGCTTTTCCGCTTTCTCATAATCAGTAAAAAGTCCAGTACATTCAAGAACAACATCAATCTCTAGGTCTTTCCATGGTAAATTTTCTGGATTTCTCTCAGCAAACATTTTAAAGTTACTTTTGTGCTCAAATTTACCGTAAATTGAATCATATTTCAAAAGATGATCTATTTTTTCTGGTTCTAATAAATCATTCACCGCCACAACCTCTAAATCATTACCATAATTAAGAAGGATATTTTTAAAAACAGCTCTACCAATTCTCCCAAAGCCATTTATTGCAACTTTTTTTGTCATAAAGATTTAAAGATTTAAAATATTATCAATCTTTTCTTTATCAAAGCCAATTATAATTTCTCCGTCAATATCAACAACGGGAACTCCGAGCTGATTAGTTTTCTCAATCATTTCTTTTTGAGCTTCTTCGTTTTGACTAACATCAAGCTCCTCATATTGAATATTTTTTTCAGCCAAATATCGCTTTAAAATTATACAATATGTGCAGGTTGGTGTTGAATAAATACGTATTTTTTTAGACATATTTTTTTAATTAATTTTTATTCTGATGATTAGTTTATTACACATATCTCTTTTCTACAAGAGAATTAGTTAAATAAAAAGGCATTCTCCTGTCATTTCTTTTGGTTTTTTAATTCCTAGTACTGATAATGCGGTTGGTGCAATATCTTGAAGGCCGCCGTTCTTTTTTAATCGTTTCATTTCTTCAGAAAGAACAGTAAGTTTAACTGGATTTATAGTATGACTAGTTGCCCATTGTGGTCTTTGATCTTCCGCATTTCCATGATCGGCAAAAATAAAAATAGTATATTTTTCCTGGAGACCCGCCTGAACAATTTTATTTGTTTCTTTATCGACTACCTCTACAGCCTCAATAATCTTCTCTTTTTTTGCGGTATGACCCACCATATCTGCATTTACAAGGTTCACAACAATAAAATGATATTTATTTTTTTTAATTTCTTTTACCGTTTTATTCGCAACAGTTTTTGCTTTCATCTTCGGCATTAAATCATATGTCGGAATTTTCGGCGAAGAAACTAACTCCCTTACTTCTCCTAAAAAAGGTTTTTCTTCTTGATTGTTGAAAAAAAATGTAACATGAGGATACTTTTCCGTCTCACTCACCCTTAGCTGTTTCATTTTATTCTTACTCACCACTTCTCCTAGTATATTTTTTACTCTTCTTTTTTTAAAAGCTACGTTTTTTAATGAGCTATAGTAACTTGTCATGGCAACAAAAAAAACTGAAAATCTTTTTCTTTTCCAATGATTAAAATTTTTCTCAACAACTGCCTGAGTGAGTTGTCTCGGTCTATCTGATCTAAAGTTGAAAAAAATTACCGAATCATTATCTGCAAATCCCGCATATCCCTCTTTTGCCGTTGGTATAATAAATTCATCAGTTTCATTTTTCTGATAACATTTTTTTATTTCCCTTGCGGGATCGTCAAATTTTTCTTTTGTTTCTCCTTCTGCAATCGCCAAATATGCTTTTTTGGTTCTTTCCCACCTCTTATCACGATCCATCGCATAATAACGTCCAGAGAGAGTTACAACTTCCCCAAAGCCAATCTTCTCAATCTTCTTTTTTAAATCTTTTAATTGCTTTTCGCCGTCTTTTACGGGTGCATCTCTACCATCGGTTATTACATGGATAAAAACTTTCTTAAATTTATTTTTTTTGCACAAATCAAGAAGAGCGTAAAGATGATCCGAATGAGAATGAACTCCTTTCTTTTGTAAAAGACCAATAAGATGAAGATGACTGTTTTTTTTCTTACAATTTTCAATGGCCCCCAAGAATTGTTCATTTTTAAAAAAACTGCGATTTTTTATCGCTTCATTGATAATAAACAAGTCTTCTTTCACAATCCTCCCCGCACCAATTGTGATGTGTCCAACCTCAGAATTTCCTTGATAGCCTTTCGGCAATCCAACCGCCTCTCCAGAGGCTTTTATTACAGTTGTCGGGTAGTTTCTTTCTAAGAAATCAGAGTATGGCGTATTCGCTTCTGCAACCGCATTAAAATCTTTTTCTTTTCTGTAACCCCATCCGTCTTTGATGATAAAAATGACTTTGTTTTTCTTCATTTTTAGCTGTTGAACTCAATTAGTTTCTCGGTCAATGATTGTACTTTTATTTGAATAGTTGAGAGACTTTCATATAATTCTTTGCTACTAATATCTTCTTTATCCAATCCTTCTCTAACATTTTTTAAATTATTTTCAATTTCGACTATCTCTTCTGCCAACAATCTTGTTACGTCATCCCCCATCAAAAATATATTCTCCAAAATATTGTAAAAGCCTTCCTCCACTTCTATAAAAAGCAACTTTGCCTCCTCAATGTTTTCCTGATTTATTGATTCCCCTTCGTTCTCGATAATTAGAGAAGGTTCAATACTTTCTTGCTTGTTTCTTTCATTAAAAATAAAATACATTATTAAGAGAGAAACAAATACTCCAATTAAAATAAAAAACTTCTTATTTAACATTATTTAAATTTTCTTCTATTTTTAACAACCGATTATATTTTGCTACTCTTTCTCCTCTTTTTGGCGCACCGGCTTTAATATATTTTGCACCTACACCAACTGCAAAATCAGCAATAAAATCATCATTTGTTTCGCCCGACCTATGAGAAACAACTATTTCCCATCCAAACTCCTTCGCTTTTTTTACTGCACTTAGCGCCTCTGAAACACTTCCTATTTGATTCATCTTAAGAATCATCGCGTTACAGGAGTTACTGTTAAATGCCGTTTCCATTCTTTTTGTATTAGTCGCTAAGAGATCATCTCCAATAATCAAAATATTTTCTAACTTCTTTCTTAACTCTCCCCATCCCCAAAAATCATTTTCTTCAAGCGGATCTTCTATCCCTAAAAGATAAAAATCATTGATAATACTTTCGTAATAATTTATCATCTCTTCTTTTTTAAGATTTCTCCCCTGAAAAGAATATTCACCGTTATTATAAAATTCAGTTGCAGCAACATCAATAACTATCGGAATATCAGAATTAACTTTTTTAAATAACATCAACACATCTCTTTCTGACTCTATCTTAGGAACAAATCCACCCTCATCGCCAATATTCGTTGAATCCTTACCATACTTCTCTTGAATTTCTTCTTTTAGTTTTTCTGAAAATTCTACTGCGAAGCGCAAGTTATCTGAAAATTTTTCTTCTTGTGGAACAATCATAAATTCTTGAAATCTAACTCCTCCGTGTCCATGTGCTCCTCCGTTTACAATATTAAAGAATGGAATGGGCATTTTTAAATTATTTGAAAAGTCTTTTGCCAAATATTCGTAAAGGCTTTTTCCTTCTTTGGCTGCAGCCGCCCTAAAAAAACTCATAGAAACGGGGAGGATTGCATTCGCCCCAATGTTTGACTTATCTTCCGTTCCATCAAGTTCAATCATAACTCTATCAAAAAGCAACGGATCTATTTCTTTATTTAAAAATAAAGGGGCAATTTTTTGATTAATATTATCTACGGCTTTTAAAACTCCTCTTCCCCTGTATCGAATCCCACCATCCCGTAACTCCTTTGCCTCGTGTGCTCCAGTTGATGCACCAGAAGGAACAGAAGAAAGAAATTCTCCATAATCTGTTATCAAAGAAACCTCGACAGTCGGATTTCCTCGTGAATCTAATATTTCTCTGGCTTTTAACTTTTTTATCATATTATGTTGTTAACCACCCACCATCAACATTAATTACTGACCCGGTCATATAAGAAGAAGCGTCGGAAGCAAGAAAAAGCACCACGGTCGAAACTTCTTCAGGTTTACCCAGTCTTTTTAATGGCAATCTACTTATAATTTGTTTTGTTGCCTCTTCATTTTCCTTAATAATGTCAATCATCGGAGTTTCAATAATCCCTGGTGCAATAAGATTTACTCGTATATTATAAGTTGCTAAATCAACAGCCATTGCTTCTGTCATCCCCGCGATACCACCTTTTGAAGAAACATATGGTACAGTATTCGGAAAACCAACTCCATTCTGTCCCATAGCAATTGATCCAATATTAACAATACTTCCCCCACCTCCTTCTTTCATTACCTCTGCAACTGCCTGTGAACAGAAAAAATATCCCTTAAGATTGATATTTAGAATTCTATCCCAATCTTCTTCTTGAATATCAAAAAAGTTTTTGAAATCTACAACGCCCGCATTATTTACCAGAATATCAATTCTTTCATAGATTTCTTTGGTTTTTTTAATCAAGTTATCAACTTCTTCTTTCTTTGAAATATCACACTCAATTGCACATGCTTCTCCCCCTCTTTCTCTTATCTCATCAACAACTAGTTCGGACTCTGAATTATTAATATCCGAAACAATAACTTTCGCCCCCGCATCCGCAAGAGCAAAACAATGTGTTCTTCCCATTCCTCTCCTTGCCCCAGTAACAATTGCTATTCTCCCCTCGAGATTGAAATACTCTTTGAAGTTTTTTATCATATTTTTAATTGTCTAAAAAAATTTTGTGCTAAAAGATATTCTTCTTTGTTTCTAATTGAAAACCAGTTCCCTTCACACTCGTGACCATAAACAGTTT
>Ga0075120_10003353_pt1 | contig 10991 bp, 9 predicted proteins | sample AntAceMetag02UKL_FD_69792 | JGI IMG/M metagenome (GOLD analysis project Ga0075120, IMG submission 69792) | Saline lake microbial communities from Ace Lake, Antarctica - Antarctic Ace Lake Metagenome 02UKL | ecosystem: Environmental > Aquatic > Non-marine Saline and Alkaline > Saline | place... | reverse complement strand
TGGGACGGTTGTTATCTCAGCTGCATCTGGAGGTGGTTATGCTCTCGAAAACGAAGACATCGAAAACGGTATTTTTACATACTGCTTGATAGAAGCGGTTTCTAAAAACAAAGCTGATACAAATGACGACAAAGAGATTTCTGTTTCAGAACTGCGCACTTATGTTTTTGAAGGTGTAAAACGTCTGAGTGGAGGAAAGCAACTACCTACTTCAAGAAGTGAAAACCTGATGAATGATTTTAGGGTGAAATAAAAATAACAGAACAATATATATGAACAGCAACACTACAATATTTAGTGTTGCTGTTTCTGTTTTTTCTCACAAATTCAGTTAATTTTGCAGACAACTATGCAAAGAAAACATTCCATATTACTTCTATTTATATTCTCATCACTATTTACATTTGCTCAAAATAAAATCTCGGGCCGTATTACTGATGCATCAAACAACGAAGCTTTAGCATTCGTAAATATAATTTACAATTCGTCAAATCAGGGTACAACAACCGATTTAGATGGATATTTTACCATAAACTCCAAAGAAAAAATTGAGTTCTTAAAATTAAGTTACTTAGGTTATATAACCAAAACTATTGGCCTAGAAGAACTATCTGGACAAGCTTATATTGAAATCAAACTTAAGCAAAACGCTTTTGAACTTGCAGAAGTAACGGTATTACCCGGAGTTAATCCTGCTCACCGAATCATTAATAAAGTTATTAAGAATTCAGATAGAAACAATCCTGAAAAGATGCGCTCCTTCTCATACGTTTCATACAACAAAATGTATTTTACAATTGAGCCAAAGGACATATCACGCATTGAAGACAGCATTAGTCACAAGGACACTATTCCTAATGATACGATAAAACCAGATAAAACATTAAGAGAATTTTTTAGCGAACAGCACCTTTTTATTACCGAATCGGTTACTGAACGCCGTTTTCGATATCCCGACAATAACAAAGAAGAAGTACTTGCTCATAAAATGTCTGGATTAGAAACCCCAGCTTTTTCACTTTTGACAACTCAATTTCAATCATTCTCTTTTTACAAAGATTTCATCAATTTGTTGGATAAAAAATATCTGAGCCCTATTAGCAAAGGAAGCGTAAATAAATATTTTTTTCTGATAGAGGATACAATGTACAATGAGACTGCCGATACAATTTTTATCATTTCATACAGGCCTTATAAAGGTAAGAATTTTGAAGGATTACAAGGAGTTTTACATATTAACTCCAACGGCTATGCTATTCAAAATGTAAGCGCTAAACCATACGAACCAAGTGGATCTTTCAACATTAACATACAACAAAAATACGAGTTAATTGATTCGGTACAATGGTTTCCAGTGCAGCTAAACACTGATTTAGTAATGAATATGCTTCAGCTAAGCGAAGACGAAGCAATGCTCACAAACGGAGAACCCGGATCAGATTATTTACCCTTGATGGGAATTGGAAAAAGTTATCTAAGTGACATCAGCCTTAATCCAGACTACAAACGAAGAGATTTTAATCAGATAAACATTATTGTTAACGATGATGCTGCAAAAAAAGACAGCATTTTCTGGAATCTATATCGAAAAGATTCTCTAACAGCTAAAGACATTAGAACATACGAAGTAATAGACAGTATTGGCAAAGAGGCAAACTTAGACCGAATGATCGAATTAGTTGATGTTATAGCTTCCGGATACATTCCAATTGGCATTGTGAATCTAAATCCAGCTTCTCTTTTATGGTATAATCAATATGAGGGATATCGTATTGGTGTGGCTCTATCAACTAATCAAAAATTGCTTAAATGGATGTCTGTTGGAGGATATGTTGGTTATGGATTTAGAGATAAAAGCTTAAAATACGGTGGTCATCTAGAGTTCAATATTCACAGACCTTCAAACACAAAATTGCAATTCGGATTTAAACAAGATCTTGAGTTTAGCGACGAATACCATTTCTATAATGAAAGTAATTCTATAAGCCTGCAATCAACAAGGGATTTCTTTCTTAGCGAAATGGATTCTGTAAGGTCATATTATGGGTCTTTTAAATTTACTACCCTTAGATATTTACATGCTGACTTAAGATTTGATTACAATGAAAAAAACATAATTAATCCTGACCGATATAGTTATTACAATGCATTTGCAACAAACTATAATACATCCGAGATTGGATTATTTGCCAGATATGCTTACAAGGAAAAGTTTTTACAAACTCCACAAGGAAACTTGCTGAGTATGGGGACAAAATATCCAGTATTATATTTCAATATTATCAAGGGTACAAATTTGCTTGAGGGAGATTACGACTATTATAAGTATGAAGCAAAAGTGACTAAAAAGTTTAGTCATCTACACATAGGAGATTCATACTTAAGCGTTAGTGGTGCCTATCTCGATGGAGATATTCCTTACGGAGAATTATATTATGGAGCAGGATCATATTCATGGTTAAACATTAACAATAGTTTTAATACAATGCGAGTTAACGAATTTATTTCGGATCGATTTGCATCTGTGTTCTTTAGCCACGACTTTGGAAGTTTGCTTTTCAGAACAAAGAAATGGGCTCCTGAGTTAGTGCTTGTAACTGCTGCCGGATGGGGAGATAACTCAAGAACTACTGCTACCACCAATCCTGATTTTGCAAAAAAAATGAACCAAGGATATTTTGAGTCTGGGATTCTAATCAATCAAATATTAAAAATGAATTTCGAAGGTTTTGGATTTGGAGTTTATTACAGATATGGACCATATTCAAGATCACGCGAAATTGAAAACTGGGCATTTAAATTTAATCTTACTTTTGTACTATGATAAAAACAGATGCTGAAAAATATATTAGCAGATGTATTGAACTTGCTAAAAAAGGCAAGGGTATGGTTTCCCCAAACCCAATGGTAGGTTCTGTAATAGTTCATAATGGAAAAATAATTGGTGAAGGATATCATAGAAAATATGGTGAAGCACATGCAGAGGTAAACGCAGTAAACTCAGTCAAGGACAAATCTCTTTTAAAAGAATCAACAATTTATGTTTCACTTGAGCCATGTGCGCATGTAGGTAAAACACCAAGCTGCGCAAAAATGATTACAGAAATAGGCATTCCCGAAGTTGTAGTTGGAAGTGTAGATCCTTACTTTCAGGTTGCCGGAAAAGGAATTGGAATTCTTAAAACTTCTGGGATTAAAGTAACTACTGGAATACTGGAAAAAGAGTGCATTGAATTAAACCGCAGATTCTACACCTTCCATCAAAAGAAACGCCCATATCTTATATTAAAATGGGCAAAAACCCTTGACGGCTTTATTGATTATATACGCGAACCTGATTCAGATAATAAACCAACATGGATTACCAATGATTACTGCAAAACGCTAGTACATAAATGGCGGACAGAAGAAGATGCTTTTTTGGTTGGGACAAACACCGTATTACTTGACAATCCGCAACTTACTGCCAGAAAATGGATAGGACGCAACCCTCTAAGAATCACAATTGATCAATATTGTCAATTACATAGCTCATGTAAAATCTTTGACAACAAAGCACACACATTGGTTTTTAATTCAATGAAAGATGAACCTGGAGAGGGCATATCATTTATTAAACTAGATTTTTCTAAAAATATAATTCCTCAAATTCTATCAGTCCTATATGAACTAGAGATTCAGTCAGTAGTAATCGAAGGCGGATCACAAACTCTTGAAGGATTTATAAATATTGGATTATGGGATGAAGCTTTAGTCTTTACAGGAAATAGAAATTTTAAAAATGGGGTTAAATCTCCTACTTTCAAATTTTCACCAACAAAAATTGAAACCTTTGGGGATAGTAAATTAGAGATTTCTTACAATAATGAATACGTTAAAAAAATATAATTTCAATTTCGCACAAAGAACAGCTATCATGCTGTTTTGTATTCTGATCTGTTTGATGATTGGTCAACTTATTACATCGATAATTGCTGGTGCTGTAAATCCAGAACTTTTCAATAATCTAGACCAACTAAAACCGGAAATGACTAAAGAAATTACTTTGTTAAAATCTTTACAATTTATTTCCGCACTTTTTACTTTTGTTTTCCCACCAATAATTATCGGCTCGTTATTTGGCAATAACATTCTGTCATTTCTGCAATTGAACAGAAGTCCTAAAATTCTCTATTATATTTTAACAATCATTTTTATCTTTTCGGTTTTACCCGGAATGAATATAATTATAATGTTGAATAAAGCCATTAGATTTCCGGAGAGTATGAAAGCCATAGAATTATCATTGCAAGGCATGGAAGAGTCCGGACTTAGAATGACAGAGATTATGTTAACCGGTTCTGGCACCTTGAATTTAATTACTAATATTTTAATCATGGCTGTTCTTCCGGCAATTGGGGAAGAATTTATGTTCAGAGGTCTAATCCAAAAGCATCTTATTGAGTGGACAAAAAAGCCTCATTTGGCAATAATTCTCTCTGCAGTAATTTTTTCTGCAGTTCATTTTCAATTTTACGGTTTCTTTCCAAGAGTTTTACTTGGAATGTTGTTTGGGTATTTAGTTTATTACAGCGGATCATTATGGCCAGCAATATTTGCACATTTCTTTAATAATCTGATGGCAGTATTATCTTATCATTTTAGCAGTAGCACTATAGGGAATACAGAAATTGATAGTTTTGGAACAACCAACTCTGACATTTATTTTGTTTTTGCAGGACTAGTAGTTGCCGTTTTTATTGGACGGTATCTTTTTAAAAAGCAAAGGATAAAAACTGAAAACGCAGTAAATTAATTATCCTGTAATTACTTGTTCAAAATTAATTTTCATTTTGCCGCAGTATAGAAAACTCCTCTATCTTGTTTTACAGCACTAATTCTTCCTTCTGCCTCAAGAACGTCAAGATACTTATTTACTTCGCTAATATGCATCCCCAAGATATCGACAAGGTCATCAAGGGTGCAAGGCCTACGAGCAATCGTTCCAAGAATAGCAGATTCGGCGTCATCACGATAAGACTTTTGCTCTTTGCGCTTTGGTGCAGATGCTATAATCTTTGTATTTGGAAAATCTAAGACTTCAATCACATGTTCAAGTTCTTCGAGACTTGCAGCCCTTAAACCATCAACAGTTCCAGGACGATCAAGAGTATTCAGTTGTACAAGATTTGGATTTATCAATTTGACAGCCTTTTTTAATTCCAGTAAATCCTTCTCAGAATTATTGTAATCAGGTAAAATGAAAATTTCCAGCCATATTTTACCTTTAAACTCTTTACTAAATTCAATTAAACCTTCAATACAAGACTTTGCTGTAAGCCCTTTAGCTGGTCTATTTATTTTATTGAAAGCTTCCTCAGTGACAGCATCAAGTGAAGGCAAAACAAGATTAGCCTTCATTAAAGATTCTCTAATTTGAGGATTACTAAACAATGTCCCATTCGTAAGAACAGCAACAGGTATATTAGGTTTTTTTGTTTTTAAAAATTCTAACACATCTCCTATTCTACTATTTAGCGTTGGTTCTCCAGAACCAGAAAATGTAAAATAATCTGGATCTGGATTATTCTCAAAATAATGATGTAATTCTTCAATTACTTTATTATAAATAATATACTCATCCTGTTCAAGTGTAAGTTTTGTTGTTTTACCAACCTCACAATAAACACAATCAAGTGAACAAACTTTTCGTGGAACTAAATCTATTCCTAAAGACATTCCTAACCTACGTGAAGGAACTGGACCAAACAGATATTTATACATAAGTATTTTTTTACAAAATTAACAAAAAAAGGCCTTCCAAAAAGGAAAGCCTCAGAATATATATAGGTACATTGCTTCAGACCCAATATAGAGGTCCTACTATCTTAAGTCAGAGGAAATTTACATCATTCCGCCCATACCACCCATGCCACCCATACCTGGAGCACCCATTGGAGCAGGACTTTCTTCAGTAATGTCAGCAATAACGCATTCTGTTGTTAATAACATCCCTGCGATACTTGCTGCATTTTCAAGAGCAATACGAGCAACTTTGGTTGGATCAATAACGCCTGTTTCATATAAGTTTTCGTAAATATCTGTTCTGGCATTATATCCAAAATCACCTTTACCTTCTTTAACTCTTTGCACAACAACAGAACCTTCTTTACCAGCATTTTCAACAATTCTACGCAATGGTTCTTCAAGAGCGCGTAAAACAATTGAAATACCAATTGTCTCATCTTCGTTATCACCTTTAAGATCAACAATATGCTGAATTGCGCGAATATAAGCTACTCCACCACCAGGTATAATTCCTTCTTCAACTGCTGCACGTGTAGAAGAAAGAGCATCTTCGTATCTGTCTTTTTTCTCTTTCATTTCAACTTCGGTAGCAGCACCAACATAAATTACAGCAACACCACCAGCAAGTTTAGCTAAACGTTCCTGAAGTTTTTCGCGATCATAATCGCTTGTTGTAATTTCTACTTGCTTTTTAATTTGAGCAACTCTTGCATCAATCAATTCTTTGCTTCCTGCACCATCAACAATAGTTGTGTTTTCTTTATCAATAACAACTTTTTCTGCTCTACCTAATTGTGTAATTGTTGCAGTATCTAATTTAAGACCTCTTTCTTCTGAGATAACTTCTCCACCTGTTAGGATTGCGATATCTTGCAACATCTCTTTTCTTCTATCACCAAAACCAGGAGCTTTAACAGCAGCAATTTTAAGAGTTCCTCTTAGTCTATTTACAACTAATGTTGCTAATGCTTCGCCTTCAATATCTTCAGCAATAATTAATAATGAATTACCATCTTGTGCTACTGGTTCAAGAACCGACATAAGGTCTTTCATTGATGATATTTTTTTATCTGTAATCAGAATATATGGAGAGTCTAAAACAGCTTCCATTTTTTCGCTATCGGTGATAAAATATGGGGAAACATATCCTCTATCGAATTGCATACCTTCAACAACTTTAACTTCAGTTGCTGTACCTTTTGCTTCTTCGATTGTGATTACGCCTTCTTTTTTTACTTTATCCATTGCCAATGCGATATCTTTACCTATTGCAACCTCGTTATTTGCCGAAATCATTGCAACTTGCTCAATTTTTTTGATATCATCACCAACATTTTTGCTCATTTTCTTTAATTCAGCAATAACTTCAATAACTGCTTTATCAATACCACGTTTCAAATCCATTGGATTTGCTCCTGCAGTAACATTTTTTAGACCTACTGCAACTATCGACTGAGCTAAAACTGTTGCTGTTGTTGTACCATCACCAGCGTCATCATTAGTCTTAGAAGCAACTTCTTTAACCATTTGAGCTCCCATGTTCATAAATGGGTCTTGCAACTCTACTTCTTTTGCTACAGTAACACCATCTTTAGTAATTTGAGGAGCACCATATTTTTTATCAATTACAACATTTCTTCCTTTTGGGCCTAAAGTAACTTTAACTGCATCAGCTAAAGCATCTACTCCCTTTTTCAACAAATCTCTTGATTCAATGTTGAATTTAATTTCTTTTGCCATGATATATATTTATTTTTTGTTAGCTAATTATTCTACTACCACTAATAAAATGTCTGACTGACTCATGATTAGATAATCCTGATCGTCAATTTTAACTTCTGTTCCACCATATCTGCCATATAAAACGATATCACCAACTTTTACTTCCATGGGTTCGTCCTTTTTTGCATTTCCGATAGCAATGATTTTACCTCTTTGAGGTTTTTCTTGTGCAGAATCTGGAATAATAATCCCACTAGATGTTTTTTGCTCTGCTGCCTGAGGCTGAACTAATACTTTGCCTGACATTGGTCTACCAATTTTTGTCATAACTTTATTTCTTTTTTAAAGGTTTAACATATAATATCAACGCAGCCTGATTTGCCAAAACTATGCCATCTGTAAAAAACTGACAAAATTGTATAAATCAGGCTGGGTTTTTATTCCCTATGTGTCAAAATGTCGCTATCTAACAAATTTAAAGTTTTGACCAAGATAGAAAGCATTTTCACCAAGAGCTTCTTCTATTCTAAGAAGCTGATTATATTTTGCAACTCTGTCACTTCGTGAAGCAGAACCGGTTTTTATTAATCCAGTATTTAAAGCAACTGCTAAGTCAGCAATAAAAACATCCTCTGTTTCACCCGATCGATGACTAATAATTGAAGTGTATGAATTGTTATGTGCAAGATTAACAGCTTCAAGGGTTTCAGAAACAGAACCTATTTGATTCAATTTAATGAGAATAGAATTTGCAGCTCCTGTTTTAATGCCTTTAGCTAATCGATTAACGTTTGTTACAAACAAATCATCTCCAACAATCTGAACTTTCTTACCTATCTTTTTATTTAAACTTCTCCAGCCGTCCCAATCATCTTCAGCAAGACCATCTTCAATTGAAATAAGAGGGTATTTAGAAGTCCAATCAGCCCAATACTGAACCATGTCATCAGATGACATTTCTTTTCCATTAGATTCTAAGATGTAAAGATTTTTTTCTTTATTGTAAAATTCAGAAGCTGCAGCATCTAGAGCAATATAAATATCTTTTCCAGGTTTATATCCTGCCTTTTCAATTGCCTTAAGAACGTATTCGATAGCTTCTTCGTTAGATTTTAGATTTGGGGCAAATCCACCTTCATCACCAACGTTAGTTGAGTGACCAGATTTTTTCAATACAGCTTTAAGATTATGAAACACTTCTGTGCCCATTCTTAGAGCTTCGCTAAAAGTTGGAGCGCCAATTGGCATAATCATAAATTCCTGTACGTCAATTTTATTATCCGCATGTTGTCCTCCATTAAGAATGTTCATCATAGGAATTGGAAGTGTACGTGCATTAACTCCGCCTAAATAGTTGTAAAGGGCCATTCCATGTTCCTGAGCTGCTGCTTGTGCGCATGCCATCGAAACTGCAAGAATTGCATTCGCACCCAAATCAGATTTATTTTCTGAGCCATCAAGAGTAATCATTGCTCTATCTATAGCCATCTGATCATCAACATAATATCCTTTAAGACTTTCAGCAATTGTATTTGTAACGTTATAAACAGCCTGTTTAACCCCTTTGCCCATATATCGATGTTTATCCCCATCGCGAAGCTCAACAGCTTCGTGTACTCCAGTTGATGCTCCACTTGGCACTGCTGCTCTTCCTATAACACCAGCACTAGTATATACTTCAACTTCAACAGTAGGATTTCCTCTGGAATCTAGTATTTGTCTTGCATGAATATTTGCTATTTGTCCCATAATTATATGTTTTTTCTTTTCAAATATAATAAAAAAGGGGATAATAATTACCCCCTTTTACAATATTATTATAGATCTATTATTTTTTTCCTTCGTCGCTTTCAGTATTTTCTTCCGTTTTCTCCTCTTTCGCTTCTTCAACTTCAGCAACAACTTCTGCCACTTCTTCTTTAACCTCTTCAACTGGTTTTTCAACGATTTCCTCAACAGCAAGTTCTTTTTCTTCTTTAACTACTGCTTTTGTCTCTGGAGCTTTTTCGTCTGTTGATTTAGATCTGCTGCGTGAACGACGACTAGTTTTCTTCTTAGCGTCTTTAGATTCAAGCATTGCTTCATTATAATCAACCAATTCTATAATACACATTTCAGCGTTATCTCCAAGTCTGATTCCAGTTCTAAGGATTCTGGTATATCCACCTGGTCTGTCACCAACCTTAACAGCAATTTCGCGGAACAACTCAGAAACTGCATTTTTATCTTCTAAGTAGCTAAAAACAATTCTTCTGTTATGTGTTGTATCTTCTTTAGATTTAGTAATCAGAGGTTCTACATATTTTTTAAGAGCTTTAGCTTTAGCCACAGTAGTGGTAATGCGTTTGTGCATAATCAAAGATGATGACATATTTGACAACATTGCTTTTCTGTGTGCACTAGTTCTTCCTAAATGATTTATTGTTTTATTATGTCTCATTTCTTACAATATTATTCCTTATCCAACTTATATTTTGCTGTATCCATACCAAAATTCAGATTTTTCACATCTAACAGATTTTCTAATTCTGTAAGAGATTTTTTACCAAAGTTTCTGAATTTTAGCAAATCTGTTTTATTAAACTGTACTAAGTCACCCAAAGTTTCCACTTCAGCAGCCTTTAGACAATTAAGCGCACGAACAGAAAGGTCAAGGTCAACCAATTTGGTTTTCAATAACTGACGCATTCTTAATACCTCCTCGTCAAACTCATCGTTATCATGTTTTTCATCACTATCGAGAGTGATTTTCTCATCTGAGAATAACATGAAATGATGAATTAAAATTTTAGCTGCTTCTTTGAGAGCTTCTTTTGGATGGATTGATCCGTCAGTATCAAGTTCAAGAATGAGTTTCTCATAATCAGTTTTTTGTTCTACACGCATATTTTCAACGTAAAATCTCACGTTGCGAATAGGTGTAAAAATAGAACCGATAGGAATTACACCAATAACTTCATCGATTGGTTTATTTTCCTCTGGTGGAACATATCCTCTACCTTTGATAACATTCAACTCTATTCTCAGGTTAACACCTGTATTCATTCTGCATATCAGTAATTCTGGATTCAGAATTTTAAACCCAGATAAAAACTTACCTATATCTCCGGCTCTGAATTCTTCTTGACCAGAAATTGTAATAGTAACATTTTCCTGATTTACATCTTCGATTTGCTGTTTAAACCTGATTTGTTTAAGCTGAAGTATTATTTCAGAAACATCTTCCATGACTCCAGTAATGGTAGAGAACTCGTGATCTACGCCTTCAATTTTTACAGAAGATATTGCAAACCCTTCCAAAGATGAAAGGAGAATTCTTCTCAAGGCATTACCAACAGTGATACCATAACCGGGTTCAAGTGGACGAAATTCAAATTTTCCATGAAAATCATCTGCTTCGAGCATTATTACTTTATCAGGTTTTTGAAACGCTAAAATTGCCATTTAATTATCTTTTATTTTGAATATAATTCAACTATTAA
>Ga0075120_10003350_pt1 | contig 10995 bp, 8 predicted proteins | sample AntAceMetag02UKL_FD_69792 | JGI IMG/M metagenome (GOLD analysis project Ga0075120, IMG submission 69792) | Saline lake microbial communities from Ace Lake, Antarctica - Antarctic Ace Lake Metagenome 02UKL | ecosystem: Environmental > Aquatic > Non-marine Saline and Alkaline > Saline | place... | reverse complement strand
GTTTTCCTCCTCGCCGATCGGCGTCGCTTCCTGCAGCAGCATATCCCCGGCATCCATTTCCTTGGAAACATATAGAATCGTCACGCCGGTCTCCGTCTCGCCATGCGCCACGGCCTGTTGAATCGGGGAGGCACCCCGGTAGGCTGGCAGCAGCGAGGGATGCAGATTGATAGCGCCTCTCGTTGGTATGGAGAGAATGCTTTCCGGGATGTACTGCCCGTAAGCCACCACGACAATCAACTCCGGACGCATGGACTGTATTTGGCTGACGGCCTCTGCGCTCCCGATGCGTTCCGGAGCAAACACCGGCAAGCCCAACTCCTCGGCGAGGGCCTTCAAGGCACACGGTGCAGACTTTTTGTTCCGCCCCTGTGGTCGATCCGGCTGTGAGACAATTCCAACCAGATTGAAATCCGACCGTCCGGCAAGCTGCCGCAAAGACGGGCAGGCTATTTCATCCGATCCCATAAAAACCAACTTCATCGTTTCGCTCCCGACGTGGACATTTTAATGACTGCTCCGCGCATGCTGCAGTCTCCCGCATGGAAGAATTCGCGCAGTTTGTAATGCGGGCAGCATAGTTTATAAAGAGCCGCCAAGCAAAATGATTATCTCCGAAAAGCGGAAGATGCAGATGAATGAAAATTCCGGGAGGGACATTGTCCCCAATGTCCTTTTATTTTCCCCCAACTCATTCCTTATTTTCTCTTCTCCCGCGCTCTCACTCTCCGCTTGGCCCGTGGGGACACGGGCCCTCCCGGGATTTTCGCCCCCCCTCTTCCTTCGTGCCTCCGTGGCTTTGTGTGAGAATCTCTCCCCTCTTTCTATGCGCTCTATGCGTTCTTTTGCGACTTTACGGAAGCCCGGCTTCTTCCTGAATGCGCCGAATCCACTGAGCGGCCTCGTCCGATTGCGGATTGATATCCAACACGCGGCGGTAATCCGCAAGCGCTTCAGCATATCGGTTGGAGGCATAATGGGCGTGCGCCCGGAGGAGGCACAAGTCCTCGCGGGGGCCCGCCTGATCGATCAGCCAGGTCAGATCGGGAATGGCGGCGGCCTGCTTGCCCTGCGCCAGCAGGCTGCGGGCACGGTAAAAACGGATACGCAGCAACTCCGGCTCGCGTTCGAGTATTCCATCCGCTTCGCGACAGGCCGCCGCATACTTCCCCTCCCCATAAAGTTGCGTAATGGATTCTAGTGCCTCATTCGGAGTCATCGGCACCATCACCGCTTCGGCAGCCGGTTTGACGGGCCGGTCTTCCTTCGATTCCCGCAGTGCCTGATTGTAGGCTTGGACCCACTCCGGGTTCAATCGCCGGGCCTGCGCCATATCGTTATCCCCTGCCCCGGTTTGCTTCTGTGCGTAATACACCATGGCCCGAAGAATATAGAGGCGGGCCTCTTCCGGATTGTTTTTCAGGGCCTCGTTCAGTAGGGGAAGCGCCTCGTCATAGTGAGCCGATTTTATGAAAATCAGTGCCCGCGAGCCCATCACCAGCGGATCGTTTTTCAGGGGTCCCGCCGCATCCAGCATCCCGGCGGCCCGGCTGAACTCGCCACGCGCCACATACACACGCGCCTTTTCCACCAGCGCATACGCGAACGAGGGATTCAGCAACAATGCCTGATCGAAGTCGCGCAAGGCCTCATCGTAGTCCCCCATCGCGAACCGCGCCACTCCGCGTTCGTGATACATCTGCGCCAGACCCACCGTGGACAACGTTTTGTTTTCAATCAGCGTGGTGCATTGTTCAACCACCTCCTGCGGAGGGCGGGCGCGAAGCAAGCCGCGTTCCCGGGTGATTTCATCCAAGGTCCAAATCGAATCGCCGGATGCATTATCCAACCGTTGCGCTGAAAGTGAATGCACCGAGGGATACAAACACCCCAACGCCATCACTGCAAAAAAAAGCGGATGGATCAGCCATCTGGAGCCAATCAATCCGCTGTAGAACATGAGGCCGCCCGTAATCAGAATGTGTAGGACACCTTCAGGGTCGTACTTACCGAAGGAGCTCCGTCTTTCCCGCCGCCGCCATACAGGCCGATGTCCAAGCTCTCGGTGGCGCGATAGACCATGCCAGCCTGGCCGTAGATTGGGCGCATCACTTCGTCTGCATCCTCGCGCTTCATGGAGCCGACGTACCCTTCGGCCAAGAGCGCGAATTGCGTATCCAAATCCCAGATGACCGAACCGCCCACCGAATAATTCTCGGTCACGTTTTCAATGAACTTGTAGCGGCCATCCACAATAATAGTGACGCAATCATACATCACACTGCCCACGGACAAACCACAGGTCAAGGAGTTGGCGCCATCGCCCAAGCCTTTTTTCTCATCACCCGTATTCAGGCGTGCTTCTACATGCGGGATGATGAACGGATAATGAAAGATGTCCTCATAGGCCAGGAATTGCAGGCCAGCCACCACATCGCCAAAACCGGAACCGTCCTCGCCGACCTTCATACTGGTGCTGCCGTAAGGAACCTTCAGCGTAGCAGCCAAGCGGTCCAACAGCCCCACTCGCACATACGGAGTACCCCAGTAGGCCGTGTGATCAACCAGGTTGTTTTTCTCGTCTTTATCGTAATCCTCATAGCTGCCGTAGACCCCCGCCTCGACCTGCCATTGTTCGGGAAAATGGTTTTCTAAGGTCAGCATGGGGCGACTAGAGGAAGCAAAAACCGTTGAAACACCCATCATGGAATACACAACTAAACACAAAACATTCTTCGACATACTGAATTCCTCCGCAGTTGAATTTGATGGCGAGTTTTAAACATTTGTGCCTCATACGCCACAAAAAAATGATTATAAATGCCATTGACGCCCTACACCCCGCCACCTAAAACTTCCACCGCATGACAGAAACAACTATTTATTTTGATAACCCGCGCGAAGCTCACCAACTGACGGGCAGCAGCCACGAGGCATTGGCACGAATCGAGGCGGCCCTGGATGTGCGGCTGACGGCTCGCGAGGCCTGGCTGCGCATTGCGGGAAAGTCAGAGGCCGTGGAACGGGCGGACCGCTTCTTTAACGCCCTCAAAGCAGGCCGCAACCGAGGGTTCTCAGTAGATGGCCCTTGTATTTTGTATGCCCTGGAAGCCTTCCAGAACAATCAGGAGGAGGCGCTCCGGGAACTGTTCAATCTGCGCATTGATGTGCATGAGTCGCGCCCGCCGGTGTTCCCCCGCACCTTCGGGCAGCGTGCCTATGTGCAGGCGATCCGCTCCAACGATATTTCGTTCGGCATCGGCCCAGCCGGAACAGGAAAAACCTATCTGGCCATCGCCCTCGCTGTGGAGGCCCTCCTGAAGCAGACGGTCAGCCGCATCATCCTCACCCGCCCCGCCGTCGAAGCGGGCGAAACCCTCGGGTTTCTGCCGGGGGACCTCCAACAGAAAGTCTTTCCCTACCTGCGCCCCCTCTACGACGCCCTCTACGATGTCATGAACCCGCCTGAAGTGGACCGCCTCACGGCGCGGGGCGTGATCGAGGTCGCCCCGCTGGCTTATATGCGCGGACGGACTCTCAACAGTGCCTTCGTAATCTTGGATGAAGCGCAAAACACCACCGAGGAACAGATGCTGATGTTTCTGACACGCCTAGGCTTCGATTCCAAGAGCGTCATCACTGGAGATGTCACCCAAATTGATCTGCCCAGCCATAAAGCGTCCGGCCTCCTAGAGGCCAGCCATCTGCTGCGCGATATCAACGGACTGGCCTTCACCGAACTTACCGACTCTGACGTCGTTCGACACGCCCTGGTACAAAATATCATCCGTGCCTATCGCGAAGGCCGCCCGCAACCAACCGCCCCGCGCGCGCGCCCACGCCGCGAAAAGAGCAGCACACCACCCGACCAGCCGCCTGACACCAAAAAGGAATCCTGTCCATGAACACCACCATTTCCAAATCGCGAAGCAAAAAATCACGCCAACGCGACCGGGAGGATTTCCGGCACAAGAAAACCTTTCGCGTCCTGTCGCTCAAAAATGGTTTGATGGCAATGCTCTTTTGGCTGACCAGCCTTAGCGTGCTGCATCTGGGAGGCCGTCTTCAGTATTCGGCCCTGCTCCCCGGCCAGCAGGCGCCTTCCACCGTGGTTTCCTCCACCGACTTCTCCTGCATCGATCTCGCCCGTACCGTCACCGAACAGCAACAGGCCGCTGGCATGGTTCCGCCCGTCTTCAAACTGAATACGGCGGCCCTCAACACAGGCACACGCCTCTTGAGCAAGCTCTTTCAAACCCTTTCCACCGTGCTCGCCTCCTATACGCCGGAAGCGCCACCCTCCGAACGCCTCCGTCAGGAAGCGATCCTCGACGATATGCTCAATCTCCTGAACATTCAGCTCGGTGCCACCAATCTGCTCGCCACGGTTAACGTGGAGAACCTCTCCAACCTGCAGCAAACCTCCGACGAAATGCTAAACCGCCTATCCTCCACACCCATGCTTTCCACTGAGGAAAAACAAACTCGTTTCCGAGGACTAGCCGCCAGCGGCCTGATCACGCTGGCCAACCGAAAGGATGAACTTTCAGAACCCATCGCCATCAAATCCATTGATCTGCCCGAGGAGGCACTTGACCGTATTCTGCAGACCCTCGGAGAACAGCAGGAAATCAACCGAGCCAACCGAAGAATGCTGACCAAACTGATTCAACCCTGGATAGCCCCCAACCTGCTCTTTGACCCAGTCATGACCGACCGCCGGCGCGAGCAGGCCAGACAGAAAGTTCAGCCGGTCGTGGTCAGCATCAAAGCCGGTGCCACTCTGGTGCAGACCGGTGAACGCATTACGCCCGCCATTCAAGAAAAGCTGCGCGCCTACGAGCGCCGCCTGCAGCAGATGGAAACCAACCACGACAAACTGCTCAAGACCCTCGGCGACGCCATGCTGCTGTTCATGGTGCTGATCATCTGCGCTGGCATCCTGCGCATCACCCGTCCACAGGCCCTGAACGATGATTCGGCCCTGGTCATCATGCTGCTGTTGTCCCTGCTGAGCATTGTACCGCTGAAAGGGCTGCTCTACCTTTCCAACTCCATGGACTGGCTCAATCAGTCGCTGCTAATGTATCTGTTTCCCATCGGTCTGACCACGCTACTGGCCACGATTCTGCTGGGCTCCTATGCGGCACTAGCCGCAGGTGTCTGGAGCGTCTGCACCGCCGCCATCCTGCTCGGCTACAACTTCAACGTCATCCTCCTCGGGCTCTTCATCACCATGATCACCGCGCGGGCCAGCCGGAATATTCACCGCCGATCCCGCGTCTTCCAGGTGGGCCTGCTCGCCGGACTCGGAGAGATTCTTTTTGCGCTAGCCCTCTTTGTTCTGACGCTCCCTTCCTGGCAGGTGCTGCTGGAGCAGGCCCTGGCCGGACTCTTCAGCGGTTTGCTCTGCGCCTTTCTCGCCTTGCTGCTGATTCCGCTATTTGAGGCCTCTTTCGGAATCACCACGGACATCACCCTGCTTGAACTTTCCGACATGGGAAACCCGCTTCTTCAGCGCCTCGCTATGGAAGCGCCCGGCACCTACCATCACAGCCTCATGGCGGCCAATCTCGGCTCGGCGGCCGCACTCGAAATCGGTGCCAATGCGCTGGCGGTGCGCGTCGGCGCCTATTTCCACGACATCGGCAAACTCACCAAACCCGAGTTCTTCATCGAAAATTCGCAGCACCGCGCCAACCCGCACGATGATCTTTCCCCCAACATGAGTACCCTCGTCGTCACCTCACATGTGAAGGAAGGATTGACGCTGGCCAATCGCCACAAGCTGCCCCGCATTATCAAAGAGGCCATCCAGCAGCATCACGGAACCAGCCTGGTTTCCTATTTCTATCACCGCGCCTGCAAACAGCAGGAAAACGAGTCCTCCCAGGACGGCGGCGGGCGCGGGGCCTCCCGACTCAACGAGGAGGATTTTCGCTATCCGGGCCCCACGCCCACCTCCCCCGAAATGGCCATTCTTTCCCTCGCCGACTCGATTGAGGCCGCCTCGCGCTCTATCGAAAAAACAAGCAGCAGCCGAATCGAAAGCCTCATCAATGAAATCATCGACCGCAAGCTCCATGACGGACAGCTCGAAACCAGTGAACTAACCCTGATGCAGCTTTCCACCATCAAACGCTCCTTTATCTTCTCGCTCACCAGCATGCTGCATGGGCGCATCGCCTATCCCAAACATGAAAACGGAAATAAGAAATCAGCAAAAAATGCAGAAGGTTAATCTGCGTGTCATTCGCCCATTCCTATCCGCCATGGCCTCCCAGGTTGTCCAGGCGGACCCCAACACCCGTTGGAAGGAGTTTTCTTTGGTCCTGATGGATGACGAGGGCATATCTGCCGTCAACCGGACATTCTTCGGAAAGCCCGACGCCACCGATGTCATCAGCTTCCGCTATGCGCCCGCCCCGGAAGACGGCGGACGCATCACCGGCGAAGTACTGGTCAACGTGCAGCGGGCCCATGAAGAGGGCCTGCGTCGGGGCCAACGCGATTACGAACTGGCCTTCTATATTGCGCACGGCTTCCTGCATCTGACAGGTGCCGATGATGCGACGCCCTCCGACCGGGTCGCTATGCACCGCCGGCAAGACGCGTGGATACAGAAGGCCGCCCAATCTCTCTCCTTAACCTTATTTACCAAACCGCAATAACCAACCATCCCCACAGCCTATGAATCCACCTTTCGCACACCTCTCCCACGGAAACTACATCACCTGGTACATTCTGCTAATGCTGCTGGCCACTTTCTTTGCCACCATTCGCGCCGCTCTTTCCCTTACCGGACGAACCGGAGCGGCGCGCCTCTGCAAAAAATACCCGGAAAAACGAACGCAGATTTACCACTGGCTGCCACGCTGGGATATGCTGCGAGTCACCGTACTCCTGCTCGCCACCCTGATGAATGCCGCCGGCATCACCTGCGGCGTGATGCTGGTGATGAGCCTGGGCGATGCCTGGATTTGGCTGGAAATCGCGGGCATCATACTATTCAGCACCTTTATCATGATCCTGGCACTCAACATTCTGCCTCAAGCCCTTTCTGAGGGGTATGCCGACCGCATTTCCATGATTTTTCTTCCGATTATCCAAGTTATCGCCTGGTTCACCTGGCCCATTGCCTGGCCACTCGCCAAACTCGACCGACGCCTTCGCCAAAAAATGATCTCCGGTTCCGATGAAGACGACCGCCCCACCGCAGAAGAGGCCATCCGCTCCCTTGTCAGCAGTGACGGATCAAACGATCTTGAAGAGGAAGAGCGGGAAATCATTCGAAGCGTCTTCGAGTTCGGCGATACCGTCACCCGCGAAATCATGATTCCGAGGGTGGATATGGAGGGCTTTGAAGACTCCGAGACGATAGAGACATGCGCCAAAAAACTGAGCGCCTCACGCTTCTCCCGCTATCCGGTTTACCATGAAAGTCTGGATGACATACGCGGTGCCGTACACATCAAGGACGTCCTGCGCGTATTTACCGCCGGAGGCGCGGTACAGCCCGTCGGCCAGGCCGTCAAAGCCGTGCCATTCGTTCCCGAATCCATGCCCATCAACGACCTGCTGCAGCTCCTGCGCACCGAACAAAGCCAGATGGCCATCGTGGTGGATGAATACGGCGGCACCGCCGGACTCGTCTCGATGGAAGATATCATCGAAGAACTGGTCGGCGAAATTCAGGATGAGTACGACGGCAAAAGCGATGAGGGAATTACCCGCCTCTCCGATGGATCGGTGGTCGCGAGTGCCCGCCTGCTGGTCGACGAGCTCAACGATCTGCTCCACTTGCACATCCCCCTCAGCGAGGAATACGATTCGCTCGGGGGCTACGTCACCAGCCGTTTGGGCCATATTCCTCGCCCCGGCGAAACCATCGAGGCCCACGATTGCCACATCACCGTTCAAAGTGCCAACGCCAAACTCGTACACAGCCTGCGCATTCAAATCAATCCACATCCGGGTTCTTAACGCCCGTTCTCAAGTGAAAAACATTTTTTTGCAATCGGGCCTTGCATCCAAATTCATGAAACTGGTACATAACTAGATCACATATTTGACGTCTTAACGACTGGAGCGTGATAATGCGGGTGAAAATCTATTTTCTGACTCTTTTTTTGCTGAGCCTCACGCTCTCCGCCCGGAGCGATATAGCCTTTCCCCTTTATGACAAAGGGACCAGACAATGGATTGATTATGAGGAGTTTGGATATTACGTGGATGCGGGAAAGCCGTCTTTTGAGTACCAGATCACCAATCGGGCAGGCCTGATTGCGGCTTCGGGCGAAGGGGTGGATCCCTGCAATTCCGTAAACAGCAATCCTGATTTCTGCCAGATGACAAAGGCCGGCAAGCTGGATTGCCCTAATGTCTGGAAACGCGTCAACTCCGGCAATCCGCAACTCGACTATTTTGTCTGGACCCAGGCGGCGGAAGAACCCGGCATCCGCGCGCTCTTTGTGGGCAAGGCCTTGGAAAAAGGCGGCCATTATTATCAAGCCCTTAAAGCCTATCGGGCGAGCATGATTCTCTTCCCGGACTCCTCCTGCTGGAGTTCCGGCGGAGAATTCCAATGGAGCAGCGCCGAAGCCTGTTGGAATGCCACCGTGAACCTACTGCGCAAACACCCGGAAATGAACCTGTCGCTGATCGATTGCGAAGTCAGTGTCGTTTCCACCCCCGCGGGCCTGCAGGTTTCCGTTCAACCGGGTCGCCTGGTCCGCGCTGATGAGGAAGAGGAAAAAGCCGTCCCCACCCCCATCCCGCCACCCGAAGGCATCGAGATTGACCAAACCATCTTGGCTGAATCCGCGCCCATCGACCCAAACGTCATCATCCAGCAACGTGGAACCGGAATCGTGCAGCTCGTTCAATACGCCGACCGCTCCTGGAAAATGTTCGTCCAGGGCAAAGAATACTTCATTCACGGCCTCTGCTACGCCCCCGTAAAAGTCGGCGAAATCCCCTGGGAGTGGGATTGGACCTGGGGCGACGACAACACCAACGGCATCGTGGATCTCTTTGAAATCTGGGTGGACAAGAACAACAACAACCACCGCGACGAGAATGAACCGCTAACCACCGACGGACAGTTGCTCAAAGAACTCGGCTGCAACACCATCAAATTGTACATCACCGACCCGGAACTCCCCGCCTTCAACATTCTCCTCTTCCGCCGACTCTACGCCGAATTCGGCATACGGGTCATCGTCGGCAACTTCCTCGGAGCCTACTGCCACGGCTCCGGCGCTGATTGGGATGCGGGAACCGACTACACCCTCCGCGTACAAAAAGAAGCCATGCTCAAATCGGTCACCAACATGGTCGAAAAACTGAAAAACGAGCCTTGGGTACTGGCCTGGATACTCGGCAATGAAAACAACATGGCCTCCTCTGAGACCGGCGTGAACGCCACCCGGACCAACGCCGGGAAATATCCGGAAACCTTTGCCCGATTCTTGAATGAGGTCGCAAAGGCCATTCACGAAATAGATCCGAATCACCCCGTGGGTATTGGCAACCTCATGACCGGACTCGTGGATTACTACGGACGCTTCGCCCCCGAAATAGATTTCCTCGGTGCCAACAGCTATCTTGGCGAAGATGGATTTGGCGCTACTTGGGAAAAAGTGCGGCGCAATATGAACCGACCCGTCGTCATCACCGAATTCGGATGTGACTCCTACTGGACCGAACGCGGCATTGATGAAGGCGCTCAGGGAAAATATTTGGTTGGCAACTGGAAGGACATCGCCTACAACAGTGCTGGACATAAGGGTGTCGGCAATTCGATTGGAGGGTTTGTCTTCGAGTGGGTGGATGAATGGTGGAAACATACCATCAATTACTTCGAGGATTCTCCCGGAAATCAATGTATCGACGCCGTCTTTCCGATGCCCTTTCCAGATGGCTATGCCCAGGAGGAATGGTTCGGTATAACCAGTCAGGGCAACGGAAAAAACAGTCCGTTCTCACGGGCACTAAAAAAATCATATTGGATACTGAAGGAGGAGTGGGCGACCACCCGAGATGTGAGAAAGGGAGGTGCCGATCACTGAGCTTTCCTTGGTTCGATTAGTTGGTTTTACATGGATTCACAGGCTTTGCGGGTTGAAATCCTGCGTGCCTCAAACAAGAAAAGGAGAAATACAATGACCAATAAAACTGTTGTTATGATGAGTGCGTTAATGTCGGCTTCCATGCTCTTCAGCGCGCAGGCGCAGGAAGAAGTCGGCCTTGCCCCGTTGGGAATGAAAGTGGACCTCCCCTGCGTGATCTACAGCGATTGCGATTCTGAAGGCGCGCCCGTCTTCGTTCCTGCCGGTTGGATGGGTGCCACCGATGCCATCGAAATGGACGACTGCTGGTCCGAAAATCCGCACAGTGGCTCCTCCTGCATGCGCCTGGCCTTCTCCGATCCGGCCAGTTGGGGCGGCATTGTTTGGCAGAACCCTGCCAACAACTGGGGCGATGACGAAGGCGGCATAGACCTGCGCGGTGCCAAGCAGCTCAGCTTCTGGGCCCGCGGCGACAAAGGCGAGGAACTCGTTGAATTCAAATTCGGCGTCATCCGCCAGAACAAGCCCTACTACGATACAGGACGTGGAAGCCTCGGCAAAGTCAAGCTGACCCCCGAATGGAAACAGTACATCATTCCGCTCGATGGCCAGAACCTTTCACAGATCGTCTCCGGCTTCGTCTACTCCGTCAAGGGCCGCCGCGAACCCGTCATCTTCTATCTCGATGACGTCATGTTCGAATAAGCGCTCTCCGAACCTGAAACCACACTCCCGCAGGAGATTCCTGCGGGAGTTTTTTTTGCGGCTACCCGGCGCCCTCCACATTATCCCTGGACGGCACGCGGCCCGCGTGCCTAAACCGTCAAAACAAAAAGCCCAACGCCCGATCAACCACAAGGCGTCGGAGCCCGACGCCCTCCACATTATCCCTGGACGGCACGCGGCCCGCGTGCCTAAACCGTCA
>Ga0075120_10003349_pt1 | contig 10997 bp, 9 predicted proteins | sample AntAceMetag02UKL_FD_69792 | JGI IMG/M metagenome (GOLD analysis project Ga0075120, IMG submission 69792) | Saline lake microbial communities from Ace Lake, Antarctica - Antarctic Ace Lake Metagenome 02UKL | ecosystem: Environmental > Aquatic > Non-marine Saline and Alkaline > Saline | place... | reverse complement strand
GGGGCGGCCTACCTATTCAGGCGAAATGAAGGTGGAACCAATGCGTGGGGACAAGTAAAGAAATTCCGTGGCGCGGACACCTCGGCGAACGACCACTTCGGCTCATCGGTTGCTTTGTGGGGCGATTGTGCGCTCATTGGAGCAGACAACGCCGCAACAAACTGTGGCGCGGCCTACCTCTTTGAGCGTAACGCAGAGGGAACCAATGCCTGGGGAGAAGTCACCAAACTGACTGCCTCGGACGGAGCATCGGGCGACTTGTTTGGTACGGATGTTGGCCTAGCAGGCGATGTAGCCCTCGTGGGGGCCAGCAAACAGGACGCATCGGCAACAGATGCAGGGGCGGCCTATCTCTTTGAACGCATGATCGATGGAACCAATGCCTGGGGGCAAGTCGCAAAACTTCTTGCATCGGATCCCCAACAGAATGACCAATTTGGCATTTCGGTTGCGGTCGCGGGCGATGTCGCTCTGGCAGGAGCCGTTGGTGAAGATAGCAGCGCCACCAATGCTGGTGCTGCTTATATTTTTGAACGCGACATCGGAGGCACCAACGCATGGGGTCTAGTGCAAAAAATTATGCCTGCCGATGCAACCGGTGATGACCAGTTTGGTCTCGATGTCAGCCTTTCAGGCGACATGGCCGTTGTCGGGGCTATGGGCAACAACTCTACGGGACTTTATGCAGGCGCATCTTATGTGTACCAACGAAACGCAACCGGAACCAACGCATGGGGATTGGCTCAAAAACTGATGCCGCTAACTGCGTCAAGCAACCTCTTTTTCGGTCGTTCCGTAGCGGCTTACGGGAATACGCTGCTGATAGGGATAGCCCCGAGCAATGCACAAAACTTGGCCCAGATCCATGAAGCTTTTGTCGACTTGAGCAGCGGCGAGATTGTCATTCTAGGCACCAACGGCGAAGCAATCGTAAATGGCGGGGGCCCACTCTATGCAACAGGCGCCCGCTTTACCAATACTAGTCCAACAGCGGTGAGCACCAATATCTTCACCATCACGAATGCCGACTTCACCACCCTGTATATCACCTCGGTCACCACGTCAGGCCAACAGGCGGCCTATTTTTCTCTGGTGGATTTCCCCAGCAGCGTGGCACCGAACAGCGAAACCAATTTCTCTGTCATTTTTGCGCCATCGGGTACGACCCAGTGGTACAACGCCATGTTCACCTTCACTAATTCTTCTGAACATCCGGTATTCGACATGCGCGTTTACGGTCAGACAGAAGAACCCAAGCCAATCATGGGCCTTTCTCCCAACTCCTTGACGTATACCTGCACCTACGCCTCAGTCGGCACATCTTCCCAATCGTTTGTACTGACCAACTCAGGCGGCGCCGCCTTCACGTTCAGCAATCAGGTCAGCTACGGGCAGGCGGAATCATCCTGGCTGACGATCACCACCACCACCGGCCTGGTCGAAGCACTCTCCGCACACACCATAACGGCATCGGTCGCGGTAGCTGGACTCGATGTTGGAACCTACTGGGCCACCAATACCATTCGTTCAGTTGAGGCCACCAACGGCCCTATGAGACTTTCCATACAGGTGGATGTGGTTAAGGCCGACCAAGCCATCAGCTTCCCAATTATTTCTGATCAGATAACCACCAACCTGCTGCAACTGACGGCAACCGCCGATTCAGGATTGCCGGTGACTTTCAGCGTCGTCTCCGGCCCAGCCACCCTCACCAACCAAACCCAAGCCCTCTTCTCCGCGACAGGACGTGTCGTCATCGCCGCTTCCCAGACCGGCAACACCAACTGGAACGCGGCTCCACCAACCAACAGAGCCTTCGAGATAACCAAAGCCCAGGGCACTGTGCTGCTGACCGCCTTGCAACAGAACTACAACGGCAATCCAAAAAGCATCACCACCGCCAGCCAACCCAGCGGGCTTGCTATAACCGTGACGTACAACGGGTCCACCACTCCGCCCACACTGGTCGGAACCTACGCCGTTACCGGAACCATCGCGAACGCCTTGTATGAGGGACAACAACAGGGCACCCTGACCATCTCCAAAGGCAATCAGTCCATCAATTTCCCCAACCCGGGAACACAACCCAGCATCCATTCCCGCGTACAGCTCAGTGCAACTGCCAGCTCGGGACTTCCGGTTGTCTTCAGCGTGGTCTCCGGCGCCGCCACCCTGACCAACGGCACCAACTTGTCCTTCACCGCCGGCGGTCGGATCAACGTGGCCGCCCAGCAGAATGGAAACACCCAGTGGAATGCCGCATTGCAAGTGGTCAACAGCTTTATCGTGAAACGCATACCCCTGGACTTTGACGCGGATGGAAGATCGGACATCGGGTGCCTTCATGCCGCGTCTAAAAATGCGTACTTCTATGGCGGCGTACGGGGCTTCTGGTCCGATACCTTTGGCGATGCCAACAGCTATCCCATCTCCGGATATTTCGATTCCGACAACCGCTGCGATTACGGGACCTTCTATCCCACAACAGGCCGCTGGGAAATTCATAGAGGCCAGGGCGAAATATACGTCACGCACTTCGGCTACACCGGCACCATGCCCATTACCGGCGACTTCGACGGCGACGGCATCACCGACTTCGGATGCTATTATCCCCCCGGAGGAAACTGGTACATCTATAAAAGCACCGAAGGCTTCTGGACCAATACATTCGGTTATGCAGGAACAGTTCCCGTTACCGGTGATTTCGACGGCGACGGAACCGATGACTTTGGATGCTACTTCCCCCCCGGCGGCAACTGGTACATCTATAAAAGTACCGAGGGCTTCTGGACCACCGCCTTCGGCTACGACGGCACCAAGCCGGTCACCGGTGATTTCGACGGCGACGGCATCACCGACTTCGGATGCTACTATCCCCCCGGAGGAAACTGGTATATCTATGGCAGTCGGCGCGGGTTCTGGTCCAATGCCTTCGGCTATGAAGGCACCCTGCCCATCACGGGCGACTACGATGGCGACGGAACAGAAGACTTTGGATGCTACTTCCCCCCCGGTGGAAATTGGTACATCTATAAAAGTACCGAAGGATTCTGGACCAACAACTTCGGCTATACCGGCACCGTCCCGTTCCCACCCTAACTCAAACCGTTCCGACTAAATACATGCGTCCGGTGGATGACCCCGTCCGGGGCTCGGAGTAGCCGGGCGAGCGCTGGAGGTTTAATTGCTCATTTGGATGCGATAGAATAGCTGCTCATGTTCCAACGGCATGGACACGGAACAATTCGTCGTGGGGAATGCCGCTATGGCGTCCACGGTCTGCATAACCTGCCAACTGTTTTGCAGCAGGTTCGTGGAGGCTAAGATGTCATAACTCTTCCGGTTCAACCCCTGCCATTTCAATATGACGGAGTTCTGATTATATTCTGCGACGGACTTAAATACACTCGTCGGATCTCGCGGATTGGTTCCTGCAAGATATTCACCCACTTCGTCAGCACCATCGCCATCAGCGTCCTGATGCCCATCGGGCACTCTTGGATTCATTCCATGCAAAACCTCCCACTCGTTGGGTAGCCCATCGCCATCCATATCAGGATCGGCATAATCATTGATGCCGTCGCCGTCCAGGTCGCCCGGGACTATTTCGATATATTCTGCGGCACCCAATATATTACCATCGCCATTACCTGCCGGAACCTGCGCATCAGGATATAAAGCACCGCCATCATCCGTTCCGTAGGGTGCCGCTGCAACAAACAAACTGTTTGTGAAACCGGCACCGAAAATAGACGCCAAATCAATGACTCCTTCAAGCACGCCACCATTTTGATAATAGACGGCGGAGCGCGCCGTAAAGAGATTCGTAATCATCGTGCGGGACTCATCAAACCAGCCGCAAAAATCGCTGTCGTTTTCGTCGGCAAGATACACCTTCCACTGACTTACCAGCCCGCTTTTCTTCCACGGCGCAGCCACGGCCTGATCCGGCGAACTGCAAACAAAAATAAAGTGATCGTTTCCTTCACCAGCGTCCTGCGTGGCCACATACAAATAACGCCCGTCAAAGCGCCAGTATAGATCAAGACCGTGCGAGCCTAACAAGGTGGCATTGTAATCTTTTCTTCCATCCATCTGATACGTTCGAATATCCGTAGGCTTCTGTGTATCGCCCGGATTGGATGGGTCCGATTCCCCGCCATCCACCACCCCATTCCCGTTCAAATCCTCCTCGCCATCGAGCAACCGATCCTTGTCGCTGTCGGCATTCGTCGGGGAGGATATAGCCGAGGTCAATTCTTGCCAATCGGGCAGACCATCCGCATCGAAGTCGGCGGCACGCTCAGGAAAACACAGCTCCGCGATGACCGGATAATGATCGGAAGGATATTGTGTCCGGCTTCCAGTCCATTGCGAATCGGTGACAATTTCCGTGCTCACGGCCTGAAAACCACCCCGGTGCAGAATCCAGTCAATTCGATTGTTTTCGCTGATCGTTCCACCACTGAATCCATGTATCGTACCTGAATCGGTCCAGGAGGCATGGGTTTGATACCAAGAATCCTGAAAATCACCCCTGACACCACGGTATTCATAGCTGCCGGTTAAGAACTTCCAGTCGTCATTGTTTTGTGAACTGTTGAAATCGCCAACCACGATAGCCAGAGGACTGGACGGCATACGATCCCAGCGCGCCGCGGCATCGTCACGAATCAGCCAGGCACTGTTGATTTGCGGGTTATTGTTGAAATCAAAGTGCGTGGTGTAGAACAAAAACGTCTGCCCGGTTGGAAGAAACTGGAATTTCCCCCACAGCACAAGTCGCGGAAATCCCAGGCCCATATCGTTGAAATACAAATACGGATTAAAGTTTGTGCCCGGAACATTATTCCAATAACCCCCACCGGGACTGGTACCCAGCGAGATCAGTCCGGAGTCCAACAGCGCCAGGCTGTTGGTGTTGAAGGCGAATGCCGCATGCTCCAGACTGCTTCCCCCGCTGGGCAGCCCCCTCTGCCAGGCATACCAGCCCGGAAGCTGTGCCGCCATGTAATCAAGCTGCACGGCCTCACCCTCTTGAAAACCAACGAGGTCCGGCAATCGGGTATTCAAAATCTGACAGACCACGCTGCGTCGGTCGGGATTCTGACCGGAATTCTCCCAGTTATTATCGCCATCGGATGCAGACGCATAACGCAGATTAAAGGTCATCACCTTCAGGCTGTTCGTGGCCGCGCTAACGGAAAAACAAGTCCACACAGAATAGATTGAACAGATCAGCAACAGATGTTTCAGCATTAAATCCAGTCTCCGATGAAATCACAGTAAAAACGATGCACAAATTTACCCTGGTACGCTGCGAGCGTAAAACCGTTCATGTAACAAACTACACGGGGTTTCCAAACTAAAAGAAAACTGCCCGTGTATTTCACACGGGCAGAAAACGCTTTGCACTCATCGGAAACTGTTTCATAACAGCTCCCAATACTCTTCGCACATGGTCTTTTATATCACCTTCAAATGCCTTTTATCCTGTTTCACCTGGGACTTTTTGTCCGTTTTTTCCTGTTTCTGTTTTGCACTTTTCTGCTTGTCTTTTTTTCCGCCTTTGTCACCCATGTTGCTACTCCTACTGTTGCCGCATCCAGTTTCATACCTCACTCAAAGCGGTATACTGTACCGCAGAACCTGTGCTTTCAACATATCTGTTCCACTCGATTCTGCCAAGGACAAACCCGCGCATTCGCTGTTGTCGAGAAATCAACTTGACGGAGCGAAGGCGTCGGGTATATTTGAGGTATGAAAATCAAGACATCTATCACACTTGAACAGGACCTGCTCGCAGCAATAGATCAACAGGCTTGCGAATATGGAAGCCGCTCTGGCTTTCTTGAGACTGCTGCACGACGTCTACTTGATAGGCTGTTGAAAGAACAAGCCGAACTTCGTGACTTGGATATCCTAAACCGGCGAGCTGATGCCCTAAATCAAGAGGCGGCAGGCGTGCTTGAGTATCAGGAGCCTTTGTGAGGCGGGGTGAACTCTACCGTGTAACTCGCCCTTCTGGAGATGACCCAAGGCGGTATAGGGTTTTCGTTATCGTGGGGCGACAGATTGTACTTGATTCTCGTTTTTCGACCATTATTTGCGCACCGGTATATACAACAAATGATGGTTTATCAACTCAAGTCCCTGTTGGCGTTGACGAGGGCTTGAAACACTCTAGCAGTATTCACTGCGACGAACTTATCAGCATCCTGAAATCGAAACTAACCAATTATGCTGGCACCGTTTCATCACGCAAGTTACAGATGTTAGACAAAGCATTGAAAACGGCACTCAGCCTCGAAAACTGAAGGCCCAATATAAAATAAGGTACGAAGGATGCAGCGATGCGGGATAAACGATTTATTGCGGTTCACCGGGGAGGTCCGCTTGACTTGAAGCGGCATCGGCTCTTGGCAACTTGGGCCGCAGATTGTGCCGAGCATGTGCTGCCTCTTTTCGAAAGGAACGGGTCCGATGATCGCCCGCGAAAAGCGATCGAAGTCATTCGTGCGTGGGTTGCAGGAGAACTTCCTGTTGGTGCCGCACAGAAGGCGGCAGGTGCAGCTCATGCCGCAGCTCGTGAAGCAAAGGGTGCTGCGGCCATGGCGGCTGCACGTTCCGCCGGGCATGCCGCAGCAACAGCCCACTTCGCAGATCATTCCCTGGTAGCGGCGCAGTACGCCCTCCGGGCCATCGAAGCAACCTCTGCTCCTTCCAACGATGAACATGCCTGGCAGATGGCCCGCCTGCCCGAGCCGGTGCGCGACTTGCAAACGAACGTTTGCATGCAGCAATCCGTCCTGTGTCCCGGAGTGCGCGGCACCTCTCAGCGTTGCCCATCACTTCGGCAAGTAGGTGCCCAACGACCGACGGATTGCTAGGTCCAATCCCGCTCATCGAGTCCTTGGGCGAGTTTTTGAAAGAATTCCGGGATGCCGGTGTCGAACGACAGTCTTTTGCGCGTGAAGGGGTGGTCAAACGCGAGTGTTTTGGCGTGCAGGGCCATTCTGCCTCGGGAGGTGTGGCCCCCATATTTCGCATCATTGACCACCGGGCACCCGTTTTCCGCCAAATGTACCCTGATTTGATTTTTTCGACCCGTTACCAAGTGAATTTTCAGTACACTCATGGTCCGCGTCTCTTTGATCACCGTATAATGTGTCTCGGCGAGCTTCCCCACGCCCGGATCATCCACGGAATGGACGAATTGGTCGTCATTTTCGGACAAACGGCTCGAAAAAACCCCTTTTTTATCCCGAAAATGACCAAAAACCACCGCCAAGTAGTATTTTTCGGTATTTTTCCAGTTGTCCTTCAATTTTTTCTGATTTTCGAAGTTTTTTGCAAAAATAAGCAGTCCGGAGGTGTCCCGATCGAGTCGGTGAACGACAAAAACCCGATTTCTGGACGCTTGGACGCCTTTTTTGAGGTATTGCGTTAGAACGCGCTCGGCGGTTTGGCGTTCATCCCGATGAAAACTCATGGTGAGGAATCCCGGCATTTTATCGACCACCAGGATGTCCCGATCCTCATGCAAGAGTTCCACCCCCCGCGGACGATGCCGCCGGGGGACTTTTGGTTTTCCTTCTGTTATGGCCATAGTACCTTTCAGGAGCTGGACGCGCGATGGACGGACACGAGGTCATTGCCATAATGCGCGCCTTTATCCCGGAAAAAAAGGCTCTTCTGGCTTTTTCGTGAGGTTGTATGAAAGAGAAGAGAACCGCTAATGGACGGCGTTCATTCGCGGTTCTAAAAACTGAATCAGTGCCTCGTTCGCAATCTGATCATACCCAACCATCACAAAGAATCCGTCGCCGTACGTGAGGTCCCAAGGGGCCAGTTCTTCGTCGGGAATGACCGGTCAATTTGAACAGCTTCTTTTCGATGACCTGCTCTTTCACGGAGCAAGAATAGTGATCCGAACGCTGCATTCGATGATCCCCTCTGCGATGGCGTGGCGGGTCAGACCTGCCGTGTCGTGGATATTGAGCTTCTCCATGAGGTTTTGCCGGTGTTTTTCAACCGTTTTGATACTGATCCCCAGTTCCGCCGCCGTTTCCTTGTTGGCTTTTCCTTCGGCAATCAGTTGGAGCACCTCCACCTCGCGGGAACTGAGAGGGACGGATCCTTTGGTGTGCGGGGTTCCCCGCTCGCGCTGTCGCTGTTCTCGCGTATGGATGCGCCGGGCAATGCTGGGGCTGAAGAAAAGCTTCCCCTCATACACTTCCTGAATCGCTTTGGGCAGCACTTCGCCGGATGATTGTTTAATCAGGTACCCCGATGCCCCCCAGGCGATCACCTGTTCCACGTAGGCGTCCTCACTGTGTGCAGAGAGAATGAGTATTTTGGTTTCCGGGAGTGCCTGGAGAATCCCTCCAGTCCGTTGAGTAGGGGCATGGCGATATCCATCACGATCACGTCGGGATGAAGCTCTTTGGCCAACTCCACCGCCTGACGTCCGGTTTTTGCTTCACCGATCACTGCGATCCCGGTCTGCGTTTGCAAGAGCAGACGCAACCCCTCGCGTACGATGGCGTGATCTTCGGCCAGCAGAACGGTAATAGGACTTTGATTCCGAATCATTCTTGAATTTTGTCTTATGCCGGATCAGGTTACAAGCCTATTTTTTGGAACAACCGTTGGTTGGAATCTCTGCGCCAAGGGTGGTTCCTTCACCCGGAACGGACTCAACAGAAAACGTTCCTCCGACCATTTCCACCCGCTCCCTCATGCTGATTAGTCCCAGCCGTTTATGCCGTTTGGCGAACAGAACCCGTTCCACCTCAAAACCCTTGCCATCATCTTTGATTTCCATGCGCACGGCATTTGGGAGTTTTCGTATGCTCAGCTTCACACGGCTGGCCTGAGCGTGCTTTGCCACATTGGCGAGTGCGGCCTGAACGACGCGATAGAGCACCGTTTGTTTGGTATTGTCCAATGACTCAACACGGGTCGCCGTAAAGGCCACGAGATGAATGTGGATACCGGTCCGTTTTGAAAATTCTTTTATGTAGGCATGAAGGGCGGGAATCAGGCCCAGATCGTCCAAGACTGTCGGACGTAATTCACGGGCAAACCGATGCACGATGTTCACCGCCTTCTCCACGATTTTCTGTGTGCGCGCGATATTCTTCGCAATGCTGCCGGTGTTGGCGGCGGCGGCTGATTTCAAGACCGCCAGGTGGACCGTGATGGCCGTCAGGGTCTGAGCAACCTGATCATGCAGGTCTCGGCTGATTTGCTTTCGTTCTTCCTCCTGCGCCGTCAGCATTTGATGCGCCAGATGCCGTAATTGTTCCTGCATACGACGCGAATCCTCCAGCGACTGTCTCTGGTGCTGCTCGCTCATTTTCAGGGTTTCTTCCACGGCCTGACGGTGGGTGATTTCCCGTTTCAGTTTCTGATTGGAGACAGCCAGTTCCTCCATCCGGTCTTGTGCTTCCTTCGCCCTTTTGAGGGCCGTACTATCCGAGATGGCCACCCGGCACCATTTCTGCGGTTCATGGAGTGATACGGCGGAGGTCGCGTGAAGGTCCGCCCAGAATGTGCTGCCATCCTGCTTAATCATGGAGGTCTCGCAGGTCAGCCTTCCGGGCCGGGCGAACACCTCTTCCAGGAAGGCCTGGAAAATCAGACGGCTTTCCGGAGGCACAAATTCCGGCAACCGCCGGTTGATCAACGCGGAGCGATCCACTCCCAGTAGGGTGGTGCCCGTTAAATTGGCATCCAGAATCCGGCCCTGTTCGTCCAGAGAGAAATAGCCGACCGGCGCGAAATCATAAAGATCCGTGTATTTCTCCAACAGCAACTCCATTTTGTCCCTTGCGTCCTGAAGCTCCGTGTTCTGCATTTCCAGTTCAATCTGGTGAACCTGCAATTCATGAAGGGTCCGTTGCGAGTCGGCTTCAAGAACGGTCGTTTCGGCCACCGGCCTTCTGGGTGCGCCGGAACCCTTGGGCGAATGCGACTGTTTTTTCAGGAGGGCTTCTGCGCGCAGACGCAATTCGGGAAGCTTGGCTGAATCGTTCATTTTCTTTTGCATGGCGCTCCTCGTATTCGTTGATCAATGTCCCATGGCGCGGGAAATGATTTCCTGCAGGTTGTTTTTGTGGAAGGGCTTTGCCAGGGCGCCCTTGAACCCGTGACGTTCATATTCAAGAACCACGGGGTCGGTGGAGTAGCCGCTCATGGCAATGGCTTTTACGTTCGGATCTAGTTGGCGCAGTTTCTGGATGGTCGCCAGGCCTCCCATGCCCGCGCGCACGGTTAAATCCAGGATCACTGCATCAAAAGGATTCCCCTCCTCCATGGCGCTTGTATATTTCGCAACGGCCTGCTGTCCGCTGTCCACCAGCTCCACGTCATGACCTAATTGCCGGAGTATTTCCCCGAGTACAGCCCGCAGGCACTCTTCGTCATCCATGACCAGAATCCGGATCGGACGGGGAGGCGCTTCCGATGCGGCGGAGGGCTCCGGCACAATCGCCTGTCGGGAGGCCGGTAAATAAATGTGGAAGATGGTTCCCGTTCCTTTCTCGGATTCCACGCTGATGCGTCCTCCGTGTTTTTTAATGATCGAGTGGCAGATGGTCAGCCCTAAACCCATTCCTTTATGATCACTCCGCTGCTTGGTGGAGAAATAAGGGTCAAAAATATTGGCCAGCTTCTCTTTGGCTATGCCCTCGCCTTGATCGGCGATGCTCATTAGAACATATTTTCCGGATGGCAGATCCTGTACCTCATGCTCGTTCAGTACCGTATTTTTCGCCTGTATGCCGATCAACCCTCCATTAGGCATTGCTTCCCGTGCATTTTGCACCATGTTTCGGATAACCTGGGCGACTTGCCCCGCGTCTACCTCCGAGGGCCAGATATCGTCCGGCAGCGAGTAATGGGGCTTCACCGAGGAACCACTCAGCACGAGCCCGACGGATTCCCGGATCAGGGCGGGGAGAGCGGTCGGCATCCGGATGGATGAGCCTCCC
>Ga0075120_10003348_pt1 | contig 10999 bp, 13 predicted proteins | sample AntAceMetag02UKL_FD_69792 | JGI IMG/M metagenome (GOLD analysis project Ga0075120, IMG submission 69792) | Saline lake microbial communities from Ace Lake, Antarctica - Antarctic Ace Lake Metagenome 02UKL | ecosystem: Environmental > Aquatic > Non-marine Saline and Alkaline > Saline | place... | reverse complement strand
AAAACCCTTTTTCGGGATCGTCTTCCAAGGATTCTATGCTCTCCTGTTTTAAATTATCATTATGCGGGTTTGAACCCGGCGGCCTATGGAAGAAAAATAGTATGCACGTCCCTTCAAAATGTCAAGATTTTTAAAAGAAGGAAGATCCACTGTAATCGTGTTTTTCGCCATCACATGAATTGGAAAAGGCCTGGTTCCCATGCTCCAGCGTGGGAACCCATAATCCTTGACCAAACCAATCTGACCCAGTAAAAATAGAGTGTAAACTAAAGAGGTCCATCTTTTTTTGAGCTTTTTTTGGTGTATGGTGTCTAATAAGGCAGACGAGGATTTATGGGATGAGGAACGGCTGGTCGCTCTTCTCAAGGAGGGGCATGAGGGTGCATTTCGTGTTCTTGTTCGGGAGTATCAGGAGCAGCTTTTCAATATTGCATGCGGAATGACCGCTGACAGAGAAGAAAGCCTGGATATTGTTCAGGAAGTTTTTCTAAAAGTATACCGGGACATCAACGCTTTTAAGGGGAAATCAAAACTCTCTACCTGGCTCTACCGTATCACAGTCAACGAATGCTATAACTTACATAGGAGATGGAAACGAAGATTCAGACAGGATCATCAACCCCTTGAAACGGATGAGTCCGACTATTTCTCCGAGTTGGGAACGGATGATTTCGCTCCTGACACCCTTTATCAGAGAAAAGAGTTTGGAAAGGCATTTCAGGAAGCCCTGAAAGGTCTGGGAAAGAATGCAAGGACCGTTTTCGTACTCAAAGAGGTGGAAGGCCTTTCATATGACGAGATTTCCGGAATACTGAAAATAAAGAGGGGTACGGTTAGCTCCAGGCTCTGTTATGCCCGGAAAAATTTGAGAAAATCATTGGAAAAGTATCTCGATAAGGATCAAAGTAAATGAAAAAGGCCTATCATGATTGCAATGAAGAACTGATGGGCCGTTACCTTGACGGGGAGGTCAGCCAAGAAGAGCATGACGGCATCAGCAAGCATCTAAAAGACTGTTTATCCTGTCAAAAGATACTCCGGGATAATCAGAGTATTTCCACTGTCGCCATAAACACTCTGGAAAAAGAGACCTCACATGCCGATTTCAGTGTTCTCGAAACAAGGGTCCTGGATCGGATCCGGCAAAAAGAGAATCCATGGTGGAAGCGTCTTGTAAAACGATTTTCATCCCTCAGAATCCTTATCCCGGCGACAGCCCTGGCTGCACTGGTCCTCTTTTTTGCCATTCCGAGATCGCCCACAACAATATCAGACCCCAGCGCCATAGTAGAAGCATTTTCCGGCGAAGTATCGTCCGTTATGATTATCGAGACGCCGAAATCACGCCAAACTATCATTTGGTATAAGGAAACCTCCTGAGTTAGAGGTGAAAAGCCATGGGCATGAAAAAAATATTATTGCTGTTATTAACTGTCACCCTGTTTGCCTGGCCGACAGGCCTGATTTGGGCCGGTGAACCTGTGGTAAAAATAGTTGTCAAAACCGTCCTTGCCTCTCAGGATTCCGCTTCGGTAGACCCCCGCATTTCCGTCCTGACGCGAAAACTCCAGTCTGTCTTTCGTTATTCTTCATATCGGCTTATCAGCGAAGAAAGCACGCATTTGCGTATCGGCGAGACCGGAACGGTTTCGCTTCCCGGAGATAGAATGTTGAAAGTCACACCCGTGCGAATAATCGCAAACAGGGCGGAGCTTCAACTCCTCATCTTCAAAAAGGAACGGCAAATCATAAAGACCAGGATACAGGTCCTCAATCACAGCAGTATTACCGTGGGCGGGCCTGAGCACAAGGGAGGTTTTCTCCTATTCGACATTTTCAACTCATTCTGACGGTCTTAAGGCTGGAATTTGATTCCTCCTCAAAAAAAATTGAGCTTTTTCAAAAAAACGGTGTCTAATCTCTTAAAGGGCATCCGCGGTTGCCAAATCACTCAGATATCACTGCCTGTTTATAAACCGCTTTTTGCCGGAATCCATTTCCATAAAGGAGGGTGTTAGACATGAAAAAGCTGATTTCAATCCTGTGTTTTGTTTTGTTTCTTGCGGGGGGCGCCGTTTTCGCCAAGGAAGTGATGATCAACCCGATTACCCCGGATATCAGGGACAAGTTGAGGGAGTCGACCGACCTGGTCAGCAAAGTGGAAGACAGCATGGCCCCAAAGGTCAATGACCTGGAGAAAATCTATAAAACCTACAGCGAGACCTGCAAGGGGAATGAAACAGACAGGGGCTGTGTGGAGATGCAGAACCAGATCAGAGAGAAATACAAAGATGTCCTGGTTGCCATGGAGAGTGAACTCCCTAAAGTCAGGCGCGCCATATCGTCCACGGCCCAGAATCTGGGCCAGTCCATAAAAGCCAAAACACGAAAAAAGGATCTCAAAGAGATTTTTGCAGAGGTCTCCCGGAAAGGGACACTCCCCAAGATTCGAGGCCCGTTGAGCAAGAAACTGTCGGAACTGATAAAGGCCATGGGACGACCGAACACCAATGTTTCCATCCTTGAGCTCAGTTTAAGGACCCAGGCAGACCTGATTTCCGCAAATGAAATACTTGAATACCTGGAAGCAGAGGTAAGCCGCCAGGTCGTCATGGTTGATATGACAAAAGGCTTCGGCGCTTTCAGCCCGGAGATGGGTGCGGTTATGAAAGGTGTATCCGAACTCTTTGGCTATGATGTGGATTTTGGCGATACCGAGGAAGAAACTGTTCCCAAAACCGATGACTGGCGCAGCTAAGCCTGCCTGAAAAAGGAGGACCACATGAAAACGAGATTATTTCTGATTATCTGTAGTATTTTGCTGTGCGTCGCATGCGCTAAGAAACCACTGGTTGTATCGACGTCGCCTGTTGTGGACCCATGTCCCATGCCTGCCGGGTATCAGATGGGACCCGCTGTTGAAATGGCGGAGAGGACCTTGAACACATGCCCCGGGAAACTGGATCAAGTCTTTATTGCCTTGATAGATATAGGGAAACATGGTCCTGACAAAGACAATGCAACCCTTATTCAAGAGATGTTAAAGCGGCTCGTCAAAAGGAACAAGATTTCCGAAACCTATGCAAAGACGCTCTATCAGAAATATTTTTCCCCTCATTTCGTTACAATCCCCGACCTGAAGGTTTACAGCCTGGCGGGTGAGGTAATTGCGATTAAAAGGGCCTTGAAAGAGGAACTGGCCTGTAAAAGGATAGGTCTGGTTGATTGCTGCAATGACAAGGAATTGTATAAGGATGCAGAAAGTCAATATTTCCGTGCGGTTGGATTTATTGAAAACCTCGCCTATAATGATGAGTATCTCAAGACGGTGAGATAAGGGAGAGAGGAAGAAGAGATGCGCCGGACAAGGATAGTAAGATCAGGGGGAATCATATTGCTGGTCGCTTTTTTGACCATCGTGTTGAGCGCATTCTTGCTGCTCACATTGAACCGGACCGGAATAATAGCCTTTACAGGCGGAGGGTGGCTGATCAATTCTTACGGCATAATTTCAGGATATCTCGGCCATTCCGTCCTCTTTTTTATCCCCGTCCTCTTCGGGTATTTTCTCTTTTTTGCGTTTCTGAAGACGAGCCTTTCCCGGTTCCAGTCAGACCCTAAGGAGTTAGACAACATCCGCTTCTACAGTGGAGGAATGGAGATGTTTATTACCCTTTTCTTCGGAATTGGAGTGCTTTTCACGGCCTGGGGGCTTCAAAATGCCCTTGTCAGCGCAATTGGAGGCGTGACCAAGACGGAAGCCGGCCGGCTGGGCGCATGGGGGATTCTGCAAAGGCTGGTGGATAATGGCATACTGATCGCATTGTGGACCACCATCGTCGGCGGCGTGGGAGGGTATCTGATGCGGTTTGCCAAGCATTTCTTTCTGGGAAGGGATCTGATCCGTTTTTCAAGCCGGCGGATGGAAAAGGAGAAGATGATGTTTTTTGAATGCTTTGAGTCCATAAAGCTTCATTTAGAGCGGATAGAAGCGCATATGCCCCGAACCCTAAACCTTAAATCTTAAACCTTTGGAAAAACCCATGTTCTGGCAAGAAACAGACATAATGGAAGGTGATTATGGCGGGGGTGAAAACGAGACCCTCGAGACTGATATCTTCCGCTTCTTCTCTATCATCGGATTCTGCCTGATGGCTGTCTTCGCCCTGGTTCAGGCTATTCCGGTTACCAATACGAAAACAAACCCTGTCATAGAAGATATCGATCATAATGCAACGGCGCAGGCCAGGGAACTTGAGTATCTCAGGTCAGAGAATATAAGGCTCAACAAAGAACTGAACCGCTTGATGCAACATGAGGAGATTTCCCGATCCTCTGAGCAAGCGCTTGACCGGGCCAAAAAAGAACTTAGTCGGCAGAGAGAGCTGATAGCCAGGTTGACGGCAGAGAAGATAACGCAGAACAATGGCCTGATTGAGTACAAGAGGCTCCTGTCCAAAAGAGAGAAGGAGATCAGGGCTTTAAAAAGGGCAAAAGAACGTGTGGAGCTGATCATGCGGGAGGCCGTTAAAAAAATCAACGACCTGACAAAAGGGGAAATGGCGCCGGGATCGATGCAAGCGCTTCCTGCCGAGCAAAAAGGTCTTTATGTTGCATTTGAGTCTGACCGGGTCTTTCTGGACCTTTTGCGCACAGACAGGATTTCCCTCTTCATCAATATCTCAGGTATGAAACCGGGTTTCAGGGTAATAACAAAAGGCAACAGGATAGATTTTGTGTCGGAGAGGGCGGAAATGGGGTTTGATCTCTGGGAGGTCAGGGAGAATATGGTGCCTGCGGAGATACTCGATGCATTTAAATCGTGGACAACCCTTTCATCAAGAGAAAAGGTACTGACCGTGGGTTTGACGCCTGAAATATCCCGCCGGATAAGGGGCAGGAAGGTCTCTACAGGCCGGTTTATTATCAGGGAGGGAGGCGCTGTCTCGTACACCCTGGGGGAGCACAAGTGATGCATCCAAAATCATATCTTTTATCGCTGCTTATTGTGTGTTTGAGTTTCGCAATACATCTTGCTAACGAGGATGTTTCCCTGGCGCGACTGCAAGATCCCGGTATCAGCGAGCAGACGATCATACAGGCCTGGAAGGACTTTTCCGGGAAGAGCAAAGCGGCTGCGGTTAAGGGCGGATATCCCTACATGGGGTGTTTTGAAAAGGCTTCCGGAGAATACAATATTCCCTTAGCGCTTCTGTTGGCCATGGCCAGGGGGGAATCCAACTTTGATCCGGATGCCGAGAGCAATAAAAGCTGCTTCGGGATCATGCAGATACAGTGGCCGGGTACGGCAGGGGATCTGGGAATTACACGAAAATCGGACCTGCTGGATCCCTGCATCAATATCGATGCAGGGGCCAGGTATCTTTCGTGGCTCCTTAAAAGGTTCGGGGGTAATCTTTACCTTGCCGTTGCAGGCTACAACTATGGCCCCAATGCCGTCAGCCCCGGAAAGGTCCCCGACGGAGCAAAGTGGTACGCGGCCTATATCCACAGGCACCTTCAGTCCGTTCTCTCCACTCCTTTTCAAAAGACCGGCAGGGTACTGATACTCGAATTTACCTTTTACAGGTCAGCCTCCGATTTTGCCGCCTATCTGAAAAAAGCCGGGGGAGGCCTGCCGGTTGAAATTTTTAAAAGTCGAAAATACACCTATGATGTTTATCTCACTTATGAAACACTGAAACAGCGGGATGAGCATTTACAGCGCCTGGCGGACAAGACCGGCATAAAACCCCTGATCGGAGGATCATCATGAAGAGAAATATTGTTATTGGACTGGCCCTAATTGTGTTGATGACCGGGTCCTTCGGCTGTGCCGGTCCGAAATTGGCCGGGCCGGATAGACCGAAGCCCGTGTATCTGGATGCCTGGTTCGACAACAAAGGGCTTGATCAGGTGGTGGAGGCCTTGAGGAGTAACTCCTTTATCAAGGGGAGGCCGTTCATTATTGCAAAGGGAAAGGGGGAAGCGGTTGGAGAGAGTATCAGCAATCAGATTGACCTGCTGACGGAAGGGCTCCGGGAAAGGCTGATCTCGCTGTGCCTGCAATACCCGGAAATCAAGATCGTCAGAAGACATCCGGTATCTGTCCAGGATCGCCCATACAAATTACAGGATCTCAGATGTGGTGGTTTTACGGAATATGAGGCCCTCCTTCTAATAGATGTTATAAGGTATGGCCGATTGGATAACGACCTCGTGGTGATAAACATCAAGGCCATTGATCTGAAGACCGGCAACTGGGTGCCCGGGCTTTCGCTCCATAGAGAGGTTTCCCTCACGCCTGAGCAGAGCAGAGACCTCAATACCCTTCATCCCGATGAATATCTGCAAGGCACAAAATATATCCCCTTCCTCCCATCAGAAGGCGCTGAAATGGCCGCCTACCTCGCCAAGAACCTGAGCTGTATTTTCAGAGAGGCCGCCAGTAACAAAGAGATAAAGATCTTTGTGGACGCGTCACGGGTAAAAAGGAGAAATAAGCACATCGTCTGGTTCCTGAAAAAACAGCTCCAGCTCTGCAACGAAATACAGCTCGTTAATACAAAGGAAAAGACAGACTGGGTACTCATGGCAGAGGCAAAGGAGACAGGCGCGGGGAGCGGGATCGGGCAGTTCTGGATCGATGTTTATAAGCGAAAAGGAGGGGATCTGGTCAAGGGACTTGCCACATACGCATGTTTTGTACTCGGGCCGGAAAAGCAGGCCTCCATCATCGGAAGATGGGAAATCGTCAGGCTTCCCTCAAGATCAAAAGAGGGCCTTATGGAAATCGCGGCCCGGTCGGAAGGCGGTTTCACGGGAAATCTCTTTGATATCGGCGGCACGGTGCTTCGTAAGCGGGGGATATTCATAACCCTGAGCGGCAGTAATATTGACTGGTCATACTATGATGACCGGATGCAGAAAAGTGTTTCGGCCAAGGGGCTTCTGCTTGAGGATGGAGACAGAATCACCGCCAGGGTCACAACTTTCCCGGCGACGGAAAAACCCTATGAACAGGAATTGGCCCTGATTGATTAACGATTGACCGTTAAAGAGGAACGATCTCATGTCTCAAGACGGATTTATATTAAGGAGTGTTCTGTTCGGGATGTTTTTAGGCCTGGCAATTATCGGGGCTTGGCTTTATCACCCGCACATTCTGGCTCTGTTTCATTCTGAGGTCCCCGAGGTGGCAGACCAGGTGAGGCTTCTTATCCCAACCCCGGCCCCCGGAAAAAAGGAGCCTCTTTCTACCCGGGATGTGCCTCCCTCTGATACTGAAACGCCGGCCCCGGCAAAGCAAATGGTGCAAGATATTTCCAGGAACCATCCCTTTGACAAACAGACCCTGTATCCCTTCTGGAGATTTGACGAAAGTAGAACCGCGGAGGATTTCATGGCCAAAATCCAAAAGAAAACCGGTGTGGATTTGACGTTAGGTCAGGAAGGCTACAGATACGTGGTCTACATCCCTGCCGCAAGCGAAGAAGAAAAGAAGGAAAAGGCAGAGCTGATCAAGCGAGAGGCCGGGGTCATCGGACTGAAAGATGGGGGCTTGTAATCATGAAAATCAACAAGCCTCGATTTGACCGTGCAATCATGCCGGGAACCATGCTCTTGCTTCTCCTTTTTCTGTGCGGTCTGTTATCGGCCTGTGCCCAGCCCCACAGGGTCTCAGTAAGGCCACCCGGGCCTCTTCCTGAGGTAATAGAAGGGGCGAAAAGGCCATCGCCGACCGTAGTAGACCAGCAATCCATAGCCCAAAACGAGAATCTACCGGATCACCTTGCCGATTTTCAGCTCAACATCCTTACGGAAAAACACGGGATATGTCCCGGACCGGACGGGAAGGATATGATCTTTTTGGGAAGGGGCGCCAAGCTTCAACTGGTCCTTGGATTCTCGCAGACCCCCTCGGCAGATATCAGGGCCGGTGATCTTGTCGCCCGTATAGCCGATCTCTCTTTCCCCTTTGCCCGGAGAACATCTGAAAAGACCTTCATGACCGACATTATTAACCTCAGTTCATTGAAACACGGGCTCAACACCGGTCCCTCCGGGGTTTCCATATTTTATAAAGACAGAGATAAAGAGATCCTCTTGGGCACAAAAGGGATGTTGGCCATTGATACCATTCCCCCGCCGAAACCCGTAAACCTTTATGTGACGGATACGGGACCCGACTATTTTTCTCTCACATGGGAAAGCGGAAAGGGAGATATCAAGGAGTATTCGGTACAGAGATGGGATTCCGGACAGTGGCGCACGTTCCGCTCAGGCTTCAGCTCACCCCCGGTGCGTATAGATTCAAAGCCTGCGGGACGTGTCCGGGTCATGGCCATGGATTGCGCCCTCAACAGGGCATTTTCCCAAGAAACGGCTCTCGGCCTGGATTATAGGCTATCTATTTCAAGAACCGGGTGCGGCAAAACAAAATATCTGGCTTACAGGGCAGCGCAGGTTTTGATCGATGAGGGATTTGTCAGGGAATATGTGAGTCCCTGGCTCAAGTCCAATGCAACGCTTACCAATGGGGAGATCAACACCCTTATAACCGAGCGTCACGAAGGTTGGGTACCCCCCGGAATCAAGTTTACCCCGCAGAACAGGGCGAAATATCATAAGGAAGACGGAAAATGGTGCGCGGAGGTGACGGGAATCCTCAATAATACACTATTCAATACCTGGGCCGGAAATAAAAAAAAAGTTATCAACAAACTGGAAAGATATGGTATAATGCTGACCGCAAACGGAATTGGTTCTGATATTTTGGCCGGATACTTCAAGAGACGGGCATCCGGCCGCGGCCTCACCATCTACGAGCGGAAAGGACGCCCGGCCATTGCGCCTGCCTATCGACTGATAATAGACGTGGACCCGGGAAGGCCCCAGCGGTTGAATGTCTATGGCGTATACTGCTGGCATGTTAAAGCGAGCATGAGATTTATGGAAAAATCCACGGACAAGAATTTTGTTCTGCACCTGAGAGATGTCCCGGACATAGATATCAGGATATACGGAAAGAGCCTGGACCAGGCCATTCGGGGACAGGGACCCAATTCTTTTCCCGAAAAGATAGCCACACCTTTTATAAAGGAGTTTATGCGCGACCTGGATCAGTTTTTAGCACCACGATAGGCCGGTGGTCAGAAGTCAGAGGTCGAGGGTTTTAATAATCTGCGGATGGAATAAGGAAGGTGGTTTCTATGAAAACACGAAACGCAATGATTTCACATTTGATCTTTCTTGCCCTGATCCTGACCTCCTTCGGTTGTGCGACCAAAATCAAGACCACCATGCTCACGCCGGCCAAGTCCCATGAGGCATCCACTCTGAAGCGTATCGCCGTATTGCCGTTTTCAGGTCGAGGCGGTCGTAATCTCAACGCCGACATAGAGGCCTTGCTCGTGAAGATCCGGGTCAAAGGCAAACCCTATTTCAGCGTGGTTGAACGGTCTGCCATGCAGAAGATTTTGCGGGAGCAGGCTTTTCATTTAAGCGGCGCGGTTGACCAGAAAACAGCGGTCAAAATCGGCAGATTGGTGGGGGCGGAAGGGGTCATCCTGGGGACCGTTACCCAGAGCACTACTGAAGACAAGCGGTATTCGGAAAGACGGTCAAAGTGTGTTTCAAGAGACAAGGATAAAAAATGTAAAAAGTGGCGTGAATACTCTGTGAGTTGCACGCAGCGGGACGCCTGGTTTTCCTTTATTCCCAAGGTAGTCAGCGTAACCACGGGAGAAATCGTGGCTTCCGAGACCCTTACGGGGCACACGAGCGACAAGGGCTGCAGGGGCTCAAGCCAACCCATCAGGGGAAGAGATGAGATGCTTGCCGATGCCAAAAAAGAGGCCCTTACAAAGTTCCGGCTCATGATGGCGCCATATAATGTAAGCATGGAGATCGTGCTTTTAGACGATGATGATTCAGATCCGCCTGACGCGGCAGAGGACAGGATCGAACGCGGCATCGAGTGGGCCGAGGCGGGCAGGATGGACAGGGCATGCGAACTCTGGCATGAGGCATGCGATATTCATCCGCGGGGATATGCCATTCACTATCTTTTGGGTGTGTGCGCGGAGATAACGGGAGATTTGGACAAAGCCTCAAAATGCTATCAAAAAGCGGATAGGATGACGGGCGAGCCCGTGGAAGAGATAAATGAGGCTCTTGGGAGGATCAGGATCAGGATAGGGAAGGAGAAGAGGCTTGAGCAGCAGCTTAAGAGGTGAAAAGTAATCTTGTCGAAGCCCTTTAAATTATATGCCGATAACATCAAGTTATGGTATAAATAACTCAAAAACAGGGAACGTCGTTGCGGACTTTATTTCAAATTGTTACTGAAATCAAAATCTCAATAGGAGGTAACTATGTTTAAATTCTTTAAAAAACGGCTTAAAGGGACTGTTCACGAGAAGCTTACGTATTCACAACACTTACAACAACAAAATTTCCTCGAAGACCTCGGGTTGAATGCCTTGCCCAAAGAGAAGCAAACAGAGCTTTTGACCTCAATGACAGAATCCATTTTAAAGAGAATAACTGTTCGAGTATTGGAGCATTTGTCTAAAAAAGAAAAGAAAGAATTTGACGGAGTGAGGGAATCATCTGACCCAGACAAAATCAATGAATTTTTGGCAGAGAAGATTGACAACTATGATCAAATGGTTCAAGAAGTGATTAGTGAATTCAAGGAAGAGATGAAAACAACTATGCAGGGGTTACAGGCAGATTTGGCAGAATAAATTAATGTTGAGCAATTCATTACTGGAGGTTTTTGCAGGTCGTTCATGGTATTTCAGGGCTGATAACGAAAGAAAGGAGGTTTTCAATGAAACTGATTATTAAGAGAGACCAAGACAAGGGTTTTCTGGGAGGCATGAGTTTTGTCCTTGATGCGCGGGTAGAATTAACTTCAGAGGAAGAAGGGCTGGTCAAGAAATATAAAGCTCAAAAAGAAGTACTTTTTACAGAAGCCAAACAACACTATACG
>Ga0075120_10003338_pt1 | contig 11031 bp, 7 predicted proteins | sample AntAceMetag02UKL_FD_69792 | JGI IMG/M metagenome (GOLD analysis project Ga0075120, IMG submission 69792) | Saline lake microbial communities from Ace Lake, Antarctica - Antarctic Ace Lake Metagenome 02UKL | ecosystem: Environmental > Aquatic > Non-marine Saline and Alkaline > Saline | place... | reverse complement strand
GCTTTAAGCATAATGGCATTGTAATCATCATGCTGGCTTTCAAACTCGGCTAATTTCTTTTCTATACCGATTCCTGAGGTTACCGCAAAGGCACCGATATAATCAGCCTGGCCACTGTCTTTCGGCGCAACAAAGTCAGATAAACAATAATTGGGTCGTCCAGGTGCTTTAATATTTTGCTGGCGCAAATGATGTAACACGACCAGTTGTTCTGTGCGTGATTCATCAGTATATAAAATAATATCATCACCATCGCTATTAGCGGGGAAAAAGCCAATAACAGCATTAGCCTGTATCCACTTTTCGGAGATAATTTGCTTGAGCATCACTTGAGCATCTTCAAACAAGGCGCGGGCATGAGTACCTACGAGCTCGTCATCAAATATTTCTGGATAACGGCCGGCCAGTTCCCAGGTTTGGAAAAAAGGCGTCCAGTCTATATACCAAACCAGCGTTTCCAACGGAAAACGTTCAATGACCTCAATGCCTAATTTTTTTGGTGGGACAGGTTTGTTGTTTTCCCAGACAAATCTATTAGCACGCGCAGCTTCCAGGTTATGTTGTTTGGTTTTTGCTTTACGCCCTTTATGGCGTTCACGGACTGCCGCATATTCATCACGAATGCCTTGCACATAGGCTTGTTTGTGCTCTGAACTGAGTAAGTTACCGGCAACACCAACCGCACGGGAGGCATCGGGGACATACACAGTTGCACCGGTGTAATTTTCTTCAATTTTTACGGCAGTATGCGCGCGCGATGTGGTTGCACCGCCAATCATTAACGGAATGGAAAAGCCCTGACGCTGCATTTCTTTAGCAACATGAACCATTTCTTCCAAAGAGGGTGTAATTAAGCCACTTAAGCCAATAATATCAACATTTTTTTCTTTGGCGACCTGCAAGATTTTTGCGGTTGGCACCATTACACCTAAATCAATGATTGAGTAATTATTGCATTGTAAAACCACGCCGACGATGTTTTTGCCTATATCATGTACATCACCTTTAACGGTAGCCATCAAGATAGTACCATTAGTTTGTATTACACCTGATTTTTCTGCTTCCATAAAGGGCATTAAATAGGCGACCGACTGTTTCATCACTCGCGCAGACTTTACCACTTGAGGTAAAAACATTTTACCTGCACCGAATAAGTCGCCAACAACATTCATACCATCCATTAGTGGGCCTTCAATAACATGTAGCGTTTTTTCAGCTTGCAGGCGTGCTTGTTCGGTATCCTCTAAAATATAATCGGTAATACCTTTGACTAAGGCGTATTCTAGGCGCTTATTGACAGGTAGGCTGCGCCATTCTAAATCTTCTTTGTTGTTAACAACGGCATCACCACGGTATTTTTCGGCAATCTCTAATAGTCTGTCGGTTCCGTTCGTGTCGCGGTTTAGTACAACGTCTTCAACTGCATTGCGTAATTCATCAGGAATATCTGCATAGATAGCGAGTTGTCCGGCATTGACAATCCCCATATCCATGCCGGCTTGTACGGCATGATATAGAAATACTGCATGAATGGCTTCACGTACCAGATTGTTACCGCGAAAGGAAAAGGATACATTGGATACCCCGCCAGATATCATGGCGTGTGGACAGGTACGTTTAATTTCGCAAGTGGCCTGAATGAAATCAACGGCGTAATTATTATGCTCTTCAATCCCCGTGGCGATGGCAAAGATATTCGGGTCAAAAATAATATCCTGGGGAGGAAAGCCGACTTGCTCGACGAGAATTTTATAGGCGCGTTGGCAAATTTCGACTTTTCTGGCAAAGGTGTCGGCCTGGCCTTCCTCATCAAAAGCCATCACAATAACTGCCGCGCCATAACGACGCACTAATCTGGCATGATAGATGAAGGCTTCTTCACCTTCTTTCATGGAAATGGAATTAACGATCCCTTTTCCTTGAATGCACTTTAAACCCGCTTCAATAATGTCCCATTTTGATGAATCTATCATAATGGGTACTTTGGAAATGTCAGGCTCGGAAGCGATCAGATTTAAAAAATGCACCATTGCTTCTTTGGAATCCAGCATACCTTCATCCATATTGATGTCTATAATTTGCGCGCCATTAACAACTTGTTCGCGTGCAACATCTAAGGCGGTATCATATTCTTCTTCAACAATAAGGCGTTTGAACCGCGCTGAACCAGTGACATTAGTGCGTTCGCCAACATTGACAAATAACGAGTCAGTGCCAATAGAAAAAGGTTCCAGTCCTGCTAATTGACAGCGTGTTTCTATCTTGGGTATTTTTCTGGGTGCATACGGACTTACTGCATCAATAATCGCTTTGATATACTCAGGAGAAGTACCGCAACAGCCACCGATAATATTTAAATAACCATTTTTTGCCCAGTCAGCAATTTCTGTCGCCATCTCTTCAGGTGTTTCGTCGTACTCACCGAATTCATTTGGTAGGCCCGCATTAGGGTGGGCAGAGATGTAAGTATCAACATGGGTTGATAGCTCTTCTATATATTGGCGCATTTCTTGTGCGCCGAGAGCGCAGTTAAAGCCGATAGAAATAGGCTCTATATGGCTTAGTGAATTCCAGAAGGCGAGTGCTGTCTGTCCTGACAATGTTCGCCCTGAAGCATCGGTAATCGTGCCTGAAATCATTACCGGTAATTCTATATTATGTTGCTCAAAGTATTGGTCTATGGCAAAAATTGCCGCTTTTGCATTCAAGGTATCAAAAACAGTTTCAATCAGCAATATGTCCACACCACCATTTACCAGCCCTTTTACTGCTTCACTATAGGCTTCAACTAAGGCATCAAAGCTGATATTACGAAATGCAGGGGCATTCACATCAGGTGACATGGAGGCTGTTCTATTAGTTGGTCCTATTGTTCCAGCCACAAAGCGAGGTTTGTCAGGTGTTTGCAAAGTGGTTTCGGTGGCCACTTGTCTGGCTATTTTTGCGGATTCAAAATTGATCTCATAGGCCAGAGACTCCATGTTGTAATCAGCCATGGCAATCGTAGTGGAATTGAAGGTGTTGGTTTCGATGATATCGCAACCAACATCCAGATAAGCTTTATGAATGGCTTTAATTATATCCGGTTGAGTCAGTGATAATAAATCATTATTGCCTTTTAAATCAGAATCCCAGTCACTAAAACGCTGACCTCGATAATCCTTTTCTTCAAGGTGATAGCCTTGAATCATTGTGCCCATTGCGCCATCTAAAAATAAAATGCGTTGAGAAAGTTGCTGGATTAAAAATTCTTTTTTGTTCATGAGGATCACTTGACGTTGTTGCTATTGGGTTTGCTTCGTAAGGCTAAAGATGGTTTACTTGGCGGCGTTATATAATTACTCTAAATATACGGAGGGTTTATGTCTAAGCCTAAACTTAAACAGGTTATTCAAAGCGTGCTTGCAGCCGCTATTGGAGTGCAAAGTAAAGCAAATCGCGAAAGAGACTTTGAGCAAGGCTCTTTGTCTAGTTATTTAATTGTCGGAGCAATTGCGACAGTACTTTTTATTATATCATTGGTCGCTATTGTAGCGTTTATTCTTTAAGGATATCGCTTTAAGCAGTCAACTTCTGTCTGTTGCAAAGCAAAAAGCCCAGTTTGAGGCTGGGCTTTTTCCGTGCTATGAGAGTGAAAAATTATTCTGATGTTTTGAAGCTGTTTTTAATGCCCACAAAAACATCAGTAATGCCACTAACAAGATTTGCTATATTAAGATCTTGTTTTAGCATATATTTTGTTCTAATAAACGCAACGCTTAGCCAGCCCATAAATAGAGGCATAATTTCGAAAAGGATACCTAATATAGTACCAAAGAACCCTTCTTGAAGGCCTCCACCGCCACCGCTACTTGTTACCCTGTCCCCAATAGCGATCAGATCTCGATCATATTCACCGCCTACATCATTACTGAAACCATCGATAATAAATATATTTATATTGTAAAACAGTACCTGAACAACAATAAACAACAATGCTGCACCTGCTGTCCAAATTATTACGTTCCCCGTTTTAGCCCGTACTGCTGATCTGTATATCCAGATTGCAATCAAAATTGTTAATACACCACCAAACATTGTTATCCCCTTAATTTTTTAGTTATTTTTTTGAAACCTTATACCTACAAAATTATTTCTATTCTGGGTCATATGGACCACAGAAATATTTAAGCAAATCGCATTATAAACATCTCGGCTTTATTATGACAATTTATCAGTAAAAAATATAGTCCTTAGATAGGATTAGATACTACTTTACAAATTAGGTGGTTGGCGAGGGAGCTAAGCTGCTTTTGATTAAACTGAATAAGTAATTGTTGACTTCAAAAAATGATCACGTATTATATTAAGTTCATTTACTGTCATAATTTTGACGTAATAACTATAATAAATTACAAGAAGGTAGGACACTCATGGGTGCAATATTAGACGTTACTGAAATGTTAAAAGAGCCAGAAGGTATGGCTATCGCTGCAGTAGTTATAGCTGCTGGTTATTTCTTCGTAAAATGGGTTTTCGCAGAGCATGAAGACGACGAATAAGTAATACGCTTTATTTATTCTTGCTAAAAAGCCTGCGAGTTTTTGACTTGCGGGTTTTTTTATGCCTGTTACTTTTGTAAACTTCGTTAAAGATTCTCCGTATGTTTTTGCTGGCTATGAACGTTTATAGTCTGTAGTCAATTTTAAGGTCCTTCGCTATTTTAAGTGCATTTTTTTGCTATTTTAATTGCTCTTGCTTTGCTTTCATCAAAAAACACTCTAAAGCCTAAACGCTGTCTTATCCGCAAAATTCCATTATAATTTGTAGTATTATTACATTCAGATGAGTATCAAATGCTAAGCATTGTTTCACATGTTATTGAACGCTATTATTTGCGCTCAGCACCTGCCTTTATTATTGGCATGTTTCGTATCTTTTATGGAATAGTTGCGTTTCAGGAAATTATATTTCTGCTCTATTTTAATCACCTTATTTTTGATCCTATACCTTATATAGATGTCGAATTTCCGATGATCCCGCTATTTCTGGGCTTATGGGCAATGGTCGCTGGGTGCGTTATTGTTGGTTATCGTAGTCAGGCTGCCATCATTGCAAACTATATTTTCTGGATAGTTTTCGTAAATTTCACGCCCATGCAGCGAGATTTTGATGGAGGCTTTGATTTGTTTATGATTGGTGTCGGTTTTTTTCTAATATTTATGCCTATCGGGCGAGCTTTATCGATTGATAATTTACTGTATAAGTTGCAATTCAAATATCAGGATAATCCTATTTTATCTAAAAGGTGTAGTGTTCTGAGTTTTTTATTCCCGGTATTAATTTGCCTGGGTTTTCTATATTTTGACTCCGCAATACATAAGCTATTTGCACCACATTGGCTTAACGGTTTAGGGGGGTGGTTGCCATCCTCAATGCCATATTATATGTCGGCATTAGATTTATCGTGGATGTTAAATCAGGAAATTTTACAAAAATTTATTGGTTATTTGATACTGGTATTTCAATTTACTTTTATCTTTCTCTTCTATCGAAGCTCCTTCCGCCCAATTTTTTTGCTAGTAGGGGCTGGCTTGCATATTGGTATCACGATTAGTTTTAATATTTATCCTTTTGGCTTGGGGATGTTATCCGTTTATATCTTAATGGTGCCCTTTTCCTGGTGGGCAGCACTGGCTAATAAGTTTATTTATCAGGCACCTCAGTTAGCTGTGTTTTATGATGGTGATTGCCCTTTATGTAATCGTACAGCAACGATTATTAATCATTTTGATCTATTGCAGGGAGTTGCTTTTAAGGATCTGCAAACACAGGCTGATAGTGCGCCGCAGTTACAAGAGTATGATCAGCAGGTCTTATTAGCAGATTTGCATGCAGTTGATCAGCACGGACAGGTTTATGAGGGAGTTGATACTTATATACAGGTTTTCCAGAAAATGCGTTATCTGGCTGTTTTTGCCTGGTTTATGCGTGTGCCAGGTATCTATCATATAGCTAAAGCAATCTATCGGCGTATTGCTGATAATCGTGCACGTAATGTGTGTGATGAATTTTGTTTGCCGGCGGTTTCGGCAAAAGCCTACCCGGTGGATTTATATAGTCGAATTTTTGAGAATTATGCTGAGCAAAAGCCCAGGCAATTTAGATTCAGAATGGCTAAGATTTTTTTAATATTGGTGATATTGCAGCTTAATAGTACTATTCATTATGGATTTTTGTACCGTTTGTATGACTTATCAAGTGTTGAAAACCCAGTTGTAAATCAAGTGCGTTTACTGAGTAATTCAGTGTTAATGCTATCTACAACTTTTCTAGGTATTACCCCGCATGCTCTTTATTTGCATGATCATTTTGAGGGCTACGAAGACTTATTTGCTATAACTTATATTGATATGCAAGGGCATGAGCAGTGGCTGCCTTTTGTAAATAAGCAGGGGCGGATGTTAGCTCCAAACTGGGGGAGGGTGCATTCCATGTGGGCTAATATTGCAGTGACTCCTAATATTAACTCGGACAGGCTCAGCAAGTTTATTATGAAGGTGACTGCGTTCTGGGGAAATAAAGTTGGATTGGATCTTAATCATGCACGATTTATTATTAAGCATAAAAAAATAACCTCTCCTGAGCAGTGGCGCATTAACTTACGTAAGGACAATTTATCTGGTGTTTGGGAGAATGTCGGTATAGCCACCTGGGAAAAAAAACATTATCAATTAGAGCTACAGGCTATTAAATAAGGTTATTTTATTTCAATTGCTTATGTTTTTTATGGAAATTTTATTGCACAAAAATTTAATACTTAAAGTGGTTTTTTTTAGGATTAAAATTCAAATTTTAAAAAATGGTGTTGCATCAAAACTATTGCCATGATATAAATTGTCCCGTGCTTTTTATTAGTACGAAACAACAATAATAATTTCTATCCTGAGGAGGATGACATGAAAAAAGTATTATCACTACTAGCTATATCATTAATGTTAATCGGCGGAACTGGTTGTATGGACAATCCTGATGGTAGCAAGCAAAAAGTTTCTAGCTCTATCTCTTTGTAAGAAATTTTAGAAAAGAGCCCAGAATCCTTTTCTGGGCTTTTTTATATAAACATGGCCGTCAAGGTCCTCACTAATTGACTTCTCGATTAGTTTTCATTTCCGTCAAGTTTTTCAGTAAGCTCTAGCAAATTATTTGTTTGTTGGCGCTGTTCGTCCGAGTGGCAGTAGTGACGCTACTCAATTAAACAGTTTATTTTTCTATATAAGAAAATCTATAGGGTGTTTTGGCCGGACAAGACCTTTTCCTCAATAAAGTTTAGTCTTAAAATAACCCGGTTGACCAGTGCTGCTATGCCTAAAATCGTCTGATCGGCTTGTTGCATTAAGCAATTATCTATTTTTGTAAGAGAAAAGAAGGGTGTAAGAGCCTTGACTATTGCTGTTATCAGAAAAAGGCCAGAGCTTTTTATTCCTGCCAGATTATTTGTGTATGCTATGTTCGTGGTGTTAAGAAATTACTTGATGATATTGAGAGGCCTCGATCCATTTTTTATGTAATGCATGCATCGCATAAAAAATGGGTCGAAGCTTTTGTGTTTGGCTTTGCGCTGGTATTTGCTTTTATCTTTGAAAATAACTGCTTTGTTAAAATAATGCGCGTGTTTAGCGACTAGGTTATTGGTCTCAGGTACGCTGTTTTTCAGCTGCTTTTTGCATTTCGTCACAGATTAACTCCTTACTGATTGTCGATAATATCATTTCTTTTGTGCAAAACTCCTACGAACAAATTAAAATACTATTTTATTTAATTTTAAAATAAGTCTGTGCAATTTACAAAAGAATTTGATGTTATCGTTATTGGGGGCGGCCACGCGGGCACTGAAGCCGCATTGGCAGCAGCGCGCACAGGTGCGCAAACGTTATTATTAACGCAAAGTATTGATACTTTGGGGCAAATGAGCTGCAACCCTGCGGTAGGTGGTATAGGTAAAGGACACTTGGTTAAGGAAATAGACGCGTTAGGTGGTGTGATGGCGCGTGCAATTGACCATGCGGGTATTCACTTTCGTATTTTAAATGCCAGTAAAGGGCCTGCAGTCAGGGCGACCCGTGGCCAGGCTGACCGTGCGCTATACAAGCAATTCATTAGAAATGTTCTGGAAAATCAGTTAAATCTAATGTTGTTTCAGCAGGTAGTGTCTGATTTATTGGTCGAGTCCGGGGTTGTTGTTGGAGTGGAAACTCAAATGGGTTTGCAGTTTAAAGCAAAGTCTGTGGTTTTGACCGCGGGTACATTTCTGGGAGGTAGAATTCATATAGGTTTGCAGAATTATACCGGCGGGCGTGCAGGCGATGCAGCGTCTATTGCTTTGGCTGCACGCTTGCGTGAGTTACCGTTTAGGGTCGGTAGATTAAAAACAGGAACGCCTCCTCGAATTGATGGTCGTACGATAGATTTTTCGCGCTTAGAGCAGCAACATGGCGATACGCCAGTACCGGTTTTTTCATTTATGGGAAATGCCAATCAGCATCCCCGGCAAGTCCCTTGCTATATAACCCGAACTAACGAGCAAACGCATGATATTATTCGCGGAGGGCTAGATCGTTCGCCCATGTACACAGGAGAGATTGAAGGTGTAGGGCCACGTTATTGCCCCTCTATAGAAGATAAGGTGGTGCGTTTTGCCGAACGTAATTCTCATCAGATTTTTATAGAACCTGAAGGCCTGAACACTAATGAATATTACCCGAATGGCATTTCAACCAGTTTACCTTTTGATGTGCAGTATCAGTTTGTGAGAACTATGTTGGGTTTTGAACAGGCAGAAATTGTCAGGCCAGGATATGCGATTGAGTATGATTTTTTTGATCCAAGAGATTTAAAAACTTCTTTAGAGACAAAATACATGCCTGGTCTATTTTTTGCCGGTCAAATAAATGGTACAACAGGATATGAGGAGGCGGCAGCCCAAGGTTTAATTGCTGGGCTGAATGCTGCCCGTAAAGCACAAGGTAAAGAGAGTTGGTGTCCGGCGCGAGATGAGGCCTATATCGGTGTTATGATTGACGATTTAATCGCTAACGGAACCACAGAGCCTTACCGGATGTTTACCAGTCGTGCTGAATATCGTTTATTATTGCGCGAGGATAATGCAGATTTGCGTTTAACTGAAAAAGGGCGAGAATTAAAACTAGTCAATGAACAGCAATGGGAGTTTTTTAATGAAAAACAGGAAAGCATTATCCGCACACAAAAGGCATTGCAAGCAAAGTGGATAAGGAAAGACAGTCCTGAAGCAGAGCGAGTCGCTGAAGTATGGGGGAGTGTATTGACTAAGGAAGCCAATCTGATGGACTTGTTGCGACGTCCTGAGGTTGATGTTGAGCAGTTGATGAGTTTTTCTGATGGGCTGGAAGCCTCTGTGCAAGTCGCGCAGCAAGTTGAAATACAGGCTAAATATGCAGGGTATATTGAGCGACAACAGCAGGATATTGTCAAAGCGAAGCGCTATGATCATTTAAATATCTCAGCAGATCTGGATTTTAATCTGGTTAAAGGCTTATCTAATGAGGTGCGCGAAAAATTTATAAAGCAGCGCCCTGAAACATTGGGACTGGCATCAAGAATTCCAGGGGTAACACCAGCCGCTATCTCATTGTTACTTATTTATATGAAAAAGAAAAATGGGTAGTGGTCGTGATCTTCTAAAGTCAGGAATAGAGCAATTAGGTCTTGATGCAACAGCTGCGCAAATTGACTCCTTGCTGGCTTTCGTGGCACTGATCGAGAAATGGAATAAGGCATTTAATCTTACTGCCATTCGTGATCGGGATGAAATACTGCGTTTACATATATTAGATAGCTTGACCGTACTGCCTTTTATTACAGGTGAAAAAATTATTGATGTAGGAACAGGAGCGGGCTTGCCGGGGATTCCTTTGGCAATTTTTATGCCCAGCGTGCAATTTACATTATTAGATAGTAACTCAAAGAAAACGCGGTTCGTGCAGCAGGCGATATTAGAATTAAATTTAAAAAATGTCGAAGTGGTACATGGTCGAGTGGAAAGCCTGGCTCGTAATGGTGAATATGATGCTGTTTTGAGTCGAGCATTTGCAAGCCTGAGTGATATTATGCTTCTGACTGATTATCTATTGCAGTCTGAGGGGGTTTTAATTGCGATGAAAGGGCAAATCCCTGTGCAGGAGTTAAAAAATATTACCCGGTCTTATTCGGTTAAATCAATTGTAGTTCCAGGTGTTGAAGCTGAGCGGTGTGTGCTGCGGATAAATAAAATATGACAAAAATAATAGCAGTAACCAATCAAAAAGGGGGCGTAGGTAAAACTACAACCAGTGTAAATCTGGCAGCATCATTAGCCGCATCAAAGCGTAAAGTGCTATTGATAGATCTGGATCCGCAAGGAAATGCTGCAATGGGTTGTGGTATTGATAAATCCAATGTGGCGTATTCCAGTTGTGATTTATTGCTTGAAGATATGCCTGTTTCTGAAATGATAATTCCTGTGCCAGAATTTGAATTTGATGTGATAGCCGGAAACTCAGATTTGACCGTAGCGGAAGTACAGTTGATGAAAATGACACAACGCGAGCGACGTCTTGCAAATGCGCTACAGCAAATTCAGGGTGAGTATGACTATATTCTGATTGATTGTCCGCCTTCTTTGAATATGTTGACTTTGAATGCGATGGTTGCAGCCAATAGTGTTCTGGTGCCTATGCAGTGTGAATATTATGCCTTGGAAGGTTTGTCAGCCTTAATGGATACCTTGCGCAATATACAGGAAACAGCTAATCCAACTCTATATCTGGAGGGGATACTGCGCACTATGTATGATAATCGTAGTCGCCTGACTAAAGATGTGTCAGAGCAATTGGTTGAATATTTTGCAGATAAAGTATTTCGTACTTGTGTGCCACGAAATATAAGGCTTGCGGAAGCGCCAAGTCATGGTATGCCGGTTTTACAGTATGATAGAAGTTCTCGTGGAGCGGTTGCCTATATTGCTTTGGCTGG
>Ga0075120_10003337_pt1 | contig 11033 bp, 8 predicted proteins | sample AntAceMetag02UKL_FD_69792 | JGI IMG/M metagenome (GOLD analysis project Ga0075120, IMG submission 69792) | Saline lake microbial communities from Ace Lake, Antarctica - Antarctic Ace Lake Metagenome 02UKL | ecosystem: Environmental > Aquatic > Non-marine Saline and Alkaline > Saline | place... | reverse complement strand
AATTGTAAATGTTTGAGGTACTCCCGAACAATCAACCCCATTATTTGAGTAAAAAGGAGTAACAGTAATTGTTCCGGTTATTTGACTGGCTGTGTTATTAGTGGCCGTGAAAGAAGCAATATTTCCGGTTCCGTTCGCAGCTAATCCAATATTAGTATTTGTGTTGGTCCAGTTATACGATGTTGCCGTTCCGGTGAAAGAGACGGCTGCTGTTCCTATACCATCACACAATATCTGGTCTACGGGATCATTTACTGCTGGAATTGGATTGACGATTACTGTTGCTCCTGCCGATGTGGCTTCGCTACAAACCCCACTTTTTATAACTGTTCGGAAATCTGTTGTTTGAGTTAAATTAGCGGCTGTATATGTTGAATTTGTATTGACTATGTTTGTCCAGCTTGTACCTCCATTTGTAGAATATTCCCAATTTTGAATTATCCCGGTATAACCCGCCAATGTGAATGTTGTGGAATTTGTTCCCGAACAAACAGTTGTTCCGCCTGCAATGCTTCCTCCAATACTTACGGGGTCAACTGTTACTTCAATATCATCACTTGCTATAAATCCATTTCCATCGGTGACAGTAACGGAATATGTTGTATTTACGGTTGGCGAAACGGTTGGATTTGCATTAGTTGACAAAAAACCAGACGGATTGGAAGTCCAGGAAAAAGTAATGATTGGATCGCTTGTTGCCAAAGCAGTAAGTGTTGTTGAAGTGCCATAACATATCTCGACATTTGCATCACCATTATTAATAATTACAGTTGGTGCATCCAAAGTAATTCCTGTAATATCAATATTAGAATTTGTTATCCCGGTTGCAATTAATAAATTAGATCCAGGATTTACTACTCCAAACTTTGTCCATGGTAAACTCCCATCCCAAACCCCCATTGCAATTTCCGATTCAGTTCCGCTAATATCTATATTCGGATATTCAGCTGAAATATCGAAGTTGGGGCTGGTAATGTCATTAAGAGAAACTGTCCAATAACGAGATAAATAATTTGTACTACTTTGATTGTGTGTATGTTTCCCGTCAGTAGATGTAATTTTGATCTTTGGATTTGCACCTAAAGTTCCTGAATTCAAGTTTATTATTACCGGGATTGAATTTCCCGAGCCATCATCAATTGGAAAAGTATATGTTCCATTCCCAGTAATTTCCTGTTGCAATGCAAACCCATTAAGATCAATTGTTGTAGCAATATCTAACGACAAGTCATTCACCAGCAAATCGCCTTCCAATATTAAATCGGCATTGGCATTCGAAGTAATCCGGTCTAAAGTAATATCGCTCGAAATATTAAAAATTGTACTTGCCGGCGTTGATGCATTGCCAAACTGAAAAGTTCCGCCAGTTGTATTTTTTATTCCAGTTCCGCCAATTAAGCCAAGATCGAGTTCTGTTGTTGCTGTACTAGGATTTTGAAAAACAATTGTACCTCCCGAAAAATCAAAATTACCCGCTGATGTTACATTTAACGATCCTGTACTACTTGCGCCATTGCCAGCCCTACAAAGAGTTACAATTCCTCCAGTAATTGTTATCCCGGATGTTACGCCGGGTGGAGTTAAAGTGCCAGCTGCCGTATTTTCAAGTCTTCCTGCAATATTAACCGTGCCTCCAGTTACTATAAAAGCACCGTCAGTTTGTGTATGAACCTCGTTTCCTGAAACAGTTCCAAAAGTTGCTGTTCCAGATGAAATTCGAATTAATCCTTCATTTGTGATACTGAAATTGCCTGTGCTTAAACTCCCACCAGTAATGTCAAAACCAGCAATTTGTTCAATTGTTAAACCAATACTCGGATTAACTGAAAAACTACCCCCGGTTGGAATTGTTACCAAACCACTTGTCATTGTTAAAACTCCACTACTTAAAACCGTGGCTGTACCGCTTATCGTTAATGTAGCATTTAAACTGCCTTTGTTTATAATCAGTTCCTCAAAATTTGTATTTCCTGCAATACTAGTATTTGAAGAACCTGTAAATTCAATAACACCGTTGGTGCCTCCATTGTATGTTCCGTTGTTGGTCCAGTTTCCATAAACTTGTAAAGAATAGTTCCCCCCATAATTAAGCGTACCTCCACTTTGGATATCAATATTTGCGCAGCTTGCAGCAGCATCAATTGTAACTGTAACTCCGCTGGGTATAATCACATTATCCGTTGAAGTTGGAATTACACCACAACTCCATGTAGAAATACTATTCCAATTTCCTGTACCTGCAGTACACTCAGCCATTGCCGATTTTAATCCCGGAGCCGATTCATCCTCTTTTTCCACTACAAAAACGAAATGATCCACAGTTGCAATATTTCCGTTTTCATCTGCAATTCTATATGTCCTGGTTATTGTGTACGGACAATAATTATTATCTCTTGTCTCTTTTAGATAAAAAAAACTGGAATAATCTAAATTACAGTCATCAGTAGCCAAACCACCTGCATTACTAAACATATCCCAGTTTACAAAAGCATCGGGAACTGCCATTCCGCATTGTACTGTAGCATTATCGGGCGCAATAAACACAGGCTTCGTTTTATCCTGAACTACTACCATAAACGAAAAATTCAATTCACCATATTCGCGACCGTCGTTTACAGTATAAATAACCTCTGTGTCTCCTATTGGAAAAAAAGTTCCAGGAGAATGAGTGCTTGTAACAACCATTTGATTTGATGATGTACAATTGTCGATTATCAAAGGGTTATCCCAGTTTACAAATGCACCGCAATCGTTTTCATCGGATAAAACAATAATTCTCTTAGAAAGATTGGCAATGCGTGGCATTTGGTTATCTGAAACCAAAACCTCAAATGAACAGGTTGAGGTATTGTTTTGAAGGTCGGTTGCAGTATAGCTTACCGTTGTGGCTCCTTCGTTAAACTTGTAATTATCCAGCTGATTAATTCCCAAAGAGCCCGATTCATCAAGTGTTGCACCCGTTAGTTGCCATGTTAATTTTGAAAGGGAATTGTTTGGCACTAAAAAACGGAGACCTACACTAATATCGGCTGAACATTCATTTATATCGGTATATGTTAAAATATTTTGGGGACATTCAAATTGCAAAGTATCAGATGCCGGGCTGGTCAGTTGCGTTTCCTTACCGGGTAAATTAGTATCAGACGAAGCAAATACATTACCCATAATAACCACAATCAGCATTGCCGTTATTTGAATAAATATTATGTATTTTGCTTTAGTCAAGTTTTTATTTATTTAGCTGGAAGTCAGAAGTCGGAAGTTTATAAATCCATCTTCTAACGCCCAGTTTCCTTCTTATTTTATTTTTTCTTTAAACGCTATCATCATATTCATTAAATTGAATGAAAATTCATACTGATTTCTAAACTCTTCTTCTGTAATATATTGGCGTTTTTTTGCCTTATAAAGGCACGTAACTACTTCTGCCAATGAGCGTATTGAGTAGCCCATAAATCGTTTGAACTCAGGATTAGTTTGCCCAATTGAACCCTCCGAAATATTCAATGCTATAGAATCAACCGCCCTTCTGATTTGAGAAGAGAGATTATACATTTCTTCCTTTGGGAAGCTATAAGCAATCGAATTTATTTGCTCACCAAATTCCATTGCTTTTTGCCAAATTATTAGTTTCTCGAACTTAAATCCCATTGTATCTTTCATTTTTTTAACTCTTTTCTATTCTGTCTTCCGACTCCCAACTCCACTCTTTTCAACTTTTCCAACTTCGGTCTCCCAACTCCCGACTTCGTTCTTACATCTTTTCTTTCTACTTTTTATGCTTCCGCCCATTCAGGGCTTCGTTCGAGTTGTTATGTCTACATAAAGCGTTGCCCTATACTAATAGCTTTCGCCCCGTTGGGGCTTTCCCAAATGTCATCCTTTTGTCGCCTAACTCCTCAGTTTTTATCTCCCAACTTCTTCCCTCTTCCAACTTCTGTCTCCCATCTCCCGTCTTCCAACTCCACAACTCCACAACTCCCCTCTTTTCCCCTCTTCCAACTTCCAACTCACTAAAAACTGCAACTGCAATCTGCGACTTTCTACCTCTTTCTTTAAAAATACTTCGCTCTCATGTAACTTCTTCCAAAAAAGTCAATGTCGTAACCAATGGTAAACTCATAAGTACCATACTGATAGGGGAATATTTCGGTGTAAGAGATGTCCATTGCAAAACCAAGACGCAGGTTATTGCTCATTATCCATTGTGTTGTGGCGCACACAGCACTGCCCGATCTCCACATGACACCCAACCACAACTTATCGCGCAACATTACATTTGCTGCCAAATCGAATTGAATTGGTGCACCCATGGTTGCCCTAACCATTAGTGTTGGTTTAAAAATTACTTTGTTTAAAGCGTAGAATTTAAAAACGTAACCCATATTTAAATAGGCCGTTCGTATTTCAGCTTGAGTTGAATAGTTTTGGTAATTGTCTTGAAATTGGTTTTCCACAATTTTGGGGATAGACAACCCGATGTAGTAATCGTCTTCATACAAAAAAGCACCAACTCCAAAATTAGGGAGGAAGGTTAAATCTATGTCTTCGGCAAAAGCTCTGTCGTATTCATTGTCGGGGTACAATAGGTAATCGGTGAGTGGATTGTTATAATTAACGAACCCAAATTTTAATCCTAAGCGTAAGCGGCGTTGTGGAGTTAAAGCAACTTCGAAAGCATAATCGGCTAAAACACTTAATCTTTTCTCCCGTCCATAAGTATCGTTAATTATATTTAAACCAATACCAACCGACTGACCACCAAGGGGGCTGTGTATGGATATAGCTTCGGTGAGTGGTGCCCGGTTAATACCGACCCATTGATTTCTTACCAAGGCAGTAAACCCTACCTTTTCCCACATTCCTGCATAAGCCGGGTTAACAACCTGGTTATTATACATGTACTGAGTTAAAATAGGATCTTGTTGTGCTGCTCCTTCCAGCGTAATAAGTAAGAAAAAAAATAGTATTATTTTTCCATAGTTCACTTAATTATAATTCGTTTCATCTCTAGGGTAAGAGCAAATGTACGTAAAAGTAACCACAAAATAACATCCGAAGTAAATCACTATTAATTAGTTAGCTAAAAAAGTTTTCAACTTCTAACAAATTAATTTACAGATACCTGTTAATAATTCACTATTCAGATAAAATCTATGTAAAAATAAATATCTCTACTTCAAAATTTTCAAAAAACTTACAAAACAATCAGGTGTTTCCTCCCTTAAAATCAGCCTGCTAACAAAATAGCAACCTTGTATCTATTCCATTAAAAAAATTGTTTTTCCTTTTATTATTCAATTTAAAAAATAATATTTAATAAATAAATTATCCAAGTTACATCCTTGATGTCCATGAACATACGTTCATCTTTGTAGAAAGTTTCAATTAAAACACATGAAACTTCTCCATCAAAATTCAATCGTATCAGGCCAAACAGATAAATTTAAATTGACTGTCTGGGCGAATAAAAAAGGATTTATGCAACACAACAGAAAAAGATCGCATATTACCAAACCAGTAATACCTGACAATTTAAGATTTTTTTTTGATAAAGAACAAATTAAATTACCTAAAACTGCTTATTTACTGCACTTTGAGAGAATCTTAGCTTTTACAAACTGAAGAAATGAAGCTGTTTTTGATTCGTTGGGGTTTATCTTTAAACTGATGTATTAGGACTGGGAGCCACTTTGCATGTTGTATGTTTTTTGAGTTTAGACTTTGTGTTTCCTGATTATTAGATATCTTACCACAGAGGACACAGTGAATGCACAGAGTTTTGTAAAGGTTTTCTAGTCCTTATCTTTTAAATGAATTCTGCCACCAATATAAGTTAACACTACTAAAACAATGGTAATTAGGATACTCACCCAAAGAGTAAATGGCATGGAAAATAGTTTAGGCTCAATTCTACCTGTTAATACCAATGGGGTAAATGTTAATACGACTAAAACCACCGCTGCTACAACAGTAACTCTCCAATAGATTTTTCGCTTTTTTTCAGTTAGTTCTCTCATTTATTTATTTTTTTACTAACAACTTTCTACTAATTACAAACTACTTCTTTACAATCTTTGTAACGTCATCCCTCCATCAACCAGCACAACTTGTCCGCTAGAATAAGGCATCATTCCGGTTGCCATTGCAGCTGCAACTTTCCCAACATCTTCCGGCAATCCCCATCGTTTTTGTATGGTTAATCCTTCTTCAAACAATCGATCGTATTTTTCAATTACTCCCGCAGTCATATCCGTTTTAATAATTCCGGGTTGAATTTCATATACAGGAATACTAAATTCCCCCAAACGGGCTGCCCACAATTTTGTAGCCATTGCAATTCCGGCTTTCGAAACACAATATTCGCCACGATTAACCGATGCCACAGTCGCAGAAACAGACGATACATTTATTATACAACATGTACAATCGGGTGATTCTTTTCTCATTTCAATCATGCGATTGGCAAAAAGCTGTGTTAAAAAATAAGGCCCTTTTAAATTAATATTTAAAACATAATCAAAACTTTCTTCGGAGGCTTCTAAAATATCTTTGCGTTCTTTGGGTGCAATTCCGGCATTGTTTACTAAAACATTTAACTGCCCAAATTCTGAAATAACAGTTTGAAGTATTTTTTCGCGGTCTTCTTTAATTGAAATATCCCCTTGAGCGTAAATTACATCAACTCCAAACATTTTTAATCCATCCAAAATGGGTTGAATTGATTCTTGCTTTCGAATCCCGTTAATTACAAGGTTAAATCTGGCTTTTGCCAATTCAATAGCAATTCCAAAACCTATTCCACGGGAGCCTCCTGTTATTAAAGCTGTTTGTTTCATTTGTTTGCCAATTTGATCGGTAAAATTTTTTGTCAATTAGAGAAGTATGCGAGGAGAAATCTCGATCTATTGACAGATTTCTCAGCTTCCATTCTCAATTTCAAAATAACAGATAAATAGTTTTGTTCTTTGACCTGAGACTGCAACTTAAAACTGATTACTGGATTTCCGGTATTTTAACCCATGCTTTCTTTTTCCAGCTTTCCATTCCCAATTCTGCCAATTGCACTCCTTTTGCACCTTCCAATAAATTCCAGGGGAAAGGATCATCCATTACAACGTGTTTTAAAAACAGTTCCCACTGTGCTTTAAATGCATTATCAAAATTCTCTTGTTCCGCTACTTTGTTCCATCCTTCATAAAAATTAATTGGGTTTGCAATGTCTGGATTCCACACAGGTTTTGGAGTTCCCTCATAATTTTGTGTCCAACAATCCCGCAAACCGGCAACGGCAGAACCTAAGGTTCCGTCAACGTGCAAAGTAAGTAGATCGTCGCGGCGTACGCGTGTTACCCAGGATGAATTAAAATGCGCAATGACATCATTTTCCAGTTCAAATGTTGCGTAAGCAGCATCGTCAGCTGTGCATTTGTAGGCATTCCCCTGTTCATCAATTCGCTCGTGAATGTGTGTTGTACCAAGGCAAGAAATGCCTTTTACTTCACCAAATAAGTTATCCAAAACATAACGCCAGTGCGAAAGCATGTCAACAATAATTCCACCGTCATCTTCTTTACGGTAATTCCAGCTTGGTCGTTGCGAAGGAACGGTGTGCCCTTCGAAAACCCAATATCCAAATTCACCACGAACGGAAAGGATTTTTCCAAAGAAATTATTGTCAATCAATCTTTTCAATTTTAACAAACCGGGCAACCAAAGTTTATCTTGAACAACACCATGTTTCACCCCCACTTCTTCACAAACTTTGTAAAGCTCTAAAGCAGTTGCAGTATCTGTAGCAACAGGCTTTTCACAATAAACATGTTTTCCCGATCGGGCAGCTTTTTTAACTGCTTCGGCACGCCGGCCAGTAGTTTGGGCATCAAAATATATTCGATAATTGTGATCGGAAATTACCGAATCTAAATCCGTAGTCCATTTTTCTACCCCGGACATTTTAGCCAATTTTTTTAATTTGACTTCATTCCTGCCAACTAAAATTGGATCGGGCATTATAAATTCTGAAGGACCAATTTGCACTCCTCCTTGTTTAATAATTTCAACTATAGAGCGCATTAAATGCTGGTTGGTTCCCATTCTGCCGGTTACGCCGTTCATTATTATTCCTACTTTGTGAATCATATCTCAGTTTAAAGTTTTTTGTTTATAGTTGCGGTCAAAGATATTGTTTATGTATAATTTAAGTAAGCATTTTTAATTTTCTCAAGATACTCATTTTGATTTGTTGCCCAATATTTGTCTGAAAAAATTTCAACTTCGTTATAACCATTGAATCCTGCTTCTTCCACCCAGCCACGTATTTCGGGAACATTTATGCAACCATCGCCCATTAATCCACGATCGTTAAGAAAGTCGGTAGTTGGAACGTTCCAGTCGCAAATGTGGAAAGCAAGTAGATTTTCATTGACTCCGCACCGTTTAATTTCCTGGCGAAGATTATCGTCCCACCACAAATGATACACATCAACCGCAACACCCACAAAATCAGAATTAATTTCTTCAGCCAAATCGTTTGCCTGTGCCAACGTATTTATTGCCGAACGGTCGCCTGCATACATTGGATGAAGTGGTTCGATTGCCAATTTTACACCTGATGCTTTTGCTTCGGGTAGAATTTTTAAAATTCCTTCTTTTATTTGTTCCCGAGATTTTTCCAAAGATTGCTGTCCGTCGGCACCACAAACCAAAACAATTACCGGAGCACCAAGCGCAGCAGCCTGTTCAATTGCCAAAAGATTATCATCGATTGACTCTTGCCTTTTTTCTTTTTTGATTGAGGGGAAAAATCCTCCGCGAGCAATCGAAACCACATTCATTTTATGATCCTTGAGTATCTGTTTGCACTCTTTCAGGTTTTGGCCTTCCAACACATTTCGCCAAATGGTAATTCCATGTATTCCCGCAGCACTGTAATTTTCAACACATTGCCGAAGGTTCCACAGTTTGTTTGTCAGGGTGTGAACACAGAGTTTTGAATAATCGTTTAGCTTAATTGTCATTTTTTTATTTTTTGCCTCGTCTTTTAATTCAAAATTTCAATCGTTTCTTCTTTCTAATTCCCTCTCCTTTGGAGAGGGTTAGGGAGAAGCTTCTATCCAAAAAAAGTGTAATACTCTTCCTTTTTTATAATTCTTTGTAAATACAATGCCGCTTCCCGCGCATGATAATCTCCCCACATGGAAGATTCTCCGCAGGCAATTTTTTTTCCTTCAGGAATATTATCCCAACCATTTGGCTGATGATAAATGCTGTGTAAAATCAATCCCTGATGATTTGGATCTGTACTTAAATAGGGATAATCCAAAAGCGAATTCATAACTGTTAAACCAGCTTGCCAATATTTTTCCCCAGTTCCATTTTCGCCTTTTTTAATTAAATATTTCCCCAAACGAAGCAATCCCTGAACACCAATCGCAGCTGCCGAACTGTCAATCGGTTCCCATTCATTATAAGGATCGGAAGGTTTATCCAGGTAATTTCCAAGTTTATGTAGATTTGGCGCACCGGTATCCCAGTATGGAATTCCATCGATTGGAGTATTTTCAATGTAAAAATCGCACGTTGCTTTTGCCGCTTCGAGCATCATTTTTTCAATTTCTTTTTTCCCTCCAAATGGTACAAGTTCATTTTCAGAAAGTGTTTGCAGAAATTCAAGTTCTTCAGCAAATCCGGTCATTGCCCAAGCCAAACCACGTGTCCAGGTAGAAAACCCTGTGTAACCTTGTTGCGAGTTGGGACAACGAAAATTACCGTCGTTGGTATTAAAAATACTTTCGTGGGCAGTTCGCCCCCAAACATCGTAACTGTCGCGGCCTTTACCATAAAAGACAGAATATTTTGCGGTTGCTGAAATGTGTTGAATTGCCCGTTCTAAAAGAGATACTTTTATGTCGCCCTCACCCTGAAAAACATGACCTAATTTATGACTTGTCATTAAAATACGGCACGAACGAATGGTGTCAACAAACAATGAATGTGGTCCATTGAACGAATAGATAAATCCACCATCTTTTATATTTGTCCAGCGGCTGGCTTGCACAGCACCGGATATTTTTACTGCCAATTCATAAAAATTCTTTTCCCATTCATTAAACTGGATTTTGCCTTCGTTCATTAATCGGAGCAAATTTCCGTAGGTACTTAAATTATTAAATCCATGGTCGTGAACTCCAATGTGACTAATATGTGGCGCCATTTTTTCGAGTGTGGCTTTTTTCCCTGAATCAAGAAAATATTTATCACCACTTGCGTCGAATTGCAAAATGGCCGAGCCAAACTGAAAACCCTGTGTCCACTCTGTCCAGCCTCGTGTAGAGTATTCTCCATTTATGGTAAACACGGGAGACCCTTTTGAAGCGTCGTATTTAGTATCTATCAGTTTTATTTTTTCTCCAGAAAGATCCCAGAATAGATCCAGTTTTTTCTTTAGGTTTTGCGGTTTAAGTTGAAAATCAATTTTTATCATACCATGTCACTTCGAGTTATAAAACGTTTGGAAAGATACTAAAGTACCGTTGTTTTCAAAATAGTTTTTTGTGCTCTTATCACAAAATTAATTAAACTTTCATTTCGAATCCTAAAGCTCGAAGATGAAACATTTATTTCTATATTGAGATTTCTCCTAATCGTCGAATTGACCTATTTTATAATTTCCTAAATTTTACCTTCTTAATTATCGATTCATCCATACAAATCTCTACCATTTGCATGGTCGTCAACCGCAATAACGGGTGTTCTAGTTCAGGTGAAATTTCATTTAAAGGAATTAACACAAATTTACGATGAGGAATGCGAGGATGAGGAATAATTAGATTTTCGTTTCCCATAAAAAGATCATCGAAATACAAAATGTCAATATCCATTTCGCGTGAAGTATATCGTTCGTCTCCACTTTTTTGTCCAAAACTATTTTCAATTAAATGAATCTTTGAAAGTAATATCTCAGGCGAATAAACGGTTGAAATTTCTATTACACTGTTCCAAAAAACATCATCCGATTGAAAACCCCAGGG
>Ga0075120_10003336_pt1 | contig 11035 bp, 3 predicted proteins | sample AntAceMetag02UKL_FD_69792 | JGI IMG/M metagenome (GOLD analysis project Ga0075120, IMG submission 69792) | Saline lake microbial communities from Ace Lake, Antarctica - Antarctic Ace Lake Metagenome 02UKL | ecosystem: Environmental > Aquatic > Non-marine Saline and Alkaline > Saline | place... | reverse complement strand
TTGCACCAGTGATTTGATGTGTAGCGGTTTCACAAATCGTTCCATTGCTTCCGGCATCGACCACTGGTTCCAATTGAACATTTATCGTAACATCACCGCTATTGCTACCAAAGCATGGGCTGATGGCTGATGCAGTGAGTGTGAGCATAACGTCCCCGGCATCATTTGGGCCGGGAGTGTAAACTGGTCCGGGTATTGAGTTAGAGTTGAAGGAACCATCGCCATTGGTTTCCCAGTGTAATAAACTATAGTGTTCGGCTGAACCTTGCAATTGGAATGTTCCGGTTTCGCAAATTTCTCCGCCATTACCTGCATTGGCAAATGGAACATTGATGATGGTCAACTCCTTTTCGTCTGATTTGGAAACCGAACATGCACCTATGGCCTGGCCTGTAAGTGTAAGGGTTGCAGCTTCATTGGTAATATCCAGGCTTCCCGGTGTATATATCGGATTTAAAAGTGTAGGATCGTTAAATGTACCATTACCAGAAGTCGTCCACATTAACTGTGTAGAGTTCTCAGCACTTGCACCAGTGATTTGATGTGTAGCGGTTTCACAAATCGTTCCATTGCTTCCGGCATTGATTACCGGTTCCTGTTGAATGGTTACTATAAGTTGGTCAGTAAAAGTTACAGCACACGGGTTAGTTGCATAAGCATTAAGCGTGAGGACTACTGATCCTAAATTAATATCGTTCGCTCCCGGAGAGTAGCTGGTACTCAGCATTGTTTCATTGATAAAAGTCCCATCCCCGCTGGTTTGCCACAATACGCCTGAGGCGAATCCCACGCTACCTTGCAATTGGGCACTGCCAGTCTCACATATTCCAACATTGCTACCTGCATCAACAGTTGGGTTTGGTTTAAAGGTAACTTTAATGAACTTAACAGCCGCCACTTCGCATGGTGAAATTGGTGAAACCGTAAGTGTTAAATATCTAGGTGTTGGGGATAATATATCCGCTTGGCCTGGCTGGTAGGTAGTAATTAATGCGGAAGCATTGGCAAAATTGCCATCCCCTGAAGTTTCCCAAAAAACCTCCCCGTAATAGGATGCAGTTGCACTTAGGGCGAAAGCTGGAGTTTCGCAAACTACCTGGTTACTGGCTGTATTGATGTCTAATGTCGGGTTATCAACCACCTCAACCAATAAGTTATCTGATACGGCTAAGGTACATGGAGATATTGCGTTAGCACTTAAAGTTAACTCGAAGTCACCATTTAGTAAATCATTTACACCGGGATAATATTTTGCTGTGAGGCTATTTGACGGGCTGAAAGAACCATCTCCTGAACTAGACCATTGGACCGTTGTATAATCTTCTGCCGTTGCATTTAGCTGCAAATAACTATCACTACAAACATTGTTTGTATTTCCGGCATCAACATCGGGCAATGGTTTAAGTACAATGTTAATATTCTTTGTGGCGGGCGTGTTGCAGGGGGCAATGGGCAGGGCATTCAGTGTAACAATAGTACCACCATTTTCCTTATCATTTGGGCCAGCAATATATTGCGTATTGATCACAGAAGAATCGACAAAAGTACCGTCCCCCTGGGTTGTCCACAATACTCCATCATTATTGGAAGCAGAACCAGTTAATGGAACAGGCAAATTTTCGCATTTTGTCCTGCTGGACGGGCCGTTACAGCTTGGGCCAACAAGATACGAGAGACTTATAGTGTCACAGTCGGAACCTGTACATTGGCCCTCATCATCGACACATACTAAAATATCCACACCATAACTTATATCATTTGGGCCAGGAAAGTATTGCGTAAGCAGCGAATTTGGATCTTCAAACGCACCATCACCCATAGTAGTCCATAAAATTGTAGTGTAATGTTCAGCCTCAGCTTCCAGAAAAATTGCATCGTTGCCACATGCTGACATATCTTCACCCGCACTAACAAATGGCAAAGGAAATAGTGTTAACTCCAACTCATCGGTATCATTGGCCACACAGGGGTTTAATGGGTTTGCGTGCAAGGTAATGGTCACAGAACCAATTTGGGCATCATCTTCACCCGGAGTATAAAATGTATGTAACGATGTTGGATCATCAAAAATACCATCACCGGAACTCGACCACATAATATTTTCATAATTCTCTGCACTGCCATCCAAAAATAAGGTGTCATAAGCACAAATGGTGTTGTCAGGACCTGCAGTTATAATAATAGGATCAGGATTCACAATAACCGTTATCTGGTGGTCAGAATTTAAAACCCCATCAGTAACAGATAGCAAATAGCTTGTTGTTTCATTAGGCGTTGTTGGTGGTGGAGCTTGTAAACTAGAGAAAAAACCTGGTGGGTCAGATGTCCAGTTGTAGGTGTAAGAGCCTCCAGTTCCAACAAATTCCTCGGCACTCAGATAGAGTTGATTGCCAAAACAAATTGGATTGCCATCGGCATTGATATAAAAATCCATATCCACGAGTGCCTGCATATCCAAAACTACTGATATGTTAAGCGAACCCCAAATATCAGTACCACTATAAGCCCCATCCTCATCAAAATCTATAACAGAAACATCATACTCCTTTAATGTGGTCCAGGAGAAAAATTTAAAATAAATCTTTTCACCATTCGTAAATCCATCTTTCTCGGGGGTAGTATAATCATTCTTACGCAAGCCTATGCTTATGTTGTTGGTTTCATTCCAGGGTTTGGCACCTCCACATTGCAAGTCCCCATTGTCATCGGTATAGAACCCCCCTATATAATCACCTTCTTCCAGTGATATATTATTTATGCGGGGATCGGCACCAAGGGTGACAATAATGAAATGTGGTGATGCTTGATAGTTCGGCTCCGGATTATCCCAAATTGGTGGGTAGCCAAAGCTGCCGCGTGTATGATCTGATTCATATTCCAGCATGAGTTTTTCGAACAATAAACGTCTGCTGGTCGAATCAGCGTTTTCGTCGAACCCGGAACTTATATAGGAAGCCCCTATTGTTCCATAAGTTAATAAAAGGAAAAAGAAGAACAAGTAAGCTCTTCTGTAGCTGACAAAAAATCGTGGGTTTCTTGCTCGACCAAAGTTAACATCCTTACGCATAATAACTAATTTTTGTAAATAAGACAACTTGATTTGAAAAAATTCCCCCTACAGAATTCTTTGCAATAATAACATTTTTATTTTACATCGGGTAAATCAACAAAAAAGTCCCAAAAGAAACACATAGATCTTTGTGCAGGCATGTGATTAGGAATTTATTGTTTGGGAGCTGAAGTTAATCGATTTGTAGGGCTAACATTTTTGTAATTATTGCCCTTGAACCTTCAAAACCCCTCCCCTACTAGCCGTGACATACCTGTTGTAATGTAAACAAGTTTAATCATCGAAATCATTTCCTAATCTTAGCAAATACATCTCTTTAAAAACCTTTACCTTTGCCCCTATCACCTAAAACTTTTTTTAAGTGTCCGATAAATGGATATGTATTAAATTTCAGTCCAAAAAATCTAATATTTGTTTTCCTTTTAGTTCATCACTAAAACTGAAAGTTTCGATTTGGAATAAAAAAACCTAAAACATTGAACATCTTGTTTAAAATCATGGGTAAAGAAATTATACTTGTTACAACATTATTTTGGCTTCCCCTTGCCCTAATATCCCAGTCACTGTATGTGATTGCTGACATTAATGCCATTGGTGACATTCCGCTTCAAGCCTATGATATTGACGGGACAGACCTGGTTTACCAGGCCGAATACCTTATTCCCAACTATGAAGATGGCGCTGTTGGAATTGCAGTTGATCCAGTGAACAAATATCTATTTATTACCTATGAAGAATCCTACGTAATTCAACTGGTTGATGCACAAACAATGCTTGGCGAGGGCACTGTAAGTGCCGGATCAGCCGATGATTTGGCCGGCATTGTTTACAACAATGAGACCATGCAACTTTATGCTGTTGATAGAAATACACCTGTGCTTTATTCCTACCTTTGGGACGCCCAAAACACTCTTCTGCAATGGCAACAAACTGTTACCCTACAAAATACTACTGCATTTGGCATTTCACTGGATGAATTTAACCAACTATTGTATGTGGCAAATAATGATACGCTGATCAATGTTTTTGATGTAAACACCTGGGAATTAATAGATGAAATAGTACCTGAGCATGGTTCAACAAATATTGCCATCGACCAAAATGACCAAATCCTTTATTCTGGCGGGGCGTTTGCAGGAAGTGAATACCTCGAAAAAATAAACTTGTCGGATAAAAGTTCCGAAAGCGTCCATTTAGGCGCAGGGACCGGGGTATTAGGAATTGTGGTAAACCAGGGGACAGGCCTGGTATATATATCAACTGGCATGCACAATTCAGGTGACAATTTGCAAGTATTTAATTCGATGCTCGAAAACCTATACAGTTCTGCTAGAATTGGCGACCCTACGGGAATTACAACGGGTGCAGCATATAACCCAATAAATTTTGACATTCTCAACATCCCGGATTGCAACTTTCCCGGCGACACAATTACAGCTGAATTGATTTACTTCAATAGCCTGGGCGAAACCCTTACAAATGTTGAAGCACGGATTGATATTCCCGATGGCACTTCATTTGTATCAGCGTCAAACAGTGGAGTTTTTAACAGCGGGCTAAACCGCGTAAGCTGGAATATAGGCAATGTACCACCGAGTACCTCACCTTATTATTTATACCTCACCATAAAAGTTGATGATGATTTTATAGGGAACAGCCTGATGCTGGCAAAAATCCTGGGATCGATGGGGCAAACCTCGATAGGAAAAACTTTTGCTGTAATTGAGGACTTTCAACCGGAAATCATTGGCGAGTCCGATGTTTGCGCAAATGTACCACATGCCTACACTACCAATTTCCAGGAAAACTACAATTATACATGGTCAGCAAACCACGGTACGGTTATCTATGGACAAGGAAGCAACCATGTAAATGTTTCCTGGCAAGGTCCTGATACCGGTGAATTGTATGTGGATGTTGGTATAAACAACACCGACTGCATCACAACTTCTGATCCGCTACTTGCTGATATTACTGCTGGCCCTACCAACCAAATCATTGGCCCGGAGCTTGCTTGCCCAGGTGATACTGTAATATACACATCGGCTTTTCATGTTAGCAGCTCCTACCAATGGAATATAACAGCAGGAGCAGCATCACTCTTATCAGGCACACTTGAAAACGAGCTGAAACTGGTTTGGAATGAGGCAGGGGAATCAGCAATCGTTTTAACAGAAACTGATCTTAATACTGCTTGCCCGTCCATGTTTGAATACGATGTATTTGTGGCCGGCTTCCCTGATATAAACCTTGGCCCTGCAGATACAATTATTTGCCCCATGGATACACTTACTTTGCATGCCGGAGTGGGCAATGAAGAAGTTTTATGGTCAACCGGCGAAACCACAAAATCCATTAAAATTGGCACGTCGGGCATTGGGGTTACCAGTAAAATGATTTCAGTGATTGTTGAAAATGAATTTGGGTGCAGTTCATCAGACAGCATATTGGTGATTTTTGATTTTAGGGCTTGTACCGGTATTGATGACCATCCGGTATATAAATATTTTAGCATTTTCCCAAATCCTGCATTGGGAGATTATTTACAGATATCTTCAGTCATTCCCATCGATGACGTAAACATATTTATTTATGACCTCATTGGTTCACTAAAATATACTTCAAAACCCAACAAACCAAAATTTAAAGAAACTATAAATATTTCAACATATGCCGCCGGGATATACTTTGTAACATTCAGATCAGATGCTTTTAATGGCACAGTGAAATTAATTGTCCCATAGCTGCAAAAAATACTAAATAATCAGATTTAATGTTGTGTAGATTGTTTTTATATATCGGCTTGCTACTTTTTCCGATCGTTGCCATAACCCAGGAAAAGGTGACCAATTGCCCCTCATCAAGTGGCGAGGCCAATGTTTGGTTTTTTGGAGGGTACGCCGGCCTGAACTTCAACGTCAACCCACCGGAGGTGCTCACAAACAATTCAACGCTTCAATCGCTCGAAGGCAATGCTTGTATCTGCGACAGTTCAGGAAACTTTCTTTTTGCACTCAGCGGAAACCAACAAATAGAAGTTTTTAACGACCAACTGGACCGGCAGCCGGGTTTTGCAGGAATTGGAGGAAATGTTTCGGCTGCCCAACCTGCAATCATCATCCCCAGGCCTGGCCAGGATTACATTTATGATGCCTTTTTAATAAACCTCCCCATCAATCATCCGAGTTTTAACAATGGTTTGGTGCACGCTACAATAGATGCCTCCATTCCCTCAGGACCAAAACTGGAAGGAAAGCCCGATACTTTGCTTACGAAAGTATCTGAAGGCATCTCGGCAGTATTTCATCAAAACCAATCTGATGTCTGGGTTTTAGTTCATGAGTGGGAATCAGAAAGCTTCCTGGCATATCTCATCGGACCTGAAGGGATACTAAATAAAAATGATCCTGTGCGAAGCAATGTGGGCACATTTAGGGGAGGCGGACCAAACAATGGCATTGGTACACTCAAATTTTCACCCGATGGCAGCAAAGTGGCCTATACCTTTTATAATCTGGGCGTGGTTGAAGTTTTCGATTTTAACAAACAAACCGGCAAACTTAGTAATCATTCATCATCAACAGCAGAATTTGAAGCAATTTATGGATGTGCATTTTCGCCCAACAGCAGTAAGTTATACATCTCGACAACCCACCTGGATACTCCTGATGATTTTGTGTCGCGAATTGTTCAGTTCGACCTGGACCAGGGAATAAACTGGCCTAATTTTCCAACAGAAATTGCAAGCAATAATAATAAGGGGTTCTTCTGTGGAATGCAGGTAGCTGCTGATGGGAAAATTTATGTTGCCCGATCCCCAAATTACAATTTCTATATCGGGGTAATCCAAAACCCCGACCGCCCCAACGAAAATTGCAACTTTAATAAGCTAAACAACACTGTGGACAATGGCATCCATTTGGGTGACGGACGCTGCTCATACGGACTTCCCAATTTTATCCAATCTTACTTTAACAACACCGGGTTCAACTATGCATACAACTGCTTTTCGGACAGTACGCTGTTTAGCATTCAGAATACTACCAATCTCGATTCGGTGCAATGGGATTTTGGTGATGGCAGCATTTCATCCACCATTGAACCCACACATTACTATAAGGCCCCGGGAGTTTACCATGTCAAGCTTCGTAAATTCTTCCAGGGATTAGAATTTATTTCTAGTTCAGGGATCACCATCAACAACTTGCCGGTAGTTGAAATCAATGGTGGCTCCGACACCATTTTGGTTTTTACGGGAAGCTCAGTCAGACTTGAAATAGCTGCAAACTTTTCGCACCAGGAATGGAGCAATGGAACAAATGATTTTTTCATCGAAGTTTCCAATCCCGGGTATTATTGGGTAGAGGCCTACGACGGAAATTGCTGCTACAATAGCGACACTGTATTTGTTAAGGAAATCAGGATATTTATCCCGAATGCTTTCATTCCTGGTAGTTCTGGCGAGGATGCAACTTTTGGTGTTATAGATATGGACAATGCCATACAGGAAATGACGATGCTTATATACGACCGATGGGGAAAGCAAGTAATAGAAATGAAAGACAAATACATACCTTGGGACGGAAAGGGGCATCAGTCTGGTGTTTACTTTTACACCATTCAGGCAGAGATGGTTGATGGAACCCATTTCACAAAAAACGGGAATGTTACTTTATTAAGATAATCTGAAACTTGAAACGAGCCATTTTACATATCGCCCTTTTTTTGGTCTTGCTGGCTTACATTAATCATGCTAAGGGACAGGACCTACATTTTTCCCAATTCTACGAGCACCAACTGTTTTTAAACCCGGCACTCAACACAAGTATTGCTTGTGGGGGACGTGCAGGAATGATTTACAAAGATCAGTGGAACAAATTCAACTCACCTTTCAAAACCACGACAGCCTATTTTGAAGGCATAAGCAGACCATCATTTCTTATGAACGATTTTATAGGTTATGGGGCATATGTTTACCAGGATGTTGCCGGTGATGGGAGTTTAAAAACAGCAGGCGGGCAGGTAAACTTTTCTTTCAAGCACTTTTTGGGCTACAAACGAGATACTGTTTATGTGGGCCTTGGAGTTGGTATTGGCGGAGCGCAAAGAAGTGTGGATTTCACAAAACTTACTTTTGCCAGCCAATGGAATGGGGTTAATATAGATCCGAATTTACCACCAGAATTAGCCAATCAAAACAATAAAACCGGATTCCTGAACCTTGATTTTGGGATGGTGTTTTACTATTCCAAATATGATGTTGCCAGCAAGCAGTCGAAGTATAATTTTCAATTGGGGGCGGGCATCTCCCATATTAACAAACCTGATATTTCACTCTTGAGCAATGATGAACGCCTTAATTACAAGATAAATATACATGGCCGTTTTTCAGGGAAGATTGGCGGAAAGTTAAACTTCACACCCGGATTTCTATTTTCAAATCAACAGCCCTACAACGAAATTTTATTTGGTGTTGACTTCAGGCAATTTCTTCAAAATATTAATCTTTCACAAAATCGATTTGGAAGAAACCAGAACAGTGGGCTAAGCTTAAGCTATGGCATTTGGTTTCGATTTTCTGAATTAAGGGACATTATTCCGAAAGTTATATTCTCGATGAGTGGTTTCAACCTGGGACTCTCTTACGACATTTCACTATTGAACAAATACTCAGGCAGTGCCTATCGCGGAGGTTTTGAAATTTCGTTGAGCAAAAATTTCAATGGTAATAAACGTTGGTACCGGTGGGGATCGGATTACTAGTTAGTGAACGAATTTTAAATAAAAAACGCTTATGAAGCTGGTGAGACAGCTTTTGGCAGATAATAACATTTTTCTTAATCGGTGATCATCCGCGTAATCTGTGTCATCAGTGTTCAATAGCAGATTTTTGATGAACTATCTACTTTCCAAAATGCTAATTTCAGTCCGTCGGTTTTTGGCCCTGCCCTCTCCTGAATCATTTTCTGTTATTGGGCTTGAAGACCCGTATCCCCTGAAGGACAAGCTTTCGGATTCAATCCCGTTTTCTATCAGGTAATCATAAACTGATTGGGCCCTTTTTGTGGATAGATCCAAATTATAATCAGCGCCCCCGGTATTATCAGTATGCCCACTGATCTCTATTTTTAGGCCCGGGTTATAATTTAAAAATCCGATAAGCTTTTCTAATTCTGCAAACGATGATTTTTTTAAATGAAAATCATCTGTATCGAAAAAGACATTCCGAAGTACCATGGTTTCACCTTCACGGATAGGACTCAATTCCACATCAAGCAAATAGGGTTCCAGCTCACTTGCAAGTCCGGTCAATTCGAAATTCTCAGAATAAAACAAATAGCCGTCGGCTGAAACATTAAGTGCATACGTATTATCCGTAGGAATACAAAGCAGGAATTCACCATTTTCAGGATCAGAGAAAGACCTTACTATTTCCTTGTTGTTCGATAAATCGATCAGGCTGAAATAGGCTTCCAGGGGCTTACCTGTTTCAATGTCCTTTACAACACCCTTCATATAGCTTGATGCCACCGGCCTGACAGCAGAAGGCAGCTCAAACTCAAAAATATCATATCCTCCATACCCATTATTTTGGTTTGAAGAGATGTAGGCTTTATCGCCACCGGCGTTAACCACAATATTGATTTCATCTTCGGGTGAGTTGACAGGATATCCTAAATTTACAGGCTTTGACCAAACGCCCAACGAATCGAGCCTGGAAACAAACAAATCCATCCCGCCAAGCCCAACATGGCCATCCGAAGAAAAATATAGTGTACGGCCATCGGGGTGAATATAGGGTGCCATTTCTGACTTCTTAGTATTGATTACAGCGCCAAGATTCTCAGGGATTGTCCAAACACCATTGTCCTGCAAGCGGCTTGTCCAAATATCCGACCCTCCTTTTCCTCCGGAACGGTTACTCACAAAATACATCGTCCTGCCATCAGATGAGAGCGAAGGCTGGGTTTCCCATGCGGCTGTATTTATTGCCGGCCCCAGGTTTACAGGCTCAAAAATATTCTTGCCGGATAGTTTCGCGGCGTAAATATCGCAACTGCCATAGCCTTCGGGACGGTTACAACCCGCAAAAAGTAAAAACCGGGCATCGGGTGTGATAAACAATGCGCCTTCATCTCCTGAAGTATTAATTGGTGGCTTGAGCTTTATGGCAGTACTCCAGGTATCTGTCGCCGTTTTCCTATCAGAACAATAGAAATCCTCACCCCTGTCCCCTCTTGTATCGTCGAGTTGACGCCGGGTAAAATAAAGCAACAATTCATCCGATTTTACTGAATTGATGTACTCGTGATTATTTGTATTCACCCCGGATCCAAGGTTCACAGGTTCAAAAGGGACCGGATTTTTCATGGCATTAATGGAAAAAATGCAACAGGCCTTCAAAAACTCTGCGTCTTCGGCCCGGCCACTTTCATTCTCGTATCTCAGAAACTTTTTGAACCTTGCCAAAGCCTTTTGATAATCCACCAATTCGAAATATGCCAGGCCCGCAAAAAACAAAGCTTCAGGATATTTCCCGGGGTTTTTACCAACCACCCGACCGTAAACTTCCACTGCCTTGTTGAAATTTTTTGTTGTTCGGTAAATATCGCCCAAAAGCATGTAGGCCTCCAGAAAATTCCTATCAAACGCAACAGCCTTTTGTAAATCCTGCTCCGCCTCTTTATAATTCAAGAGGTTGAAGTTTTTTTCGGCGGTTTGGTATAGCTTAATTGCCCGCTTTGATTGGGTAGAGAATTCCTGGGCAAGAAGGTTTGTTGGTAACAAAACCAAAATTACAATGGTTGTCAGGAAAAGATGCAGGTATTTAATATTTCGCTTCAGCAATACTCTTCGGGTAAAATGAATTATACCGATTACTATTTGAAATGCGCCTTTAGTTCGCTTCTCTCCTAAAGCCACTTCAAATATGTATCGGCATTTACCATTGTAGTAATCAAAATG
>Ga0075120_10003331_pt1 | contig 11037 bp, 5 predicted proteins | sample AntAceMetag02UKL_FD_69792 | JGI IMG/M metagenome (GOLD analysis project Ga0075120, IMG submission 69792) | Saline lake microbial communities from Ace Lake, Antarctica - Antarctic Ace Lake Metagenome 02UKL | ecosystem: Environmental > Aquatic > Non-marine Saline and Alkaline > Saline | place... | reverse complement strand
CACAAAATCTTCAACTGTTTTAACTATTGCAAATTCAGATGAGAAAGTTGCTCTTATTTCTTCTGAAAAAGGATTGTTATTGCAGGAATTTAATGTTTTAGGAAAAAATACTTTTTCTAAATATTTAAATTTTGATGGTTTTGGAAAATCACTAAGTGTGTTCAACGATGGTTTTTATTTTAATGATAAAATTGTTTTTTCAATTGAAGGTGTAATTGGAACAAAATATATTCCGGGTATTGTTATTGTTGATTCTGAAAATTCTTCATACAATTACATTGATTTTGCTGATAATAAATATGGGCGTAAAGGATTAAAAATATCTAAGTTTAATGATAAGATTGTTGTTGCTTTTACTACTATTTATAAGAAATTGGTTATTTTTATTCTTGATGAAAATTTAACTATTGAAAGCAGATATGAGAAAAAAATCTTAGCAGCAAAAAAGATTTTAAGAATTAGGTCTTTGTTTACAGATGACAAAGAAAATATTTATGCAGGATTAGAATGTGATGACTTGAATTATGCAATATTAGGATATAATACCGAATTAGAAGAAGCCAAGGTGTTGAATATTCATTCTAGAAACAAATTATCCAAGGTAAGCTTTTCATTACTAAAAAATGGAAATCCTGTTGTTGATGGTTTGTGGTCGCCAAAAACAAAAAAAGAAGCTCACGGTTTTTTTAGTATTGTAGTTGACAAGGAAACATTTGAACAAACAAATGAGAATTTTAAACCTTTTACTAATCAAATATTTGCAAAGAATAAAATAAGTGAATCTGCTGCTGCAAAAGGCAAGGGAATAAAAGAAGTAGGTGTTGTAAAAGGAGTAGCTGATGAGAAGGGTAATTTCTACAGAGTATTTGAGATAAATTATTACTCATATACAAGTAATGGAAATTTTAGAGGTTATGAAGAAAATATTTTTATAGTAAAATATAATGAGTTGGGAGAAATTCAATGGCAGGATGTATTGCTAAGGAAAAATGTATATAATAATGGAGAATATTATATGTCATATAAGCCTTTGATACTTAATGGTGAATTTATAGTGCTTTATAATGGTCATAGCTTGAATCTTAATGTTCAGGACCAAAAGAAATGTAAAAATGTTCTTCAGGGAAATTTTGGATATATGACAACTTTTGCTTTAAAATATAATGATGATGGAAAAGCTAAACAAGAAGTTTTCTGCGAATACAAAAACAGAACTTTTATGTATAGTCCTAAGAATTTCAGAAAATTTAACGATAACTTACTTTTCGTTGAACAAAACTCCCGTCCTGCGGTAAGAGGAAGATATATCGGAAAATATGGAATTTATAAAATTGAAGAAGAATAAGTTAGACTTGTTTTTGCAAATAACTCAGCACAAATCGAATATCGGAATAAGTAATATCATCACCAAGTGCAAGTTTTACTTCGTTCATAAAAGCTTCGGGACGTTTTTTATAATAATTTGATATTATTTTTATCTTTTCGTTACTTACAAACTGACTGATTTCTAAATCTCCTGCTCCAATAAAATATGCCAAATGACCTTCAATAGTAGTTTCTGCATAATCTCTTTCTTTTGCAATTTCCAAAATAGTTTTGCCACTTTTAAATAATTCAAAACTGATTTCTTTGGATTTCTTTTTGGGTTTTACAGCAAATTCTATTTTGTCTTCACCTAAAGAAAGATTTTCTTCATTACAATAATCTGAAACCATAGTAAGAATTTCGTTTCCATATTTCTTGATTTTCTTGGCTCCGATTCCTTTTATTTCGTTGAGTTGTTTTGCTGAGCCCGGCAAGCTGTTGGTGATTCCGATAATAGCTTTTTGATTAACAATGCGGTAAACAGGAACATTGTCTTCTTCAGCATGAAATTTACGCCATTCATGAAAGCGTTCGTATAGCACAGGATGTTCTGTTGAAACAATTTTTGTTTCGGCCTTTTTTTTAGTTTTAACTCTTACTTCTTCTAATGAAGCTTTTGCTCGCACTAATAAAAAATCTTTTAGTATAAAACCTTTTACACTTTCTGTCAGGCAAGCTTGTTTTATGAAAATAATTTCATGAATTTTTACTAAAACTTCTTTTACAGCTTTTTTTATCGCCTTGTTATCTGAAGAAAAAGTGCTCTCTTCCAAAGGAACAAGAATCTGCTTTTGGGTCTTATCCAAATAATATGTTGATGCTTTCTTTATTCGTTCCTGCATTTGTGGGCTGCTTTCAATATCGGCTTCAGTTAGCATTAGCTGCTGAATTTGCCGAGAGAACTTATCAGCTATGTTAATTAATTCAATTCCTGTTTTTTGAATTTCATATAGTTTTCCTAATATATCACCATCAATACTTCGGCTGTTATCCTGTACTGTTTTTATTAATTTGTTAATTTGATATTGAAAAGCTTTGTAGTTGAAAAGCTCATCGATTAATGATTTTTGAAATGCTTGTTTCGATTCTTTTAGATTTTTTTCTTTAGGCTGATTCTTTCCAACTTCATGATTAAAAGCCATCACTGTTTTGTCACAAATAATTCCGTTGTCGCTAATCTGGCTGCTAAGAATCAGACCTTCGAGAGTTTTACAACGGCTTAAAGCAACATAGGTCTGACCGTGAGCAAAAGCTGCTCTTGCATCAATAACAGCTTTATCGAAAGTTAATCCCTGGCTTTTATGAATTGTAATTGCCCATGCAAGACGTAAAGGATGCTGAATAAAAGAGCCTAAAGCTTCGTTTTCAATTTCTTTGGTGATTTCGTTTAGGGAATATTTTATGTTTTCCCATTTTTCAATACCAACTTCAATAGCTTCATCATCTTCAGGACTTTTTACAAAAACTTTTTCATCTTCAATATTTATTATCGTACCTATTTTTCCATTATAATATCTTTTTTCAAATGAGCTGTCGTTTTTCACATACATTACTTGGGCACCGACTTTTAGTCGTAAATCTTGTTTTGTAGGATAAGAATATTCAGAAAATTTTCCTTCAATAATAGCTTCGAAATGATATTCTTTAGCTTTGATTTTTTTCAGTTGAGTTTCGTTAATTGAATCAGCGTTTATATTATGTGTTGTAAGAGTTATGTAGCCTTCGTCATTCTTAGGGCTATAGTTTGGGATGTATCTTTTTTGTAATTCCTTAATAGAATTTTCTGTCAAACAATTATCTCTTATTTCATTGAGAATTTTAATGAAGTGTTCATCTTTCTGGCGATAAATATGTTTTAGCTCAATAAAAACCGGTTTTGATTCTTGAAGGGCTCTACTACTGAAAAAGAAAACAGTTTCATAATAAGGTCTAAGCATATTCCATTCGCTTTCTTTTACAACGGGAGCTAATTGCTGAAGGTCACCAATCAGTAATAACTGAACACCACCAAAAGGGAGATTTCTATTCTTGTATCTTCGAAGGACTTCGTCAATTCCATCAAGTAAATCAGCCCTAACCATGCTTATTTCATCAATCACCAAAAGGTCGAGAGATTTAATAATTTTTATTTTGTTTTTACTGAATTTTTGTTTGAAAGCCGATTCATCTGTAGAAATTTGTTTGATAATCGGTAAACGGTCCGTGATAACAGGTCCGAAAGGCATTTGAAAGAAAGAATGAATGGTAACACCTCCCGCATTGATGGCAGCAACTCCGGTAGGAGCAACCACAACCATTCTTTTGTATGATGTTGATTTTAGAGAATGAAGAAATGTAGTTTTGCCTGTGCCTGCTTTTCCTGTAAGAAAGATGTTTCGATTTGTGTAGTGAACAAAATCGTGTGCTAATTTTATTTCGGGATTATTTACCATTTTCTCTTTCACTAATTAATTTAATAACAAAAATAATTATCTTTTCTTAGAAATGAGATTTCTTTTTAGTTTTGCGAAGATTTATTCTGTAAAATTTTACGAAACAATCAAATAATGCAAAATCAAAATAACTTAGGATTTGCTAAACATTTATTTAAGCTGTTGCTGAGTTTTATTATTTTGTTTTCATTTGCTGCTAATTCTCAGGTGATAGTAACAGATTTAATTCCTGACACTATTGTAAACGATAATGAAATATATTTTTTGGATTTGAATAATGATGGAACACCTGACTTTAAATTTGTTCATGAAGATTCTGCTTCAGGCTTAAATGGAAATGGAATTGGAATTGCAATTCTTCATACTGATGCAGAATTTATGGGTGATTTGCCGGCAGTGGATCCTTCTCATTATTATCCTTACAAATTAAAAATAAATACTCCAATCGACAGTAATGCGTCAACAATGCAATGGGTTACCAAGCATCCCGACCCTGATGTTATCAGAGTTCTTAATCTTCAGTTTTATAATAGCACTTATGCCGGACAATGGATCTTTGGCGTTACAAATCATTATCTTGGCGTTAGAGTTAAAATTAATCAAAAATGGCATTATGGGTGGATATTAATGGATGTTGTTGCCAATGCAACTCAAATGACTATAAAATCCTATGCTTACCGAGCTAATTCCGATTCAATAGTTTTAGCAGGGGAGGGTTTGGTTTTTTTAGCTGATTCTGTTAGCAATATTATTGGTGCTGATATTGCCAATAATGCTAATGCTTCCGACATAAATGTCAGCTTTCAAAAAGCAGCAAACGAAAATACTATTGACGAATATCGTGTGATTATTGTGCCTCTTTCCTTTGTTTCATCTTTTGATTTGCAAGTAGCACAATCTTTAAATTCTAACTCTTTTACTTCAATCAATCCGAGCGGAACAAATGTAAATGTTACTTTAAATTCAAATATCAGAGATGCTCAAGGCAATCCGATTGTTGAAAATATTGATTATGTAGCTTATGTTCTTTGTAAGGCAAATACAAATAATTCAAATACTGATTTTCTTTCAGGACCTTCTCCGGGCTTTAAGCTGACAAATACTATTGGTATTGAAAATCATAATAGAAGTTTTAAACCTATTGTTTATGTAGATGCTCATAATATTGTTGTAAAACAAGCTAAAACCGAAAAATTGATTTTAAGTTTGTATAATGTGTCGGGTAGCTTAGTTTATTCGAAAGAATCAATAGAACAAACAATTTTAATTCCTATAAATGGATTTTCAAAAGGAATATATTTGCTTAATCTTATTAATAAAAATGAAAGCATTATTAGAAAATTGATGATTCCACAATAATATTTGGTTTTTTTATTGATAATAAATATAAGCTTTGTATATTTGTTTTTTTATTCACAGATAAGAAGGTTGCAGTGATTTTATTTCATAATTTTCATTTATTATTTATTGGGTAATTAATATTTAAAGAAGCAATTATGGTTTTTAGTTCAATCGTTTTTCTTTTTATATTTTTACCAATAGTGCTAATTCTGAACTATGTTCTACCTGGCATTAAACTTAAGAATCTTGCATTGCTTATTGCAAGTTTGTTTTTTTATGCTTGGGGCGAAAATGAATTAGTTCTTTTGATGATTGCAAGTAGTTTGATTAACTATGCTTTTGGCTTAGGAATCAACAAAAACGGAAGACGAAAAACTTTAATACTTGGAATTGGAATTGGTATTAATCTCTTATTTCTAGTTTACCTGAAGTATTTTAATTTTATTATTGATTCAGTCAATTATGTAACTCCTCAAGGTTTAGAAATTGTTGTAGGAAATGTGCATCTTCCAATCGGAATTTCATTTTTCACTTTTCAAAGTATTTCTTATTTAGTAGATGTTTACAGAAGGGATGCTGTGCTTCAGAGGAATCCTTTGAACTTAGCTTTATATATATCATTATTTCCACAACTAATCGCTGGTCCGATAGTAAGGTATCAAACTATTGCACTGGAACTAACAAATAGAAAAGTTACAATAGAAAATTTTAGTTTAGGAATAAAACGATTTGTAATCGGGCTCGGGAAAAAAGTGCTTATTGCAAATGTTATGGGAAGCCTTGCTGACCAAATAATGGTAATACCGGCAGAAAATTTAAATACCAGTGCTGTTTGGCTTGGAATAATTGCTTATGCTTTGCAAATCTATTTTGATTTCTCAGGTTATTCAGATATGGCTATTGGATTAGGAAAAATGCTTGGATTTAATTTCCTTGAGAATTTTAATTTGCCATATATTTCGAAAAGTATAAAAGAATTTTGGAGACGCTGGCATATTTCTTTATCCACTTGGTTTCGAGACTATCTTTATATTCCGCTCGGTGGTAACAGAAAAGGCAAAATCAGAACTTATGTAAATTTAATTATAGTGTTTTTCTTAACAGGATTGTGGCATGGAGCAAGTTGGAGTTTTGTGTTTTGGGGTATTTATCATGGCATTTTCATTATTATTGAGAAATTAGGTTTTGATAAAATTCTTAATAGAAGTAAAGTATTTAGTCATTTCTATACCATTATTGTTGTTTTAGTTGGTTGGGTATTTTTTAGAATTGAAAAAATTGATGATGCTTTTAAATATGTCGTTAGAATGTTCTCATTTACCAGTTCTCGTCAATATTTTTATGCATCTGATATAATTAACAATGAACACATTATTATTTTGGTTGTTGGAGTTTTGTTTTCAATTTCAATATTACAGAATTTTAGAAATAAAATTAAACTCTTTATAAATAAAAACAACATTTTAATCAACATTACTCGCTATTTAGAAATTCTGGTTTTATTAGTAATCATGTTTTTATCAGTGATATCGTTAGCTGCAAACACTTATAATCCTTTCATTTATTTTAGATTTTAATCGTTGATGAAGAAAAAAGTTATTGTCATATCAATTTTAATAATCATTGCAGTAGGATTTATTATATCCTATAGTTTTCTGAAAAATGACTCTATAATTAAACTTGAAATTGAATTTAAGTCAACCGATAAAAAGAACAATATTAAGATTTTTTATAATAACGGACAACAATATACAGAACATCAGTCTATAATGAAAGAGTTTAAAGGTTCAAATGAATTTCAAACCCTTGTTTTCGACCTTCAGAAAGATTATAATATTCAAAAACTAAGAATTGATTTTGGAAAAGTTGAAACAAAAATTATTATTAAAAATCTGATTTTTAGAGATAATGAAAATCAAGTAATAATTTCTCCCAACACTATTATTAATCTTTTTGAAACAAATAATTATATTGATTCAATGTATATTTTTAACTCAAATCTCAATATAGTTACTTACTATTATGACCCATATATTTCTACCGAAAAGATTGCAGGGATATTTGCAAAACTACGAGATGACTATATTTTAAAAATCAGAATCTTTAGGATATTGTTAGTTGTTTATATCATTCTGCTTTTATTTATTATCAAAACGAATTTTTTTAGAAGTGTTAAGATTAATAAAATTAAAGGCAAGCATCATTTATTTGTCTTAATAATATTGTTTATTGCATTTCTTTTTACTCCTAAGTTTGTGAAATATGTAGGAATATGTGAGGCTTTAACAAATAGAGAAAACAGGTTTCTAACCACTTATCCTGATTATAGAACTATGGCTATATTTCCATTTTTTAAAGAATATGAAAATTATTATAACGATAATTTTGGATTAAGAGATCAAATGGTTACTGGGATTAGTTACTTTAAATTTAAGTATTTAAACACATCTGCAATGTCTTCAACCTCAGTATCTGTTGGTAAAGATAAATGGCTTTTTCCAACAGCATATATTTATAGTTTCTTGTTTGAATATTTTACTGAGGAAGAAATGGATACTATAAGAAAAAGAATTGAGGAAAGAGCGATCTGGCTTGCAGACAAAGGGATAAAATATTATTTGGTAATTCCACCAACAAAAGCCAGAATTTATCCTGAATATCTTCCAAATTTATATAAAAATAAACCACGACTATCAATTATTGACCAATTAATAGAAGCTACTAAAGGAATAGAAAACATAGTCCTGATTGATTTAGAAGAAATTCTTAGAAATAATAAAAAACCTGAAAATCCATTTCTCTACCATAAGTATGACACTCATTGGAATAAAGTTGGAGCATATTTTGCCTATCGTCAAATAATTAAGGTAATAGGAAAGGATTTTCCTTCAATAAAACCAAATTATATTAAAGATTATAATATTACAAAAGGTGATTGGTTTGAAGCTGATCTTTTAAGGAATTTAGCTATTGGTGATTTAATACCGCGCGAGGAGTATTATTTTGATTTGAAATCAGGAAGTAAAGTTTGCGATGACAAGCCTCGACCATACTTACCAACAGCAATGTTTAAAAAATCGATCGTATCAAATGAACTAAATGTTATATTATTTGGAGATTCTTATTCAATGGCACTTCGTCCTTTTGTAGCAGAAAATTTCAAAACAAGTGTCTTTCTTTGGACAAATGATTTTCTTATTGATGCTATTGAACAGGAAAAGCCGGATTTAATAATTCAGGAACGTATGGAAATATATCTTAAGAAGTTATTAAATCCAAATCCCGAGAGATTGGTTAAAGAAGTGGAAGAAATTAAAAGAAAAAGAAAAATATTAATTGAATCACACAACTAAAGTAATTTATTCTGAGCATCCTATTTTGGCTCGGGATATTTTTTTTCTCCAACAACATCTTTCAAATCAATAGATTCCCAACTAAAATTCTCAACATCATAGATTTTTTTTCCAAGGTATTCACTATGACAATAAAGTCCTGTTATTGCTTTATTTTTTAAATAATCATCTGCGAGTGAAGAAAATCTACCAACAATTGGATTTGACATGCCAGCTTCAATACACTCAAAACCTAATGCTTTTGAAAATAAAACTCTTAATGCCTGGTCACTAAATTGAAAAAAATGCCAGGGTCTTTCGTGAGATGAATAGGAAAAATGAGTTTCAACAAAAACAAATCCACCGATTTTTAATAATTTGGAAATTTCTTCGGCAACAATCCATGGCATTGCAAAATGCTCAAAACAAGCACTTGAAAATATTATGTCAAATTTCTCATCCTTACTAAAATAAGAAGAAAGTTTATGAGCATCACCTACAATATCAACATTATTTCCTGAATAGAAGTCAAAACCAATATATTCTGCATTTGAAAACTCTTTCCTAGCAACTGATTGTGCTGTTACTTCACGACTGCCAATTTCTAAAATTCTCATTCCTTTTTTGTTTCCAATTTCATATAAGTATTTTTGCCACTTTTGATGACTGACAATTTTTGACATTGGTACATCCTCAGTAATATACTGTTCGTCATGTTCAGTATTGTCTTTTGATGACAAAATATTAGTTATTTTGTTTTTTAAACTATCAATTCTATTTCTTAAATTATCTATTTCATTTCTTTGACTATTTCTTTCATTTCTTAAATCGTCAATTTTTTCAAATATTATTTTAATAATTGGTGTTTTTTTTAGAATTTTTTTTAAAATTTTATTCATTATCAAATTATTAATTCAAAAAATAATCTTTGATTGTGATATCTAAACTATCAATAAAAAAAATATATTATTCTTTAATTGCAAAGTCTGCAGCTCCAAGAGTAAGGTTTTCATTATAACAAGGATCATGCTCAATATATTTCATCCATTTTGACTTAAACATTTCAACTTCAACTAAATGTCTTTCGTAGGATTCTTTTGTAGCATGCGGGTGTCCTCTGGTGATTGATTCGTGATGGAAGAGTTCTACATGTGGTAAATAAATGTTATTATAACCGGCTTCACGAATTTTTAAGCAGAAATCAACATCATTATATTCCACAGAAAAATCTTCATCAAACTTATTAACTTCTTCAAAAACATCTCGTCTAACCATAACACAAGCAGCAGTGAGAGCACAATAATTGTTTGACATGTTTACATAATTGAAATATCCGGGTCCATTTCTATTCTGACCAACAAGTGCATGACCGGCAACACCACCCATTCCAATAATAACTCCTGCGTGCTGAATAGTTTCGTTAGGATATAATAATTTACATCCAACAACTCCTATTGAGGGTCTTTGAGCTTGTTCAATCATTCCTTCTATCCAGTCGGGAGAAATAACTTCTGTGTCGTTGTTTAAGAGAATCAAATAATCTCCATCACTATTCTCATAACCAATGTTTATAAGTCGTGAGAAATTGAAAAGTATGGGAGCTTTAACATATTTGAATCTTTCGGGTTCCTTTGTCTTCCAATTTTCTATGAATTCAAAAAACTTTGATTCTGAACTGTTGTTGTCAACAATTATAATCTCAAAGTTTTTATAAGTAGATTTTGAAATAATAGATTCAATGCATACTGAAAGAATATCTGTTTTGTCTTTTGTAGGAATGATGATGCTAACTTTTTTATTTGTATCCTTAATTTTATATCTGATAGAATATCCTCTAAAGCCATCTAAAAAGCTTACATTTCCAAGCTCATTTCTTCTAATCAAAGCTTCAGTTAGTGCTTTTTGGGCTGAAATATATGCGTATGGTTTTGCATCTTCACCACCTGCTGCTGAAGTTGAATGAATACGCCAATGATAAAGAATTTCGGATATATGATAAATATTCTCTGTTTGTTCAACAAAACGTAAAACCAAATCGTAATCCTGACTACCTTCAAATCCTTCACGCCAACCTCCAATTTCATTAAAAATAGTTGATCTAAAAACTGTAAGATGACCTAAATAATTTCTTGATAACAAACTATCAGGGCTCCAATCAGGTTTGAAATGAGGATATGAGTGATTTTCTTTTTTATCTATTTTATCTTCATCAGAATAAATCAAGTCTGCATCAGGATGCTTATTTATTAATTTGGCATTTTCGTATAATGCATTAACAGCTATCACATCATCTTGGTCCATTAGCACAATATAATCACCAGTAGCAAGTTCAAGTGCCGAATTTGAAGCTTTTGAAATATGCCCGTTTTCTTTTCTGTATTTTACTTTAATTCTACTATTTCTTTGAGCATAGTAGTCTATCGTTTTTTTAACTTCCGGATTGGTTGAACAATCATCAGCAATGCATAATTCCCATGTTTCATAAGCTTGAATCAAAATAGATTCTATAGCTTTTTTAAAAAAATCTATAGGAGGATTATAGACAGGCATTATAATGCTGAAGGTAG
>Ga0075120_10003326_pt1 | contig 11046 bp, 8 predicted proteins | sample AntAceMetag02UKL_FD_69792 | JGI IMG/M metagenome (GOLD analysis project Ga0075120, IMG submission 69792) | Saline lake microbial communities from Ace Lake, Antarctica - Antarctic Ace Lake Metagenome 02UKL | ecosystem: Environmental > Aquatic > Non-marine Saline and Alkaline > Saline | place... | reverse complement strand
CGCCTGGTTCATCGAAAAGGAATATGGCTGTGACCCGACGAACTGGTGGATTTACGGCCCGAAGTGTTTGGAAGGGATGGCACGCGCGGCGGGGTTCAGTCGGGTTCAGTTCAATGGTTTTCTGTGGCGTCCCGAACCGGGAACCAAAACACCGGATGGCTTTCAGCGCCAAGGGCGCGGCGTGTTTTCCTGCTGGAAATAACAACAGCGTAACCGCTGTGGTTGACTAGCAGGAAGGCGGGCCTAAGCCCGCCAGCCTGCTAGGCGGGTTTCGCCTTGCCCCGACGGGCCTCGAGTTCGGCGCGTATTTCGTAGGCACGCGTTTCCGTGATTTCGTAGGTGGAGACGGCGGCAATGGCTAGGAGTGCGCCGAGAACCGGGACAATGACGTAGGCCAGGCGAAGTCCGGACAGGGCGCCGGGCGTTTGCAGGGCGATGTTCTGATCGAATCCAACGAGCCGCAGAATCACGCCGCTGAGCAGGCCAGCAAAGGCGAGCCCGAATTTGACCATCCACCAATAGATGGCGCCGAAGGTGCCTTCCCGGCGTGAGCCGTAGCAGAGTTCATCGTAGTCGCAGACGTCAGCAGTCATGGACATCATGAGGGTGAACAACCCACCGATGCCGAAGGCAAAGAAGGGCAGGGGCAGAAACATCAGGAAGGGCTGGCCGGGCTTGAAGCACCACCAGAAGAGGAGATAACCCACGATGGAAATGCTCTGCGAGATGATGAAGGCCACTTTCTTTCCGAGCTTCTGCGACATGATGGTGACGATCGGAATGACAAGGAAGGTGGTGGCCAGGGCGCTGACGGTGCCGAACCAGGCCGGCCAGTTGCCCGCAGCACCGGGATCGCCGCCGTACATGTGGTATACAATGATGAACCAGGAAAAGGCCGCCACGGTGTTGAATCCGCTGAAGACAAGGAAGGTGGCTGCACACAGTTTCAGGAAGGGGCGGCAGGTGAACGTGTCCTTGAATCCGCGGCCAAACGAAGTGAGATTGTTTCCCATGTTGGCCAGGTTGAGCTTCTTTAATTGCTCGGGCGGGACCTGATAGCGGGTACGGCAGAAGAGGGCAGGCACCAGGGCCAAAACCATACAGAACAAACCCACCCACACGGCCAGACCCCGCGCGCCCGCTGCAGGCGAATCGAAGAGCTTCGGATTGTAGAGAATGACCCAGAACCAGGGAGCAATGACCCAGGCCCACTGGCCAATCCACTGGGAAACGGCCATTAAGCGAGTCCGCTCATGAAAATCGTTGCTCATTTCATAGCCCAGCGCCACGTAGGGCGTGGCGAAAATGGTCAGGCCCACATAGAAGACGAGGGACCAGCTCAGGAAATAAATGAAATTGTACATCTCGCTGTTTTCGGCATAGACCTGCCACATGATGATGTAGGTGATACCGGTCATGATCGCGCCAATGAAAATGTACGGACGGCGACGGCCCCAGCGCGACTTGGTGTTGTCGGAGATGAACCCCATGATCGGATCAGTAATCGCGTCGAGGATTCGGGGCAGGAAGAAAATAAGCCCCCAAAGCAACGGGCTCATGCCCAGCCCCTGAATCAGAACGACCATGAACACGCCCATGGCAGCGGGAAACAACTGATTGCCCAACATGCCGACGCCGAACGCGGCCTTCTGTCCAAACGGGATGATATCTTCCGGGGCAGTGGCGTGATGAGCTGTCTTTGTCATGAAAGAATCCCTTCCGTACATTCGGTTTTGCTAAGAGTGAACTAGTACTAGACTAGAATTGCCGGGCCGGGCAAGCGGAAAGTGTTCTTATCTTTGCATTTTTTCGCGGCGGCCCTCTCTTTTTTCGCCTCTATATTTCTTTTATGAAGAAACGGTGCGCTCGGCATAGCTGTCCCATTCGATGATGCCAAGACACAACAGCGTACTCGCTGTTGTTTGCCAGCACAGCTTGGCGGGCCAAAGCCCGCCAGGCTGCTAGGGCTGAATAGACATATACACTTGGGTGAATCAGGATTTGCCTGGAGAGCGTGGAAAGGCTAATCTCCCGGTGTGGCATGGGCAAACCCGTTCCATGAAACCTTGGAGGATTACATGAATAAAACAGATCTGTTGATTTTGATTATGATGGGGATGGTTTCGCTGCCGTGCCTCGGAGCCGCAGAGGGGGGCGCGCCCGACGTGGAGCCGTCGTGGCAGGAGCAGGCGGTAGTTGAGTTGGATATGGATGAGTGGGATGCGGCCCGGAAGCTGGCCAAAACAAACCGCCGTGAGCAGCGCACCCAGAGTAAAATCATTCTGATGGCCGCCGACTTACGGGAGTGGGACCGCAAGCGCGAGAAATCGGCGCTGGTTTCCGGGAAAACCGCCTATCGGGAACTCGACGACGAAGTGACGATGCGTGATGCGCAACTGCTGAACGATCTTCTTGAATTGGGCGGACAGCAACTGACGGAATATACCGAAAGGCTGCTGGAAATGGCGGTCAACAAGGTGGGTTCGCCGGAAGATGCGGAATGCGCTCTCTTTGCGTTGGATACCCTGCCGAAAGAGCGGAGGCCGGATAGTATCAATGCACTGGGCGCGTGGTTGGCCTCGGAGCGGGAAAAGGTGAATGAGGGGCGTGCGCTGGGCGAGGATGTGCAGGCGGTTTTCACTAATCAAATGTTGCTGGAAATCTTGGTGAATCAGATTCAAGTGGACAAGTCCATGACGCAAAAAGCCATGGATATGTTGCCGGACAAGATCAAGCATATCGTGTCGAGTGCCACGGATAGCTATGATGCGGCAGATTGCCTGATCCTGATCGAAGCGCCCGCGCTGCCCTGCGTGCAGGAAAATCTGGCGCGTTTCGGGTCGCTCGGCACCACGCTGGAGCAGGACATCCGCATTGCCGTTAGTACGCGCGAAATCCGTTACCCCGGGTCTACTTGGTATTCCGCCCGTCCACCGAACTAGCAGTCTGCCGAGCTTTGGCCCGCCATCCTGCGAGAAGTCCGTCGGGCTTTAGGCTAAGTGGCTGTGTTCTAAATAAAGGAAAGGCTGTTATGCGCATATTGCATCCATTATTTGACAACAACCGGCGATGGTCCGAAAAAATGCATCAGTCCGATCCGGATTTTTTTCGGCAACTGGTCAATCAGCAGAATCCGAAATATTTGTGGATCGGGTGTTCCGACAGTCGGGTTCCCGCCAACGAGATCGTCGGCTTGCCGCCGGGCGAACTCTTTGTGCACCGAAACATTGCGAACCTGGTCATCCATACCGACATGAATTGCCTCTCCGTGCTGCAATATGCCGTGGATGTGCTCGGCATTGAGCATGTGATTGTGTGTGGGCATTATGGCTGCGGCGGCGTGAAGGCGGCCTTGGAGGGGCGCGCGCACGGACTGGTGGATAACTGGCTGCGTCATGTCCGGGATATTTATCAGAAGCATCGGGCTGTATTGGAAGCGGAAGGTTCAGATGGCGCGTGCCTGCGCCGCCTTTGTGAATTGAACGTAATGGAGCAGGTGATCAACGTAGGGAGTACCACGATCGTCCAGGATGCCTGGAGTCGCGGGCAGGCTCTGGCCGTGCATGGGTGGATTTACGACCTGAAAGACGGCCTGCTGAAGGGGCTGGATGTGTGCGTGGCCTCCGGGGGGGAACTTGCCGCTTTGCAGGGGCGGGACATGACTTGTGCTTCCTGAAAAGTTCGTGTAGCTTGCGTGCATGAAAAAACAATGGTCATTAAATCGCGGGTCGTCGTTGATCAGTCTGGCCGCAGGACTTTTTACAACGGTTTTGTATTTTGTCACCTCGTGCCGGGGGTTTGATCCCATGCTTTCGGGCAAGGCCGCGGTTGAGCATTTGGGGTTGGCGCCGTTTCCACCTATGCAGCATCCGGTATGGGGCTTTTTTCTGCGCCTGCTGGATGCGCTGCCGGGCGGGTTGGCACCTGCCGCGCATCTATTCAACGCCCTTTGCATGGGTGTTGTTTCGGGTCTGCTCTGTTCACTGATGCAGGCATGGCGGTGGGATACGCTGCCAGAGAAGTATCGCTGCAACCGCCACGAGCGCGGGCTGTCGCTTTTCACAGGTGTGCTGGCCTCGGTGATTTTTACGCTGACTCTACCCGCGTGGGTGGCGGGGACGCGTGCTATGCCGCTGACGCTGGGGGTGGCTGGCATGCTGCTGCTCTTCCGGTTGCTGCTGGCCTTTTCGCGTCGTTCGTCTGGCTGGCTGGCCGCACTGATTTCTCTGCTGTGGGGCGCGGGGATCGTTGAGTATGGAACCTTTGCGATATTGTTGCCGGTGCTAGGTGTTCTCTTTCTGCTGCTTCTTTGGCGTGCGGACATGCTTCGAAAGAAAATGCTGCTGCTGCTTGCACTTTGCGGGCTGTCCGGTCTTTCGCTGTATCTGTGGGAGGCGCTTGCCTACATGCGTTCGCCCGCGTATGGCTGGCGCGAATTCGAGGGGTTGCATCAGGTGCTTTGGTATCTTTGGCGGGAGCAGTATCTGGAGATGAAGTCGGGGATGGTTTCGGCGGGTTGGCTGCTGGCGTTCACCATGCTGATTGTGCCGTGGATCACGCTGCTCTTTCTGCCGCTCACGCAGCAGCGGAAGAGTCGCTTTCGTGCGCCGTCGTGGTTTCTTTTTCTGGTGTTTGGCCTAATGGCGGTGGTGGTGCTGCTGAACCTTCCGCCCGCGCCTTGGGTTTTCTCGAGGGTCTATCCGCTGCTAGTGCTGCCTTATCTATTCTTCGCGTCGTGGGCTGCGCGGCTGGTCGGCACGGTAGCCTTTACCCTGACCTCCGGACGACCGGATGTGCCGCGGCTCTCATTTTTTCGATGCGGCGTGCTGGCTCTGGCAGGCGCAGCGCTGATTTCGTTGCTGGGTGTGACGGGGTTGCGCAATTACGCCATCGTTCAGCCGATGGGGTCCGATCAGATCAACGAGTTAGGAAGCGCCATGGCCGAGTCACTGCCCGACGGCGCGTATATCATCGCCAATGGGCTGCTGGATCATGCCATTCAGCTTGCGGCCCATGAGAGCGGGAAGAATGTTTATCTGATCAATCTCCCGTACTGCATCAGCAAGAGCTACCGTCGTTATGTGGCCTCCCTGTTTGATGATCCGCGTCTGCAAAACCTGGCCGTCATCGGGTGGCAACCATTTATGGAAGAGTGGAGCAGGCGGGATGCTGAATTCGGGCGGCGGGTGCATATCCTTCAACCTCCCGATCTCTGGGCCCGCCTGGGCTATACGCCGGTACCCAACCCTGTGCTTTATGCTGGAATGAATGAGCAGTCACCCATGGACGCGGATGCGTTGAAAGCCTCCGCCGCCTATTGCTTGAGCCTCGTCAAAGGCTGGACCGCTACTCTCCCGAAGGCCAATCTGGGGGCGGGGTGGTATAGTGCGGCTCAAACCCTTCTTTCCCAGGTCTGCAACAATCTGGGTGTGGTGCTCGAGGACCACGCGCTCGCCCCCGAGGCCGAGGCGCTCTATCAAGCCTCGCTTCGCCTGGATGAGCAGAACATCTGCGCGCTGATGAATCGCATTTCTCTGCTGCATGCCCGCGATGATGCCCTGGCCGGCGAACTGGAAAAGCAACTGGAGGGCATGGTGTCGGGCGACAAACAGCGCTTTTCCTTCTGGCAGTTGTCTTCGCGTTACGGCTACATCCGCAATCCCGGCTTCTACATGGCGCAAGGCTATGCCTGGGCGATCTCGGGAAAACCCTCTGCGGCGATACGCGAGGTGCAGCGGGCCATTGATCTCAGTGGCGAAACCCCGGCCATGAAAACCCTGCTCGCCCAGCTCTATGTCAACGCCAGCGACCCCGAAGAGGGAGAAAAACTCTATAAAAGTTTGCTCGATGACGACCCCGCCAATACGCGTGTTTTGGCGGGACTTGCCCACCTCGCCCTGGCGCGGCAGGATGCCGAGGGCGCACGACTCTATCTGGACCGCCTTCGGGAGCTGGACGTGCCCGAAGCGGAGGGGTTGGAAGAAGCGATTGTGGCCGTCATGTCCGCCTACTCGGATGACTACGCGGGAACGCGCGACCTTCTTAAGAAGATGCTGAAGAAGAGTCCAGGCAACGTCCGGCTCTGGGCCACCCTGGCCCTGCTGGCCAGTGAAAACGAGGATCCATCCACCGTGCGCGAGGCGGAGGGCATCCTCGAAAATGCGGTGCAGGAAAATCCCATGCTGGCCCTGGCCCTCGCTCAATTGAATCTGCGCTCCGGCAATCAAGCGCAGGCCAAGCTTAACCTCATCCGCGCTATTCGACTGCGCCCAGGCGAAACCCTTCTGCACGAGCAGTATCTTCAACTGCTCGTCAACATGCGCTTGCGCGATGAGGCCGAGGAAGAATGCCGAGTGATACTTGAACTCAACCCCGATAACGCGGTGGCCAATTATGTGATCGGCACCATTCAGGCCAGTCGCGGCGAAGAGGCCCTCGCCGAGAACTCGTATCGCGCCAGCCTCGCCGTCAAGCGTTCACCGCTTGTGCTCAACGACCTAGCCTGGCTTCTCGCCAACAAAGGAGACGCCGATCTTCCGGAAACCCTCGCCTGCGCCGAAGAGGCCCTGCGCCTTGACCCAGAAAATCCAAACACCATGGATACCTACGGCTATATTCTGATGAAACAAGGTCGTCTCGCCGAAAGCGAACAGCAGTTGCGTCGGGCACTGAACAGTCAGCCCAACAATCCGGTGATGCTGCTGCATCTCGCCGAACTCTCTGAAAAGCAGGGCCAAAACGAAGCCGCCCTTCAACTGGCCGAGCCCCTCCTTCAGCGGATGTCCGAGCTGAGTGCGCCGGAATACACCACCTTGCGCGAGATGGTCTTTCGTGTGCGCGCCCTCATGAAAAAAACGCCTGAAGGCACCTGACGGCCCGGAAATGAAGTTGACTCGAACCCCAAACACCTATAAAACAAAATCGCATTTTTCAAAACCCCATCAGAAGGAGACGCGCAGCATGATTGTAACAACCAAGAAACTCTTCGAACACGCCTACGGGAAATATGCCATCGGTGCCTATAACATCAACAATGCCGAGCAGATCATGGGCCTTTTCCGAGGCAATATGGACAGCAAGGCCCCCTTTATCATCCAGCTTTCCAAAGGCGCACGCTCTTACACCGACAAGCGCCTTCTCGAAGCCATGATCCGCGCCGCCGATGAAATTTTCCCTGACGCCATCTTTGCCGTGCATCTTGATCATGGCGACGAAGAGGCCTGCTACGACTGCATCAACAGCGGCTTCTACAGCTCCGTCATGATCGACGCCTCTCACGCCTCCTTCGATGAAAACATCGCCATCACCAAGCGTGTGGCCGATGCCGCTCATGCGAAGAACATCGTGGTCGAAGCCGAACTCGGACAACTTGGCGGCGTGGAAGAACACGTCTCGGTGGATGAGGCCGACGCCAAGCTGACCGACCCCAGCCAGGCCAAAGAATTTGTCGAGCGCTCCGGCTGCGATAGCCTTGCCTGCGCCATCGGCACCTCCCACGGCGCCTTCAAGTTCTCGGGCACCCAGGGACTGCACTTCGACGTACTCGAAGAAATTCAGAAACGCCTGCCTGGCTACCCGCTGGTCATGCATGGCTCCAGCTCCGTGCCGCAAGATGAGGTCGAGCGCATCAACGCCGCTGGCGGAAAGCTGGGTGGTGCCAAGGGTGTGGATGAAAAGCAATTCCTCCCCGCCGCAAAACTCGGCGTGACCAAAATCAATATTGATACCGACGGACGTCTGGTGTGGTGCCGCGTGCATCGTGAAGGCTTCCGTGATCAGCCAGAAGTGTTTGACCTGCGTCCCTTCGGAAAAGTCTTCATGTCCGAATATGCCAAATATATCGCCCATAAAAACGTGGTGCTCGGAAGTGCCAATCAGATCGACTCCGTGCGCGAATTCATCAAGAAATAAACGATTATCGGGTCCCCGTCAAAAACCCGGCAGCACAAGCTGTCGGGTTTTTTATGCTTGAATTTATACGAACCCTGCCACCCAAAGGTGGTTTGCTTGCCTAAGTCGGCGCGCCGGTCTTTCCGCTTCGCGGTTGACAGTTGCGCGGCGTGTCTTTAAAAAATGGGCGCACTGGAAGTATTTTGCAGATGGAAACGTTGGACAACACGAGAGGATGACCCGAATTATGGCCGGAAAAAATGCGTTGGTGGCGATTGTTATGGGCAGCGAATCGGATTGGGCGGTGATGCAGCACGCCGTGAATACCCTGAAGGAATTCCACATTCCTCTGGATGTACGTATTCTTTCCGCCCATCGTACGCCGGATGAAGCGGCGGTTTTTGCACGCGAGGCCCGGCAGGCGGGGATGCACGTCATCATCGCCGCAGCAGGTATGGCGGCTCATCTGGCCGGGGCCATGGCAGCGCACAGTACACTGCCCGTGATCGGCGTGCCCATGAAGGGCGGCGCGCTGGATGGATTGGATGCGCTGCTTTCAACCGTTCAAATGCCCGGCGGCGTACCGGTGGCCACGATGGCGCTGGGTAAGGCGGGCGCCGTGAATGCCGCGCTGTTCGCTCTGCGTATTCTTGCGCTGAGCGACGACGATCTGGCCAAAAAATTGAACCGCCACACGGAGAATCAGCGGAAAAAGGCGCTGAAGGCGGATGAGGCGTTGCAGCGCGAACTCGCCTTGGAGAAATCAAATGCATAAGGCCTTTTTGTTCCTGCTGGCGGGTCTGGCAGCGTGGACAACGCTTGCCTTGGGCGCGGGCGGGCCGGCAGGGTCTGATGCGGACTCTCTGGAGGGCGGACTGGTCGAGGCAGTGTCGGTGTTCAATCAGCGGGCCCTGCACTTGGACGAGCCACTCATGCTGGATGGCGCCGTGGAGGGGATGCTCAAGGCAGTGGACCCCAACGGAGCGTTGCTTACGCAGCGGGCCCTGGAAGAAATGATGCAGAAGCGGGACGGAACATTTTATTCCGCAGGCATCCGTCTTTGCTTTACGGGAGAAGTCGTGAAGGTCGATGCGTTGATTCCGGGATCGCCCGCAGAACAGGCGGGCCTGCTTCCCGGCGACGGGATCGTGCGCGTGAAGGACCAGGGGCTCGACGGCTTGATCCCGCCTGAAATCAGCAGCCTCTTTCGCGGAGAAGGCCCCGACGAGGTGCAGGTGAACTTTCTGCATGGTGGCGAAGAACGGCAGGTGACGTTCGCACTTGCGCCGGTACAGTTGCCCTCAGTTGAATTTGTCGAATATTTTCCGGAAGACTTGGTATATGTGCGGGTGAATGGCTTTTTCGGGCAATCAGGCAACGAGCTTCCGTCGCTTCTGAAGACGTGGAAAGAACAGCATAAATTTGGGGTGATTCTGGATTTGCGCAATGCCTCGGGCGGCGACACGGATTCGGTCAACACCTTGGCCAATACGCTGGCACCGCCCCGGTCGCGTCTGTACGGCTTTCAGGATAAGAGCGGAAGCTGGCTGCAGGAGGTGATTTCGGATGAGTCGGAGCGTCTCTCGCTTCCGATGATGGTGCTGGTCAACGGTCGTACCGCCGAGGCTTCCGAGCTGCTGGCGGCGGTGTGCAAAGATGCGCTGCGCGGGTGCATGGTTCTCGGGGCGGAAACGTCCGGTGCGCCGATGGTGCGCGAGGCCGTTACCTTGGCCGATGGGCGCGTCCTCTATCTGGCCACGCGCCTGTTGGTGGCCGGCGAGAAGGGGTTCTACGACGGGCGTCAGGGAGTGCGACCGGATATTGCCGTGGCCGACGACTGGTACGCGGGTGGTTATGAACCTGAATTGTCGGCCTCTCTGCTCGAAGAAGAAAAAGAAGACAAAGCCCTACGCGAGCGCATACGCGGCGATGGTCCCTTGAGTCGGGCGACGGACCTGCTCCTGGGGCTCAAGGCGCTGAATATCCGTACCGTCGGCACGCCATGATCCCCATCGATCCGCATCAGCCCGATCCCGTCGCCCTCGAACAGGCGGCGGATGCCCTTCGCCGCGGCGGCCTCGTCCTGCTGCCCACTGAAACCGTGTATGGCATTGCCGCCGATCCCGCGCAGCCTGCCGCCCTCGAGCGTCTCTATGCCGCCAAGGGGCGCGAAGCTGGCAAGCCGGTGGCCTATTTCATTCACGAACACAATCAGGCCATAGCCCTTGGCGCACGCTGGATGCCCGCCGCCGCACGCCTGGCCGATGCCTTTTGGCCCGGCCCCTTGACGCTCGTCCTTCCCGCCGAATCCGGCGAGGTCTTTCTTGGTTTTCGTATGCCGGACTATGCCCCGGCGATTCAACTCGCGCAGCGGTTTGGGCCCATGGCTGTCACCAGCGCCAATCGAACTGGCGGGAAGGAAGCCCTCACCGCGCAGGAGGCCTTGGATATTTTCGGAGAGCAAATTGAAGTCTATCTCGATGCCGGGCCAGCCCTCGGAACAATTCCGAGCACCGTCGTCCAAGTGATGCCTGATGACTCCATTTTCCTGCTCCGCGAAGGAGCCATCCCATCGGACGCAATATTCTGCGCGTGAAAACCCGCAACCCGGGCGCGGAGAAGAATTTTTGACAGGATGAACAGGATTTTGGAACGGAAAAAAACCAGTAGCCGGGTGCTCTCCGAGCGCCCGGTCCGAGCCAGCTGCTTTTTCAGGTGGTTGAAGCGTCCGGATTTTCCTGCGGTGCATCTGGGAGTTCGGGTTTCGGTTCGGCTTCGGATTCGTGGATACTTTCGGAGGGAGGAACGAGCAGTTTGAGCTGCTGCTTGATGAGGTCGACGCCTTCGCCGGCTTCGGCGGAGATGGAAACCGGGGTTTCGCCGGTCGCTTCGACAAAGGCTTTATAGTTATCCCAGGCTTCGGGGAGGTCCATTTTATTTGCCACGAGAAGATAGGGCCGTGTCTCGAGTTCGTACTGGTAGAGGCGCAGCTCTTTACGTAGGTTCACATAATCCTCGGCGGGGTTGCGCCCGTCCACGCCGGCCATATCCAGGATGAAGAGGAGAAATCGGGTGCGTTCAATGTGTCGGAGAAAGTCGTGGCCCAGTCCGATGCCTTCGTGAGCGCCATCGATGAGGCCGGGAATATCGGCAACG
>Ga0075120_10003320_pt1 | contig 11058 bp, 11 predicted proteins | sample AntAceMetag02UKL_FD_69792 | JGI IMG/M metagenome (GOLD analysis project Ga0075120, IMG submission 69792) | Saline lake microbial communities from Ace Lake, Antarctica - Antarctic Ace Lake Metagenome 02UKL | ecosystem: Environmental > Aquatic > Non-marine Saline and Alkaline > Saline | place... | reverse complement strand
ATTTCTCCCAATACTAGCGGATGGAATCAATGACTTACTCGACAAGACTTTGCGGGAGGATTTGCAATTAAAAATTGATCGTCATCTCGCGGAGAATTTCGACGGTTATGCTGGATTTCACGGCGTTCGTTCCAGACGATCTGGTGGAAGGATTTTCATTGAGATTGCATTGAGTTTTCATCACGATAAACCGGTGGGGAAGGCAGTGGAAACAATTGAACGTCTGCGGCACGGCATCGAGTCCGATATCCCCGGCAGTCAGGTACACGTGGCATTGCTCCCTATGGAAGCACCTCCCCCAAATACAGTTAGAAAATATAGAGAATGAAATCGCAAGACGGGCTGCAACAAAGCGATGAACATCATGTATCATATATAATTCCGGCATGGACCAGGACAGCAAAATGAAAGCTCGGGACGAAACACCATGAACCTTTATGTTTTTGAAGCCACCACAAACAAACATCTTGATATTGCCGCAGAGTGTCACCATGATTGGTATGTTCAGGCTGGATATATAGACCCATATCCAGATCAAAAATACTTTGATGAATGGTCTGAGCATTCTAAATATTTTCTTGTCACGGAGTCAGAAACTGGAAATAGTGTGATGAAAAAGGACGTGGTTGGAGTCGTTCGATTGATCCTTTCAGCTCCTTTCCCGATTAATTTGCATTTTGATCTATGGCAACAAGAATGTCCTGAAATCCAAAACGTGCCATTGGAAAATCAATGTGAAGTTACCGCATTATGCTGGGCACCCAAATGCAGAGCAAAAGTCTTCCCCTACCTCTTACGAGCTATCAGGCACTGCACAAAAGCGTTAAATAAGTCCATTATTTGGGCCTGCTTGGACAAGAGATTAATCCCGGTTTTAAAGAGTTATATACTCCCTTTTCACGTCTGTGGTGAAGCCAGATTCTATATGGGTTCTGATACAATCCCGCTTATCATGAAACCATCTGAAATAGCAGATTCGCTTTCAGAACAAAATCCGGAACTTTATGAGATCATCGAAAAAGAAATGGACATCCTACCGTAAAGTAGATTCGAAACTTCCGCGACCTGTTTTGTGAAAAAGTTGACATCAAATTGGAATAATATTTTCTCATTTTGTTATTTTAAAATAATATCTTGGAAGTGCATTATGAAGTATGAAAATAAGATAATAGGTCAGAATCGCTGGAGTTGGTGTGCCACAGTTACGGTACTTTTTTTAATGCTGATGTTTTTTTGTGTATCATTCTGCTCACGTAAAGGAAATGATGATTCATCTGAAACTAAATACTATGAAGTACAGATTACGTATAATGCCACTTATCCGAATGTGTGTACTTACTATGGGAATGGGGATGCAACAATGTATGATTACGGTGACCATGCCACTATCACAGGTACTATCGCAGTGGGACAAAGAAGTTTCGAAGCTGAATTCCAGGGAGCTCTCAACGGAGATCAGTTCATTGTTACTACGACCAGCTTTCAGGTGCAATATGAATTCAATGGCGTGACCTATACCGAAGATATTACCATCAACTTCTCTGCTTTTAGTATTTCGGGTGGGACGGTAACAGCAACAGGAGATTACACAGCAGTTACAAATCCCGGCGCAACAACAGAATCAGGTTCAGTCACGTTCGTGGCGACTGAAACAGATGATCCGAGTAAGGTGTTTGAAGGAAAGACGATCACGGATCCGTAAGTTTTATATACAATTTTCGTTACGGGCTGAATATCCAATGACCGAAGAGAATATGCAATATCAAACCCATCTTCTCCACCAGCTGGTGGATATGGTGTGGCAATCAAGGAATATCCAATAATGAAGGGGGGGAGAGTAGTATTTATTACGAAGACATTTCCTATAAAAATTGACAGTAAAACGAATAGATTTTCCTTCATTTTATGGTAAATGTATGAAAGAATTGTATATCCATATTCAAAAAGCATTGTTTGTTTTAGTAATCTTATGTATCAAGAGTAATATTATGGCAGAGTAAAATGGTATAAACCAGTGAATCTATGTTGATAACTAAATACACGTTATATAAAAAATTCAGGAGATACAGAATGGTACAAAAATATTCAGCAGCAGTCGTTATCCTGCTCATATTATTTGCAGGATGTGCGGAGCATAAGGAGAATGAAAATCAAGTTGTCGAAGCATCTGTACGGGGAGAGATGATGAAACAAGTAATGAATCTTCAAACAGAACTTCTTACACAAATACCTTCTCCAGAATTGCCGGAAAGTTATATCACAATAACAGAAGAGATTCCTTTTGGCATTGTCCTGACCGATGTAGATGGAAACGTTCTCGAAGCAAATGACATGTATCAGCAGATCACGGGATATACGCTTGATGAATTGAGAGAACTCACATACCAGCAACTCACACCTGAGAAATGGCATAAAGGCGAATCAGGATTTGTCCAAGCTGCGAGTACTGTTCCGTATGTGAGTTTTGAAAAAGAGTATGTGCACAAGGATGGGCGTCGGGTGCCAATTTCGTTAACAGGCTGGGTCATAAAAGATACTGAAGGAAAAGTTATCGGCACAGGGAGTTTCGTGAGAGATCTCACCGATAGGATCAAGCTGGAAGGTTTCTGATAACACCTTACTTTCATGGCAAGTAAAACTATGGGTATTCGTATGATCAATTGCAGGAATTTAGAAAAGTTTTCCTCATATACCTATTTTTTATTATTCAGCAAGTGAGTGTGAGGTACTATCATACATAAGCGCAAAGATTCTATGAAAAAATGGCATGGTCTTTTCATTTTTTGTTATTTTAGTGGAATTATTACTTTTAATTTTTTCCTGTTCGAATCCTGAAGATGAGATCAATTGGGCGATTATTGAACCTTTGCGCGAGGTTGTAGAGAGGGATATTATCATTTTCGAGAATAAAACGATTCTCCGTGCTGTTCTCGATTCAATCGGAACTTACAGGGCAGTCGCGTTTGGAGAGATGCATACGATAATTGAAGAAAGAGAAATGATCGCTCATCTTTCTGTGCAGTTGCAATCAATTGGTGTGACCAATTCTATCTGTGCAGAATGTCCGCAAGCATTGGATTTGGTCTATGTGAAACTCACTGATCTGCAACTCGATTCAATCCCTTCATGGGCTCAGTATAAAAAGTTGTTGCCGCTTGTTGATTCATTGAGACAGTACAATTCAGCGCACCGCGAGAGAATATATCTGAACTGCATCGATGCGAATCTTAACCAAACGACTTTTCTCTCGAGTCTCAGGGGCTATGCTGATTATCTGCAGAATAATATTCCCTTTAGGAATTATTGTCAGGCATTTCCTGAAAGCGGCTCGCAGAACTATTCTTCAAAACTAAGCGAATTACAGGATATGCTGGAAAATTATCCTGCTTCACTGGGATTTTCAGAAGGAGATGAGTCAATTGAGATTGTGTCCCGAATGGCTGATAATGAATTATTGAGTATTCCGATAAGAGAAAATTGGGAAACACACTACACAACTAGTTTTGGATGGAGAGAAGATCTGATCAAAACAAATGCTGACTATTACCTGTCGGAAAGTGATCGAACGCTTCTGTTCTATTTCGGATCTTATCATGTCCAGAAAGGGCAGTTCTTGGGCAGTCCCATTGAATGGCTTGGAGAATATCTGCACTATATAAATCAACACAGCGCAGGACATACGATATCGATCGTCGGAATTCCAATGAAGGGTGAGATTGTCAATGCGTCGAACACAGGCACTATGGATTTCGACCTTCCGACTAACTCGAAACCGGATGATCTCTTGCGGATAATCGGGAATGCCAGTTCATCAAATTATGCCTGGCTTGCATTGTCAGATTCTTTGTTTTCTGATCATTCAATACGCGCCAGGTATATTTATAAAGGATCAGAACTTGTCGTTCCACCCAAAGAACAATTTGATGCATACATTATTATCCCACAAGGAACTTTTGCAGGATGGTAGGAAGTTTATGAAGCTATCAATGATCTGATTTACAAATACCTAATAATAATGGGAATTTTCTTACCAAATTAATTGACACAAATTACATCCTGTTTTGAGCTCTATGAAGATGCTTTTCGATTTGTACGAAAAATGTCTAACGCCAACCAGCATTGCTTAAGGAAGTTATTGCTGTTGTTGGCTTCTATTGCACAGTGAAATAAAAACATGAGAAGGACTACTCTATGAAAATTAATTTTCTCTATTACACATCTACGGGAAACACACTCTGGTTAGCGACAAAAGCCAAAGAGTATTTTGAAGAGAAAGGGCATGAGGTGCAATTCTATGAGATAATAAATGATCGAGAAGCATTTGAAAAGGACGAGTGTGATCTCATGGGAATTTTCTATCCAGTCTGGGGTTCTGATCCGCCTGATCCAATGATGGAATATAGAAAGGAAATGCCTGAAGGCAACGGGAAAAAAGTATTTCTCATAGGGAATTGCTGTGCATTCTCAGGAGACACAGGAGTACGATGGAAACGAGTTCTGGGAAAGAAGGGGTATGATGTGATATTCGGAGATCATGTAATAATGCCCACTGATTTCAATATGCCATGGATGCCCTGGAATGTATGGAAAAGAGTCCCCGAAGGCGAAAAGCTGCAAAAGATTCTCAATAAAGCTCTCCAAAAACTCCATGGTTTCTGCGATTCAATTTTAAAGGAAGAACGCAAGATAGATGGTAAAGGTCCGTTCAACCTGCTGGAAGGAGCGTCGCAAAGAGGTATCGTTTGGACAGAAGCTTGGTGGAAAAATCACTATTCTGTAGATGAAGAGCTCTGTGTTAAATGTGGTTTGTGCACACGGATTTGTCCCACAGGCAATATCACAAAAACAGAAGAGGGTAAGATCATATTTGGTGATAAATGCATTATGTGCGTGAAGTGTTATAATCATTGTCCTAAGAATGCGGTGTTGATCTTCAAGAAAAGCATAAATACAAAAAAGTATCCACGATACAAAGGACCAAGTAAAGAGATACGCCCAGTACAGTATCGGAAGTGATATAAACACTGATTCATTCCTAAATCCCAGCTTGGGAATGTGCAAATAGCATGAAACAAATAACCGAAATAATAGTATATTCTCTGTTCGCCGGCATCACCATATTTCTGGGTGGTCTTTTAGCGACAACCTTTGAAAAATGTATCAAGAAAGAGATCAAGGCATATGTGCTTCATTGGACGATCGCTTTTGGGGGAGGGATACTTGCAGCTGCCGTAGCTTTTGTTCTCATACCGAAAGCCATTGAAACATTTTCCGTTCTCCAGATGGTAATTATATTCGCAGGCGGGGCACTAACTTTTTTTCTCTTAGATCAAAGTATAGCAAAGAGAAAAGGCGTTCTGGCTCAGACCATGGCTATGATGATGGATTTTATCCCGGAAGCAATTGCTTTGGGTGCAACCTTTATGCATAATCACCGATTGGGAATGTTACTCGCTTTTTTTATCGGCTTACAGAATTTGCCTGAATCCTTTAATGCTTACTTTGACCTGCGGAAAAGCAAACAGTCACCCAAAAAGGTTTTGTTGATATTTTTTCTGCTCAGTTTTCTCGGAGTCTTTGCAGCAATGACCGGGAGATTCTTGTTACTGAACCATGAAAAACTTACTCAAGGGTTATGCTGTTTGCAGCAGGTGGGATTTTATATTTGATCTTCCAGGATATCGCTCCACTCTCAAAAGCAGAGAAACGCTGGGATCCTGCGCTAGGAGCAATGCTTGGTTTCCTTATCGGTATGATAGGTACAAAACTGTTAGGATGAAAATGAGAAAAAAATTTACAGATCTGGTATGTATAAGTATTTTATTGATTGTTGGAAGCATCCTTTCGTTAGATAATCTTCACGCGCTGGATGTAGTTTTCGAGGATCATCAATATTCTTTTCAATTACTAAGAACTATGGGCTACAGCTGCACTGGCGGCGCAGACATCGCTGAGTGCCTTAGCACGGCTTACAGAATAGAGGAATCAAACAATGAAAGTTGGCACAAAGAGTGGGTAGAAACGGCAGAACGGTTGGAGAAAACAGCAGACAAGTTTCTGGATGAAGGACATACAGCAAGTGCAAGGGAAGCATATTTTCGATCCTCAAATTACTACAGAAATGCTGGATTCTTCCTTGTCACCGACCCTAAAGATCCACGCATAATTAAGACATACCAAAAGAGCCGCGAATGTTTCCAGAAAGGTGCGAGATTCTCCGAACATCCCATAGAATTTGTGAGGATCCCTTTCGAAGGTACGACATTACCCGGATATTTACTTTTGGTAGATAATTCGCAGAAGGAGAGACCTCTTTTGATAATCCATAGTGGTTTTGACGGAACTGCAGAGGAGCTTTATTTCGAGATAGGAGCTCTTGCGGTGGACCGTGGTTATAACTGCCTTTTGTTCGAGGGACCGGGTCAGGGTTGTGTGATCCGTGAGCAGAAAATACCATTCCGTCCAAACTGGGAAACCGTGGTAACTCCTGTTGTTGATTTCGCACTGGAACTGCCCGAAGTTGATCCCGAGAGGATAGGGCTTATTGGAATAAGCTTTGGTGGCTATTTTGCCCCACGAGCTGTCGCTTTCGAGCACCGTATTAAAGTATGTGTGGCGAATGGTGGAATATATGATTTCTATGAGAATATGATAAGAAAGTTTCCACCGGATACAGAAAAAATTCTCGATGACCACGATGCCTGTGTGCAGTTTGATAAAGAGAGCAAAGAGATCATGAAGCAGAACGTGGATATTGAATTTTTCTTTGCTAATGGTATGTATACTTTTGGTACTGAATCTCCAAGTGAATTAATCAGGATGCTTAAACCTTACAATATGAGAGAAGCTGCAAAACTGATCCGGTGCAAAATGCTGGTGGTTGATTCGGAAGGTGACAATGATCTCCCGGGACAAGCAGGAGAATTGTACGAAGCTCTCGAATGTCCAAAAGAATTCATGCTTTTTACTGAGAAGGAAAGCGCCGAGGAACACTGCCAGATGGGAGCAATAATGATCTCGGGTGAGCGAATTCTTAACTGGCTTGATGAAAATTTGATGAAGTAATGATGGCTGTATAAAATTTGTTGATCATGTAAACATTGCTTGTAGAAAATAAGGAAGCTGATAAATATTCGAGCGAACTAAGTCGGGCTATTGGTGGAGTGGGAATTAATTCTCTAAGTCTTAGAAAACTATTTGTTTTGTAAAAGGAGTCGCTTAATTATTAATTTACGCTGTAAACTCAAAAATATCCGGTAGTAACTCTGAAATATTCTTCACCACATACTCATCTTCACTCTTGGCAATAATAACTTTGATGTCCCTTGTGAATTCGGAAATGACCTGCCTGCAAATTCCGCAGGGAAAGGGAAAATTATTACCTTCTGCGTAGATTGCCATTGCTTCAAATTCTTTTTCCCCATCTTTCACTGCGTCGAATAGAGCGACTCTTTCTGCACACATACCAGCGGGAAAGGATGCATTCTCGACATTTGTTCCTGTATATATTTTCCCATTTTTGGTGAGCAGCGCGGCTCCAACTTTATATTTTGAGTAAGGTGAGTATGAATGTATTGAAACTTCTTTTGCTACTTTAATAAGTTGTTTAGTATCCATGATCACTCATTTCATTTTTATTCAAGTGTAAAAAAATCAAGAGTATCAATTATAGGCAAGTTTTTTAACGTTGCCAATCAGTAATGATATTTCTTCCCTTTGAGAATTGTGAATGCCCGGTAAAGCTGCTCGAGCAAAATTATCCGCACCATCTGATGTGTGAAGGTGAGCTGTGAAAGAGACAGAAGCTCATCAGCCCTATCTTTCACTTCCTGAGAAAATCCGTAGGGACCGCCAATCACAAAGTAGAGTGGTTTATTCTGACTAACGAGCAATTTATTAAGATGTCTCGCAAAATTCTTTGAAGTAAATTCTTTTCCGCATTCATCGAGGGCAATAATATAGCATTGCTCTGGAAGCTCAGCAATGATTGATTTTCCTTCACCTTCTTTGATTTTCTCAATTGATTGATTCTTTCTGTATTTGGGAGTTGAAACAGTTTCGAGTGCCAGCGAACAAAAACCAGACAATCGCTTCAGAAACTCATTTTCTGCAAGTGAGATATATTCATCCTTATTTTTGCCAACAGCGAGTATCGTAATATTCATCACTTATATAGTTCGAATATCTTTACGATGCTTCAGGATATAGGTTACTTTTTTATGGAATTCTTCGATATTCGATGCTCCAGCATATGAAAATGCAGAGCGAAGTCCGTCCTCAATATTTCGGATCACATATTTTGCAGGTCCCTTATAATCAATGGTGGTGCTGACACCTTCCACGTTGCGTTTCTCATCGTTGCGCAATTGTTTGGATTCGAGACTCGCAGAACCGCGATACCGCTTATACAAATGATAATTCGGGAAGTTACCCTCTTTATGTATCGTGCCCGGAGTTTCTTTGCATCCTGCAAACAATGCACCTATCATCACGGAATCCGCACCGACTGCCAGAGCTTTCGCAACATCCCCCGAATCCTGTATTCCACCATCTGCTATAACAGGTATATCATATTCTTTTGCCACACTGCACACATCCTCGATAGCAGTTACCTGGGGCACTCCAAAGCCGGTATTGATGCGGGTCGTACACATAGAGCCGGGTCCGATACCAACTTTGACGGCATCAGCTCCGTTTTTACAAAGGAATTTCGCTGCTTCGGCTGTTGCAATATTTCCAGCTATAATATCAATATTGAATTTTTTGCACATGTTGATCGTGTCTGCCATTAGTTTATGATGACCATGAGCGATATCTATACAGATGATCTGGGCACCAGCATCGATCAGGGCTTTAAGGCGGTCTTTATTTTCACCTGTGACACCTATAGATGCTGCTCTGAGAGGATTTTCTTCAAGCCGGAGTCGTTGGACAATACTTGCTTCTTCTTCTATCGAGGAAAATCTGTGAACGATGCCGAGTGCGCCGAATCCGCTGAGTACATTTGCCATTTCATACTCGGTGATGGTGTCCATATTTGCAGAGAGAATGGGAAGCTTGATCCTATAATTTTTCGTCACTCTTGTGGAAAGATCAGCGTCCTGCCGGGACATTACTTCCGAGTAATTGGGGATGAGCAATATATCGTCGTATGCTAATCCAATTCGCGTCATTATGACTCCTTTTGTGCGCACATAATTCCGAGTGCGACTGAGTGAAGTTTTGTCCACGCATCATCAGCACGCGATGTGATAAGGATTGGAACCTTCGCACCCATTACTACATGGGCAACGCGCAGATGAGCGTAATAAGTCATAGCTTTGCCAAAAATATTTCCTGCTTCTATATACGGCATGATAAGAATATCCGCATTACCTGCGACAGGAGAATCAATCTTCTTTATCTTTGCAGCATGTTCCGAGACCGCGACATCAAGAGCAAGAGGTCCTTCAACGACACAGCCAGTGATCTGACCATCCTTGTACATTCGCGTGATTTCTGCGGCGTCAATTGTCGGCGGCATCTTGGAATTTTCTACTTCTAATGCACAGAGGAGTGCAACATTCGGGCAGGGATTTTCAAGTTTATGAGCAACTGCAACGGCGTTATTTATGAGAGAAATTTTCTCCTTAACTCCAGGATAGAGCACAATGCCGCCATCCGTCATAAGCGTAAGCCGCTCTTGTGTTTCAATCACAAGGACATCGCTGAGAATATTGCCTGTGTGAAGACCTTTTTCTTTGTTGAGCACGCCTTTCATGAGCTGACCAGTCGTTGTTGCTCCCTTAAGAATCAGGTCTGCTCTATTCTCCAAAACTGCTTCGACTGCAAGCTTAATGCACTTTTCAGGATCGCTTTCATCAATGATCTCAAATGCATCAATGAGACTTTCTTCCGACATGGAAATATAATCTATGATCTGTGCTTTATCGCCGATGAGAAGAAATTCTCCGATGCCTTCCTCTTTTGCAAGAGTTGCACAATAAACAGCAGACATCGTGTGAGCAGCAGGAATGACAACTCTTTTAGGGGGATGTTCTTTTACCTTTTCAAGCAGTTCATCAAAATTTTTTATCATGCATTCTCCGATGCTATTTTAGCTGAGTTGCAATGAATTTCATGGATTTTGTAAAGCATTTATCAATTTCTTTTTCATCTTTTTCTGTGACTGGGAATGGGATCACATGGTCGTAGGGATAGGGGAAATCAAGAGATTTCACTTTGATTGGAATTTTGTTATCATGCCCATGCAAAGAAAGCTCAACTTCGATGGGAGGAACAACTTTATCTTTTTGAAGTACCAGGGCTGATATCCTTTTTGCGATATTTTTCAGACGATTTTCACGGAATGTGATCATCTTATTATAATCAAGCATGCTCCTGAAATATTTTCCAACATGATGCAGATCGCTGAAATAATGCGCAAGCCGTTTGTTACGCTTCAACTCGACTTCAAGATGCTCGATGAAGAAAGAATAGATCGCGACATTTGCTTCGCTGTCCAGAATATATTTGGATGCCGGTGACATCCTGTTCAGGAGTGGACCACCGCAGAACATACAGAGTTTTGAGTTCTTAAAATAATTATTCTCGTTTGCCATCATCATGATCTCCGCTAAGAATGAGCCGACCGAGTAAGAAAAGAAATCGATCTGCGCATCTTTGTGAATGTGAGGATGGGCACCAGCGCGAATTTGATCTATGAGCTGCAAAATATCATAGTAGGTTTGAAGACCGGACCAGATAAAACGTTGGGGCAGGAATTGCAGGCGTGTACTTATCGCAGCATTTGCAAAAGACGAGTTCGTCACTTTTGGGTAGAATTTCTTCCGCTCTTGGGATACCCTGTTCATGAATTTGGGATCAGCCCATTTTTCAGGAGCTCTATTCATGTGAAATGCAGTTGGGAAAAGGATAACGGTTTTCTCGGTATATTCAACGAGCTTATGTGCCCACGGCAAATATTTTTCCCAGCTTTTTTCGTTTAGACCATGCAATAGTATAATGATCTCTTTTGATTTCTTTATTGTAAAAGGTTTGAAGATCGGGTATGTGAAG
>Ga0075120_10003319_pt1 | contig 11065 bp, 5 predicted proteins | sample AntAceMetag02UKL_FD_69792 | JGI IMG/M metagenome (GOLD analysis project Ga0075120, IMG submission 69792) | Saline lake microbial communities from Ace Lake, Antarctica - Antarctic Ace Lake Metagenome 02UKL | ecosystem: Environmental > Aquatic > Non-marine Saline and Alkaline > Saline | place... | reverse complement strand
ATAGCACGCCAAAAGTGATAATTGGAGCTATTGCCGCAGGAATGCAAATTGTCCAAAAAATATGGACTATTCGCATTGAAAAACTGGACGAGAAAGGTACTCGTGAAATATCCGGGCTAGCAAGCCTATTCTTCATATTCATGGGTCGCATCCATCAGAAATTAATAAGGTCTCAACATGGCGATGTTGGTCACGCAGTGATTGTCAAGACGAATTGTTGGGGCTTTTTGTCCCGCCAGTTGCATTTACAGGATGGGACATTTACAAAAGACCAATATTTGGCACGAATGCTAGGTCTCGGATTCGTCAACTATCCATTTCTGAATTGGATGTTAACTCAATCGAAAACCACGATATCTACATTGTAAATTATTCTGAAATTTATAGTGAACTAAAAAACTTATTCGAACGATGTAAAAAAGATGCCGATGTGTGTGGTCGTTTCCCCAATGGTGTTTATAGAATAGAAATGCTCAATTCTACACTTAAACGTGCAAAATTCTTCATGCGATTCTGGAGTTGGCATATTCAGGAAGTTTTAATAAGAGGAGATATAATTCCAGAAAGGATACTAAATATTCATCTTAATGAATTAGAAAATAAATTTATGGGTCGATTTATTGAAAGCATCGATCCTGTTTGGACAAAAGGCACTCAAATTACTCATTCTGATCTACTCAAAAGTTGGAGTCACCCATTCTGTAGTATTGGCAAAGATGGTGGCTGGGATACTTCAATTGGAATAATTGTCGACTAGATTGTTTTGGTATTCTAATCTTTGGAGAAATTTATGAAGCATCTTTACTACTTTTTAGTTGGTGGGTGCACTGTTGCAGCCGCTTTGTGGTTATCAGAAAAAATTGGTGGTAAGGTAGGAGGTATAATTTCGACAGCACCAACTGTCGTTCTTGTCGCCTATATAATCTTTAGCTTGCAAAAGGGCGTAGAAGAATCATCGTCTTTTGCTTATGGATCAGTTCGAGGCATATTAGCAACAGGAATATTCATGCTGATTCTTGGATTTCTTCCAAGTAGTATATCGCTTACATTTCGCCTTCTTATCTCAGGATTTGTGTGGACTATTATCGCCATTCTACTTGCTATAAAAATTTGATTAATGGAGTTTTCCAGATTTTGTGGATAGAAAAGTGAGGACAATTCGATATCCGTTTGATTGGAAATCATTAGATCTATGTTTTCCCTGTCGCAAGGTATGTCGCATAGTCCCATTTTTCTCGTTCCCTTGTCCCTGGTCAAAATACCATCCGCCCCGTCATTATTGAGGCAATTTGGGGGACAGGGCAATTTGGGGGACAGTATCCCGATTTCACATTGTAACCACTTCAATGAAAATAGCCGTTCCGATACTTCGGAATCGGGACATACATCCCTTTTGGATCATATGCAATTCTCTATTTTCATCGGATTGCTGTGAATTAGGGGGACAGTATATCTATTATATTATTGAATGGTATTGATATTTGCTTATACACATCATAATAGATTTACTGTCCCCCTAATTCGTCCCCCTAATTCCGGCCTGATCCATCTTATGCTGCTTTTCTACTTGAAAAATACGGATATGTTTGTAATAATTGTTCTCTTATTCCAGTAAGTATTTTCTCTTATTTCATCGTCTTCAACTTCGGTACTATAGTTGGAAAAAAGAACTGCTGTATTGACATTGAAATACATGGTTTCCAAACCACATCCAAGAGAAACCTGTTTAGTTGTTACAGCCGAGTAGGAAGGTTCTACAAATTCAAATAATTTTGCGTCGCAGTCGAGTTTTGGCAAAGTGCTGTAGCCTATGCGCAGCGGAACATGGCGTGTTTGCCAGGGAACTCGATACTCGAATCCTGCCCGAACCTGGTTCAGGTCAACCTCAGCGGCTGATATGGCTGCTTCCGATGATACCGTATCTCCATCTGGAGTTAATATAAAATCTCTGTCGCTGTACATTCTCGTTTCATAATCAGCAGTGATAGTGACATCTTTTCCCAGTTTCAAAGACACTCCAGCTCCCAACATCATGGGCATCTCTATTTTGACATCACCATTTAAATAACCATACTCGGAGTTTACCAAATCGTGGTAGTCGAACTGGAAATCTCCTGTCAAATCGAAAGGTGTGCGAATCATTGCTCCTGCCTTCAACGGCAGATTGATATCCATGCTGTCAAAGTCAATTGACAGTCCGGCTGTCAGGTTATTTCCACTGAATGAATAGTCATAGCTTTCGTTGAAATACATCGTCGTCTTATATATATCATCATAATAGTTAATATTTAATTGATGAGTACCCCTCCAGAAATTGCCTGTAACACCTATTGAGAGGGATGGAAGAATCTCGACACCGATTCCGGGAGTAATTGAGTAGGCGCCTCCTTCGGAGTTGTGTGTATTGAAGACATAACTGTAATTGCAATAAAAATCCAATTGACGCTGGTATGCTATGGCTAAGACGACACGGCGATTGAGGCTGTTGATTGGGTAAGCATATCCCGCCAGCGATGAATATATATTCTTATAATCACTTGTGTTGTTTATTGTATAGCCATAATTCTTCATATAAAAATTTGGCTCATGTTCCCGGGAATTTGAAATGTAATCAAACACTGCTTCCGGGTGATCAATTTTCACCAACCCGGCGGGATTCCAGAAAAGCGCTGAGACGTCATTCGCTTCGCCGATATAAGCGCCTCCCATCCCAAGCGCCCTCGCACCGGTTGTGACTATCTCCAGGTCCTGAGAAAAGCTCCTGCTGAAAATCAAAAGTAAAAAGATTCCGGCTAATCCAATCCGATGCCTCATGATATTCCCCTCCCAAAGGAATCAATCTTTAACATAAGTATTGAATGTTCTTTTCTTACTCAAGATAAAAGTATATAAAATATCTATTTAAATGATGATGTTTCTCGCTCTCTCTTTTGATCAAAACGAATGTCTTGTCTTGGTTACGCACAGCCTTCGCCAAGATAGTACTCTTTTGTACTGTTGATATTTTTTTCTTTAACTTCATTGAGTTATCGAATCAGCACCACTTTTCGTAATTGATTTACCTTCCCCGGCACGTGAAAATTCAGGAAATAAATCCCGCTTGCTAAATCCTCAGCATTAAGGGCAATTGAGTGTCTGCCTGCGGCAAATTCCCGTTTCGATATAGTGCCTACCTCTTCGCCGATAATATTAAACAGGGAAATAATAACCAGTGCGTTTTCAGGCAATTCAAAATTAATCTCAGCCGTACTGTTAAACGGATTCGGATAAATAGAAGCTATCGAAAATTCTGACGGAATTTCTGAATCTGCATTGACGATAGAAGCATAATATTCCCATTCTATTTCGACAGTGCTGGTCTCAGATAATCCCTCGTCATATAACGCTGTTACGATGTAACTGAAAGTATAGGTTCCGGATTCTTCCGGCTGTGGTATAGTGTCAATGTATGTTAATTCGGTCGTTCTTCCCACTTCGTCACGTTCACGATAAACAATAAATTCTATAAATTCATCGAGTTGAGCTTCAGTTTCATGTTCCCATGATAATGTGACAATACCCATCTCATCGTCAATTAATTCACCCTCCAGGTTGTAAGGAGCGTTAACCGGGATTACATAAACATCGGATTCCAGCGAAGGAACAAGTTCAACATTCCCTTCATCCAACCCGATGACACCCTCAACAACAATCCAATCTCCTGATTGATAATCGTCAAGATTGATCCCGGTATTTTCACAGATCCTGACACCGACAGCACCAGTTCCGTCATCGAGCATGATAGTATAATTAGCTTCATCAGGGGGATCTTGCGCGAGTGCAGCGTTAATCTTTCCCAGGGAACCTTCCATCTCTTGATTATTTGCCATTTCGTCAGTTGATATATATATCGGGTCCGGTAATGGCGAGTCACGATCTAAAATCTCGAGGTAGAAGTTTATGAGATAAGTTAAACCATCCAATTCCTGAAGCTGTCCGGTAATTTCTATTTCAAAACCACGTTCAATTTCCAGTCCCAGTGAATCAGCCGGTAATTCATCGTAAACACGAATTCCATATCCCGTCTCATCCTGAATGTAAAACTCTGTGTATTCGATTGTTGTGCTGTTTACAGGTAAGGTCACGACACCAGTTGTACGAATCCAGGTTTCAAGATCGACTTGGGTTTGAAGTTCTTCGATTGAATATTCTTCGATTGGAACAAGCTGGAAGTTAACTTCTGTATCTTCAGCGATTAGAATTTCAACATCTTCTACTGTATAAGGCTCGTAATCTTCAGCTACAACAGTGATCCAGTAAGTTCCTATTGATAATCCTTCGACAAGATAACCGCCCTCTTCATCAGTCTCGAATTCCGCAACAACTTCCTCTTCCTCTGGATCAATCACCTCACCATGAACGCCAATAATGGGTTCGCCGGTTTCTGAATCGGTCACTCCACCCATCAGATTCCCGGCTCGGGTCATACCTTCCCAGATGTCCACTTGCATCAGGGCGTTGCCCTGTGCCAGTGTGGCAATATCCCAACGGCTTGCATTATATCCATTGGTAATGCACATACCATATCCGGCAGGATCATCCTGTCCGTAAATCTCTACCGGGTCTTCCTCCGAATATTCTTCCGTGTCGGGATTGAATTTGTATAAATACGCTACACCTTCGTCCTCACTGTTCCCCATAATCCAGATAGTGTATCCATCTTCATCAAGAGGCATATAGGAAATTCCGTAAACACCTCCCATCGCATCATTTCCACCGAGGTTTTCCACGTCACCATTGGAAGCATCCATCCGGGATAATCCTGTGTTTGTGTCATATGCATAGACAAAATCATTGTCCCAATCATAGCCGCAAGACCAGACTAAGAATCCGAAAGTTCCGATATTTTCGACTTCTTCCATATCTGGTGTAAACTTGAAAACATTGCCTTCCCAATTCCCTCCGTACAGATATTCACCGTCCCAACCAACATCCATCGGACCGAACATTTCCATTGCAATCATATCTGGATCGTAAGGAACCGTATCCTCTTCTTCGCCGTCATGGGAGAGTAAAACTAACTGATTCCCCATCAGGTCGGTGAGCATTATGTACTCATCGGATACAGCGACGCCCACATACATTCCATCGAATCCAAGTTCAGTAAGATTAAGGCTGACAAGGTTGTCCCATAGATCATCCAGCTCTCCGCCATTATGCTGTTGATTGATGACTTTGGGTGAAGTTCCCTGTGAATGGGATTGACTGGATATTTCGCCGGAAGGATTTATCAGTAATTCAATTATCTCAGCTTTACTGAATTCTCCCGATTGTATTTTACTTTTAATCAACTGGAGATCACCGTTGAATGCAAAAGACAAATCAATGCTGAATGAACAAAACAGGATCAGAACAAGGAAAGTCCTGAGCGATTTTTCTGCGCTTTTAGAAATCATGATCATTACCTCATGTTTGGTCTTTAAAACAGATCATCGTTTATGCAAATAAGCATTATTGGTGTTGTTCACATAAAATTATTCTGCAATTCATACGTTTCTCTCACGCTAAACAGCAGAAAGTCAAATAGAAAACCCTGTATATCCTAAATATCCTTATGTCTTGTAATCTTTTATTATTTGAGAAGAACAATTTTCTTCGTTTCATGCAACGGTCCCGCGTTGAATTGAAGGAAATACATCCCGCTCGCCATCCCTGATCCGTCGAAGGGAAGAGCATATCTTCCTGCTGCCATTGGCAAATCAGCTAACTCCGCAACCTCCTGACCGAGGAGGTTGTATATCTTCATCCTGACTATCGCTGTCTCTTTCAAAGCAAACCGGACGGTCAACGTTTGGTTGAAAGGATTGGGATAAGCGCCGTCGAAGGACCATTCAAGCGGTTGTTCTATAGAAGGATCATTGATTTCTTCTGTAGTGTCGGGAAGTGTCATTGTTATTGAGATGTAATTATTTTCTTCCTCACACGCATTGTTTTCAAAGCCAACAAAAAATGAGTAAGATCCGGATGGAAGTCCGGTGGAGTTAAACATGAATTCAATAATATTTTCTTCACCACCATTCACTGTTCCGTCGGGATTATTTATTGAGAAAAATATTTCGTTGTCATTGAAATACCAGACCTGCACATAACTCTCTTCGGTTTGATTTATTACCGCAGAAAAAACATGAACAAGTGGATTCCAGGTACTTGAGAAGTCAACTCCAGTCAATGCCCATCTTCCCGCGATGTACGGTATGGTATGAATCAGATCGGATTCACCGGATTCAGGATTCATATTTACCACCTGAATATCGCTCCTCGAGGACAATTGGGTGAAAAAATAAAGACTTCTGCCGGACTCATCAGTGGGATTCCATGCTGCACCACGTGGGATGAATTCTCTTTCAAATCGTTGGATAACTTCACCATCACGGTTGATTCCATAGATATCGCTGTTATAATCTCCCATCCAGAAGAGGTCATTCAACGGATCCCATTCAAGGAAATGAGCAGCCTCCAGGGGTGCTTCCCATGAATCAGCAAGGATAATAGTATCGGGCTGAATTTCCATCTGGTAGATTACTTCATCATCTACACCGTAAAGATATTCTCCGTCCCAGGCTAATCCGAGCATACCCGATGCGGTTCGATCTTCTTCCTCAACAGGCTGATCATAGGTTTCCAGCAGATTTCTGCCAAGGTTATCGTACCTGTAAATCTTATTGGGACCTACCGGATCAAGGTTGTTGGCGCCACTTATGAAAAAGTCACCTTTTGCATAAACCAGACCGAAGTAACGAGTTTCATCCGGGCTGAGGTCAAATGCATAAAGGTTATTCCAGGAAGTATCGATCCTGTCGGGACGTTCACGCGGATCGTCTAAAAAAACCTGTGCGGAGTATTCAAGCATACCATTGCCATTATTGCTCAAGGTGGTTTCTACCGTTTCTTCGGTGTCGTGTACAAGTTCATGGTCGATATCAGCAGGTTCAAAATCTATTTCAGGATGTCGCAATCTGACATTTACAGTTGTAGTATCCTCTTCTTCAACAATAATACTGTCTAAATAAGAAGTGTTATAACAATCATTTACATAATAAAATTCATATTCACCGATAGGCATGTTTTCAAATTGATAATTTCCCAACTCATCAGTATAGGTGAGATAAAGTGAATCCTCAGTAAATATGGAAACACTCTCAAGAGGTTCTTCGGTTCTCAAATCTGTAACAGTTCCACTGATTGTTCCGAAAATGGAATAGTAATTTGTTGAAAACAATATGACGCTATCATCACGTATCCTGGCAGCACCGGGTGAATAATCATTCCAATATGCTATCAGCAAACCGTCTGTTTGTGTTCCATTCTCGATTCCTGTTGTCCAGTAGGGGATATCATATTGCATACTGTTGCCGGATGAGTTGAAATCATCATACTGAAAAATAAAATCGTTGTCACCGGAATAGGTTGGACGGGACTGCCGATTAAAAAAAATCACTTCAAAGCGGTTGTAACCCTGTGTCCCTGCCCTTAGATTATACCACTCGACAATAAATTTTCCATTTGGCTCATCGTAATATGTGAATATCCCAGAGTTTTCGATTGTCCGCATATCATCCCAGTTTACAGCGATCATATAGTTCGGTCCAAGTGGAGATGGGATTGACCAGTTCCTTGCAAGCTGCATATCACCCTGGTTGCCCATTGCTATCCAACCGTTTGAGCAAACAGTTGCTGAATCAAATACTTCGCTGTAGTATTGAATGCTGAATGGAAGCTCAATCACTACAGATTCATCCCGGTTTTCTGATGGATCATCTATATCTAATTCAGTTCCTTCAAAATCGAAGTCATCTATGTCCGGATTGATCTCAATCCAGTCAAATTCCGGCACAAATTCAGACCATGAGGTATCCGTTTCATCAAACGCATAGTATCCGTAACTGTCCGGACCTACCGGATCGGATGATTCCTTTTCACCAAGATTTATTACAAAGGAAACCGTATCGGTCTGTCCCGATTCTGTTGTCACAATGAGGGACAGATCAGCGGGATATCCCGGAATTGCCAATGGGTGCATTTGTATTTCAAAAAGACCGTCTGCAGTATCACCAACCGCCATCTCATCAAACTCAGCTTCACCCTCAGTAATAAGTGCAAAGTAATCATTGCTTATCAGTACACTATTGGAAGCACCCGCGTCACTGCCACCAGTATTAGTCAGGGATAGTTCGAGATCGCTGAAATCACCGGGGTTAAAATCTTCATCTAACGTAATATTGACAACCTGGTATTGCGGTGCTGCAACAGTCATAGCGAGTATATCATCATATTCACCACCGTCATTTGTTGTCGCTTCCAGATCAATATGCATAATCCAGTCGTGCTGCGCTTCCGGCTCTATTTCCACAAGGATCAAACCATTACCCCAGCCTGTCTGTCCCTGAAGTAATGTGTTTATTGTAACTTCACCGTCTATATCACCTAACCATTCCTCATCGCTTCTCCCGGTAAATTCGATTCCGGTTTCAGTATCATCCCCGAAGTTTTTCGCCTGGATCCTGATCCCTATAGTTTCACCTGCTTCAGGGACTCCATTACTATTGCCCTCAGTTCCATTATTTCCATCGTCGATAAATTGGACACCAACATACCCAATCCTGGAATCTGGTGAACTTATCTCTACTTCAATACGTGTAGGGGCATAATGCTGTTTTGACACGGTAAGCATCGCCTCACCAGCATAACGGATTGGTATATCAAGAATGATCTCACCGTTCGAATCTGTTACACCCTTGACGATTATCTCTTCATTGTCATCAACTTTGTAAAGAGTTACCCAAACTTCTTCTACCGGCTCGCCGGTTTCCTCATCTTCGACAGTAACGCTGTATGAATTAGTTCCCAGTACAAACTCATTTTCTGCCGTAACATCAAAAACCTGCGGAACACTTGTCCAGATCCAGACCAGTGGATCACCCATCAGGTTGAACCAGGTGTTGCCTTGATTCATGCGACCGGGATTATTGCTGGAAAGATTATTCCAGCCAGTTATTTTAGCTCCCGTAGTCATATCGCCGAAACAAGGCAGACGGAGTTGAAGCATCGCCCAGGCTGCTCCTCCCAAGTAGCTATTATTCAAATCAGGGCTCGAGCTGGTTGTTGCCATGCCAAATGCGCCTATAGCGCCTCGAGGTGTTTCGGGTGTTCCGGCAAGCATGTAGTATTCATTGATACCATTATTGCTTGACCAACTCCCAGTGTAAGTAGTTACATCAAGGACTACTGGCGTCATTAAGTCATTCTGAAGATTCCTAATTTGGCCAGCATTCAAACCTGAGCTAATATAGCCCCTATGACAGTATAGGCTTACGCCATCTTCAATTTTCTCAATAGCTAAAGCATTACCTGGAGTAAAAGATGTATCAACCTGGGTATAACCAATATCGAACATACATCTGCGGACATAGCGCAAAGTCTGGACTTTGGAATTTCCAGGATGATTGTCTGATTTATTAAGCATTCCACGAAGATACCAATCGGTGTTATCGAGATCGGGATCACGTTCATAAGCGAGAACCTTGTTGATATATGTTACAAGTTGCGAATCGACTTGAACAGATATCCGTCCCAATCCAACATCTACCAGGTTATCATTACCCGCAACACAGCTATAGGGATGGTCACCCTGGTTGGTTCCTGTGCCTGAACCCGGCGGAGTAGAATAATCACCCTGATCATCACCGATAACGACCACGTAATCATATTTTATCTCAGATGCATCCCAGCGATCTTGTAGTTCCTCACGAATATCAATGTTGTTCCAGTCAACATCTGAGTCAGTCAGAAGTTCAAGGTCCCATCCCTTTTGAAGTTTCCATTCGAACCAGGGCTGCATCAATTCCATTAAATCATCATCATCTCTCATCACAACTTGTACTCCACCACGGTAGAGAGTGTATTCATCCAGTTCGGATTCATCCCAGTCGAGGAGCTGCCGGTAGAAAGGCAGGAAAGCTTCGCTTATACTGGTTGGTTGTGCGGGAAGAGTATTGCGGTCATCGCCATCCTCGAGCCGGATGCGCACCTTCAGGTTGGAGGCTACACGAGCTTCTTGCCTTGCGGGATTGACCTGCACCGGAAATGTGGTCATTGTTGCTACCCGGAAATCATGCATGATTGACGGTTCACCGACTTCAGCCCAACTCCCCGGATACCACTCATCTAATGGTTTTACGACCGGTCCCAATACGTTTTGATCCGGCTGACTGTCCAGATCATCTTCTATCCCAAGGAAAGCAGCAACGTCAATGCCTTCAATGGTTTCGTACTCGACTTCGATGATCTCAACAAATGGCTTGCCTCCTGCGGGCAGACGGAAAAGCCTTCCTGCGGTGGGTACTTGAGGTTTTCCTGGCTTTGAAAGCAGTCCTCCATTTGGCAACTCAGCAGTCCAGAGTTGTCGAACAGATCCCTCTACTTCATACCACACAGGCTGAACGACATCCAATGAGAGCGAGAACCCATCCGGCTTGTCTTCAAGGTTCTTAACCTGCAAAGGCTGCCATTGATCGACAGCAATATCCCGTGCCGGTGCAACACCGGATACAACAACAGTTATACAGGCAAGTAAGATGAACAAAACGAGATTTTTCATAATGCCTCATGAATGTTGTAACAAGTTAAGATACTAATAAATAATCCTGTTAACCCTGAATATTCTTATTTCCTGAATTTTTATTTAAGTAGAACAATCTTCCTTGTTTCATGCAATGGTCCGGCGTTAAATTTCAGGAAGTACATCCCGCTCGACAGTTCTGAACCATTGAAGGGCAGCGCATATCTTCCGGCTGACATTGGCAAATCAGCCAGCTCCGCAACCTCCTGACCGAGCAGGTTGTAAATTTTCACCCTGATTATCGCTGTTTCTAATAATGAAAACCGAACAGTCAACGTCTGGTTGAATGGATTGGGATAAGCGCCGTCGAAAGACCACTCGAGAGGCTGCACGACATCAGGATCACTGATGTCATCCGTGGTGTCGGGCAGCGTCATTGTTATTGAAACATAATTATTCTCATCCTCA
>Ga0075120_10003315_pt1 | contig 11077 bp, 6 predicted proteins | sample AntAceMetag02UKL_FD_69792 | JGI IMG/M metagenome (GOLD analysis project Ga0075120, IMG submission 69792) | Saline lake microbial communities from Ace Lake, Antarctica - Antarctic Ace Lake Metagenome 02UKL | ecosystem: Environmental > Aquatic > Non-marine Saline and Alkaline > Saline | place... | reverse complement strand
GTCCTTCCTGCCCATTCCCTACTTCAATCATCTCGGCACTCTTCTCCACCCAACCCCGGACCCGTTTTGCTTTATCTGAATCCGGCTCACGGATTAAAAACTGATTATAATAATGCACAGCCTGCTCTTCATCCTTGAGGTTGTCGTCGTATATAATTCCCAGCTGGAGATAGGTATCCGCGTTGTCCGGGTCCAACTCCAGCGCTTTATGATACATCTCCGCAGCCGATCTGTAATCCCCCTGATGATAGAAAACCCGGGCTTTCCCAATATGATCGGGAACCAGAACCCCATCCGCTTCTTCCGCCGGATCATCTCCGCACGCGGAAACCAGAAGAGAGAAAAGAACAATCAACAGGCCATTTCGGAAAATATTTATATGTGATTTATTGTTCATGAATATACTCTTAGTAATAACTACTCTCCCTACCTCGGCCCCTTTTTTAGCCGCAAAAAGGCGCAAAATTCACAAGATAAGCCCCCTCTACCTCACCCCCCTTTTTAAACCGCGAATCTCGCTAATCTTCACGAATCTGAAAACTTCTAAAAATGATTCTGACTTGTTCCCCGTCAACTGAAAACCGTCAACTATCTCCCCCCCCTACCTCGGCCCCGTTGCTGTCCACAGATTTCACGGATTACTCAGATTTTTTTCGTTGGACGTTGGAAGTTGAACGTTCGATGTTCATCGTTTTCTTCCCCGTCTGAACTTCCAATTTCCAACTGGCCTTTAGGCCCGGCAATTTGGTCATTGGACATTGGAAGTTGGATATTGGATATTCATCCCTTTCCTACTCCCCATTCCCTACTGCCCACTCCCCATCTCATCTTTTCAGCCATTTCGACAGTTCTTTCGCCTGCAGCGTTCCGGGAGCCAGCCGGACATACCGTTCCGCGTAAGGACGGGCCAGATTTTTCATCTTATAATGATGGTAATAGAGATTAAAGATGGCCAGCTGGGCCCGGGGAAAATTCGGATTCAGACTGGCCGCTTGCTTGTAAGCGGAGAGAGCCTTGGATGGCTGATTATCCTTATTATATAGAACCCCCAGGTTATAATAGGCCTGAAAAAAATCCGGCTTGAGGTTTATCGCCTGCAGATATTCTTTCCGGGCGGACTCATACTCTCCTGATTGTTGATAGGAGGTTCCCCGATTATAATGTTCAACTGCCGAATACTTAACCGGTTTAACACGCGCCGGTTCAACTCGAGCAGGTGTCTCGGCCGGTCGGGCCGGTTCAAGATTCTCCCTGATCCGTTCCGCGGCCTTTCCCCGGGGCGATAGTTCCAGATATTTATCATAATTACGGCGGCCCGCTCTCTTATCCCCCAGTTTTTCGGTATATAGATCGCCCAGCGCCAGGTAATCATCCGCCACATCCGGTTTTAGCTTCAAGCAGGAACGCAGATACCCAGCAGCAGCCTTATAGTCTTCAGCCTGATACCTATCCCGGAAAGAGGTATGATAAGCCTTCCAGAGCCCTTCCTCCGCCTGTTCAACACTCCCTTCTGCCCGAGCTTTCTCATAATATTCAATCGACTCCTCGAATTGTCTGGATGAAAGCGCGCCCGCGCCCATACGCAGGTAAGCCCGGGTTAATAGTTTTTTAACCGGCAGACTCTGATCCAGAGAACGCGTCTTCAAGAGAGCGGCAACTGCCGTGTCGTATTCCGTGAGAACCAGAGCAGCGGCGCCAATACCCAGATACGCCCGGGGATTATCGGGAGATAATTTGAGGGACTCATGATAAGCGTTAATGGCCCGGGCCGGATCTCCTTTCTCTCTCCACTCTTCCCCTTCACGAAAAAATCCTTCCGCGGTCGAAGACGGGGTCGCGGTGCCGGAAGGATGAACCGGAATAGGAGGAGGTGAGGGAGGAGATGGCGTGGGGATCAGTCCATTACCCGCGAGAGCCTCGGCGCCTACCTTCAAGCGCACCTCTTTTAATCGGGAGATAACTTCGGGAGCATGAGATGACCGCCTATTGCCGGACAGAAATATCTCATAATGATGAATGGCATTAGCCTTATCTTCCAGATATCGATCATAGATTATACCCAGCCGGTAATGGGCCTCACTTGAGTCCGGATCCAGACGAAGAGCGCGATGATACTCCTTCACTGCGGGTCTATACTGGCCGGCGTCTTCAAACTCTCGCCCCCGATTAATATAGTCATCCCGGGAGAAGATCCCGGCATCGGAAGCTGAAACAGCGCCGGTCCGAAGCAGAAATCGTTTCAGTTCCGGACCCTCACGGGCATGAGGACAGGATTTCAAATAAGACAGCAGGGATTTTGCCCCCGCCTTATCTTTTTCATTGAGGGAAAGAGCCGCGATTCCCAAGTTATAGAGTGCGGCGGAAAGATCAGGTTCATGCTCCAGGGCTTCTTTGAATTCCGACCGGGCCTCTTCCTTCCGGCCAGATCTCCAGAGAATCACTCCCAGATTATTCATCCCCGGCGCGGGACGTTCAGGATTACCGGTCAGAAATTCCCGAAAATATTTCTCCGCTTTTACCGGTTCGCCCTGATCTGAATATAACGCTCCCAGGCGATACAGCGCGGGGGCGAAAGCAGGATCGATTACTATTGCCTGTTTATAATACTCCGCCGCCTTAGGGAGATTCTCCAGATCCCGATAGAGACAACCAAGATTATAAGGAAGCTCGGGATCTGAACCGCTCATCTCTACCGAGAGAGTCAGTTCTTCGATCGCCTCGGTATAGAGATTCTGGGCCCGATAAATCTGACCGAGAGCGTTATGAGCTCTGGCATTATCCGGTTCCATACGGATAAGCCGCCTGATCTCAACCTCGGCCTGATCATACTTCTTCTGACGAGCCAGGCGCAGACCCCGCTTATAAGTCCGTTCCGCCCGATCCCCGCAACCGCTAAATAGCGGAAGAAGAAGGAGCAGGGAGAGAGCATAAACTCCAATCCGTATATATTCAGACTTATCCCGTAGTATATGCTCGAAAATTTTCAAAATATATTAACCTCGGCTCAATTTTAGCCGCGAAGAAACGATGTAATTGTAAAAGCTCCCCCTGCCTCGGCCCCTTTTTTAGCCGCAAAAAGGCGCAAAATTCACAAGATAAGACCCCCTCTACCTCACCCCCTTTTTAAACCGCGAATCTCGCTAATCTTCACGAATCTGAAAACTTCTAAAAACGATTCTGGCTTGTTCCCCGTCAACTGACAACCGTCAACTATCTTCTCCCCCCTGCCTCCCCCCCTTTTTTCAGTCCACGGATTTCACGGATTACTCAAACTTTTTCCGTTGGACGTTGGAAGTTGAATGTTAGATGTTCATCGTTTTCTTCCCCAATAACCAACTTCCAACCTGTCCGCCATAGTGCTTGCATCCCGAACTTGATTCGGGGCTTTAGCGAAGGCTTATTTTCAATGGTCATTGGATATTGGAAATTGGATATTGGACATTCATCCTCTTCCTACTCCCCACTCCCCACTGCCCACTGCCCATCCGCCATCCATTCCTTCCACGCCCGCTGTTCTCTCTCCCTGATTATGGGATCATTATCATACTTAAACGGAAGATCCTCCCCCGATATAGTCTTAACCGCCTCCCAGCAGTCTTTACGAACATTAGCCTGAGGATCGTTCATGGTCTCGATCAACGGACCCAGCGCGGTTCTCTCTTTAAATAGCCCCAGTATGTAGGCGGCGGTGGATCTGGTCTGGGGCTGGGGATCTTTCAATAGTTCGATAATTCCGGGAATAGCGACACGGGAGCGCATCTTCCCCAGGAACAAGAGGGCCTGAAAACGAAAATCTTCGTTCTCGCTACTCAAGCCCTCAATCAGTTGCTCTTCACCGGAATAATCTCCCAGTTCAAAGAGAGAAGACGCGGCGGAGAAACGGACGGCTTCATCTTCATCGACCAGCGCGCCGCGGAGATATTCAATGGTTATGGGATCTTGGTAATTATTCAGTGCCAGGGTAGCCTCGATCCGAACCATGATCGATTCATCTTTCAATCGCTCACCGATCATAGGGACGGCAATGACGTTCCGGCTATCCCCCAGATATCTGACCGCCTCCAGCCGGAGATCTTCATCGGAATCCTCGAGCGCTTCCAGCGCCTCTTCATAGGATGAAATACGCGGTGGTTCGGGCGTGGTAGAGGCACAGCCCAGGATAATGATTAAGACTAAATAACCAAGGGATTTATGGGGAAATTTTATCATCTTCTCCAGAAGAACTTGAGATTTCTTCTAACTCTTGCTGCCAGTGATCTTCCAGAACCTGATAATTTGAGTTAATAATAGCGTCCCGATCAGCGAAATAAAGCTGTTCCGCCCCGGAAAGATCCAGATTTAGATCCTGCTGATATTTGATAGCCAGGACCTCGTTGGAGGCGGTCTCGACCTTCTTCTCCGCTACCTCCTTCAACCGATCCTGGCGAAGGTTATAGGCCGAGTCCAGGAGATCCAATTGAACCCGATGCGTCTCCAGATCGGCAGGTACCCGGTCCGCGATAATCTTAGCCAGGAAGATCACCCCGGCGATGATTAGAATAACCAGGAGGATCTTAAGGAATTTATACCCCCAACTGATTATTACTTGCTCCTCCATAAGTTAGACCATAAGGCGTTAACTCATGAATTGTGCAATTAAATTAGCGCCGCTTGTAAAAATTAAAAGTTATAACCTATATAACACCTATTTGATTTCTCTTCCCGGGCTTAGAATCATCGCACTTATATTATTATTATGCAGTAAAAAATAATATCAATTTAACCCGAAGATTCCCCCCGCGATATATGGAGAAAACTTGACTACCAGGCCGGCAAAGACAACGCTGACCATACTCATCAGCTTGATGAGTATATTGAGAGATGGGCCGGAGGTATCTTTAAAGGGGTCGCCAACTGTATCCCCGACAACCGCCGCCTTGTGAGTATCCGATCCTTTGCCTCCAAAATTTCCATTCTCAATGTATTTCTTCGCGTTATCCCAGGCGCCACCGGCATTATTCAACATACAGGCCAGGACAAATCCGGTGGACAGACCACCGGCCAAAACTCCCAGAACGCCGGCGACTCCAAGGAGCAATCCCGCGACAACCGGAAGAATAATGGCCAGGAGCGCCGGGACAATCATCTCCCGTTGCGCGCCCCGGGTGGAAATCTCAACGCACCGGGCATAGTCAGGGATAGTCGTCCCCTCCATGATCCCCGGAATCTCCTTGAACTGCCGCCGGACTTCCTCCACCATCGCTCCGGCCGCCCGGCCAACCGCTTTCATGGTCATAGCACAGAAGACAAATGCCATCATTGAGCCTATAAAGATACCGGAAAGTACGAGCGGGTTCATCAGGGTGACATCATAGGCTTCGATAAAATGACTTATCTCCGCGTGGGACGCCACAATTACCTTCCCGATTCCGTCCTGGGCGAGGATTCCGGCGTTTTTGATCTTCGCTGCCTCGTTACTGACGAACGCGATATTTCCCACGGTAAAAAATCCGTCCGGGCCGGCTAACTTCCCCACCCAGATCTTAATCTCCTCTATATAAGCGGCCATCAAAGCCAGGGCGGTCAGGGCCGCGGAACCGATCGCGAAGCCTTTGCCGGTGGCGGCGGTGGTATTACCAAGTGAATCCAGCGCGTCGGTCCGCTGGCGAACCTCTTCCGGAAGTCCCGCCATTTCAGCATTCCCTCCCGCGTTGTCGGCGATTGGTCCATAGGCGTCAGTCGCCAGAGTAATTCCCAGCGTTGAGAGCATACCGACGGCGGCAAAACCAATCCCATAGAGACCCATGGCCATATTAGAGAAACCACCGGCAAATCCGTAGGCGCAAAGAATGCCAAGTACGATTGTGATCACTGGAACGCCGGTAGAGAACATGCCGGTTGCCATCCCGTCGATGATCGTGGTCGCCGCGCCCATCTTGGCCTGCTCGGCAATTCCCCGGGTAGGCTTGTATTCAGCGCTGGTAAAGTATTCGGTGGCCTGTCCGATAACCACCCCGGCCAACAACCCCGCCACAGCTGCACCGAATATTCCCCAGGGAATGAATCCGGTCATGGCCATCACCGCGATGGCGATCAGAATAAGCAAGGAACTGCCCAGGGTACCGGTCGTGAGTGACATGAGGAGATTCTTCTGTGAGGCGTCTTCTTTGGTACGAACCAGGAATATCCCCACGATAGAGCAGAGAATCCCTAATCCTGCCACAACCATCGGAGCGGCCACAGCCCGAATCCCCCCGAAAGAACCACCTAAGACGGGAAGTGCCGCACCCAGCGCGGCGGTGGCCAGGATCGAGCCGCAATACGACTCATAAAGATCGGCTCCCATTCCCGCGACATCACCGACGTTATCACCGACATTATCGGCAATGGTCGCCGGATTGCGGGGATCATCCTCAGGAATGCCAGCCTCCACCTTTCCCACCAGATCGGCCCCGACATCGGCAGCCTTGGTATAGATGCCGCCGCCGACACGGGCGAAGAGGGCCTGGGTTGACGCCCCCATCCCGAAGGTAATCATGGTGGTGGTAATCTCAACCAGCCGACTGTGCATAAAGGAGGCGTTACTGAGCCAAGATGGATCCCAGCCCTGTCCGGCGGTCGCTAAACCTATCTTTTTCGCCACCCCCAGACTCATCCCGAAGTAATTATTCGCGTATATCCAGTTCAGCAGCAGATAGCAGATTGATATATAGAGGAGACCGAATCCAACCACCACCAATCCCATAACCGCGCCTGATCGGAACGAGACGGTCAAACCTTTATTGAGAGATGTGCGGCAGCCTTCCGCGGTTCGCGCGGAGGCGTTCGTGGCGGTCTTCATACCCAGGTAGCCGCAAAGGGCGGAGAAGAAACCTCCGGTCACAAAGGCAACCGGAACAAAAATATTCTGAATCCCCAGCAATACCATCCCCACAAATATCAGGAAGAAGATTCCGAAGACTATGCTGACGACCCGATTCTGCCGCCGGAGATAAGCATACGCCCCCTCCCGGACATAACCGGCAATCTGGATCATCTTCTCAGTACCTTCAGAGCTTTGCATCATCTTCCGGTAGAAGAAAAAAGCGAAGAGAATCGCCAGCAACGAAGCGACGGGGGCCAGCCACCAGATAAGGGGGGTGACCGATGTGGCGGCTCCATCCGCGCCCAGTGCGGAAGACGCGAAAGGGAAGATCCCGGCCAGCGCTGTCAACCCCACCAGGCGAAACTTATACTTAATAATCTCAGAATACTTCATATATATTACCTCCTATGGAACCTGGCTTCGCGAATTATTTAACCGCGAATTTTAGCCCGCGATGACCGAAGGTCATTTTGCGGGTCCCGCGAATCTTCGCGAATTCAAGAAATACGGATTTTTACCGCCCCGAAGACAAAAAATCATTTTGCGGGGCCATCAATCTACTTTAACTCTTTCCAGTCAATGTCGATTCAATGCTTGCAAATTCTTATTTTCCGCAGGGAAAATAAGAGTCAAAAAGAACGGGGCTCACATGGAACGTGAGCCCCGTCGCTAAAACATACAATTACTACTCCCCCGCTATAGCTTCACCCATCGTTCATACAGAACCCGTACAAGTGCCCGCTATTAAAAGAAATACTTTAATCCAGCGCCCATTATAACGCTGTTAAGTTTCTCGCTCTGCCAGGAACCGTCGTCAATCTTAATCTGATAGTCATCCAGGAACCAGAGATGTTTGACATCAATATTCAGAACGATATTCTGGGTAATGCAATAATCTATCCCGATGGAGAGATTAAGGCCGAATGTATCCTTGGATTTCACATTAACGGAGGTCGAGGAGTCGAAATTCGAAAAGATCAGACTGGGGCCGAAACCAAGATAGAGGCCGAAATTCGGCGCCGGCTCACCCCTTAGTTCAAAAGTCAGGTTCATGTAGGTGAGTTCGGAGTGACCATCAACCGGTTCGTCCCACTGGGGGCGGGTGTAGCCGACTGAGAGAGCGGTGGCAAAAATGCTATTTACCATGTAAGTCGCGATCCCTTCAAACGCGATCTTGCTATCCACTCCATCATTGGAATATGGGAAAAAGTACGCTACGCGGCCGCCGAGTCCAAAACCACCGGGGACGGAAATCAGCTGGGGACCAACTTCAATCGGCTCCCATTTATCAACCCTACCGGCACTACCCATGGTCTTGTCCAGGTAAACCTGTCCCAGGGCAATGTTACCAATACCAACAACCAGGCATATCCCCAACAGAACCGACACTACTTTTCTCATATCTTAACTCCTTCTCTTTAATCGTTCCGAAGTAGGAACTATTATTTTACAGAATATAACCACTATAAAGACAGCGGCCGTAAAATGCAAGAAATATTTTTGCCTTTCCCGTGTTCCCGATCTATTCAATCACAATAACAATCCAATGAGATTGCTGGAATATTTTTCGATATTGCATCTACCTCTAAGTGATAGACTTTTTTCAAAACTAAAGTAGCGCCGTAGGCACTACTTTAATGCCGAAGGGGGGACTCGAACCCCCACGGATCTCTCCACGTGGCCCTTAACCACGCGTGTCTGCCAATTCCACCACTTCGGCTATCTTATTTTTTCTGCGAAAAAATAAGAGTTGTGCAAGCATGAACCAATATTGCAGGAGAATTATCTACTGTATTTGTTTTTCAAAACTAAAGAAAACAATTCCGATATACTGTTCCGGTTAATTCATACACTGAAATACCGGATAATTTTCCAAAATAATATTTTTACGCAGTAAAAATATTATTCTATATATAAAAAACAATCTCCTTTGACAAGCCTCTTCTCAGAATTTATTGATATTCCGGCGGACTTAAAGATATCGCAGAGATTGAGAATCGGGACTATCTTTTCCCGAAAAAGATCTTCCGGTAGCCAGGGTTCCTCCCGGCTCAGTCTCTGAATCGGCAGGTACCACTCTCCCAAATTCAGAAGAGAGCGGATAACCTCTTTACCGTTTAAATAGATAAAATTATCCCCGGGGGGGCCGATCATCCCCGCTACCTCCCGGAAATCGGAAACTGTCGCCAGACCGGGCTTTCTTTCGTTTTTGGTCTCGATAATATTTTTCAATAGCTCCGTGGAACTGCTGATGATCAGTTCCGAGCCCAGGATGGCATAGGCCGGACGCGGAAATAACATACTCAGTATATTCAACTCCCCTCCGGTATCTACTCCCGCTGACATAATTACCGTATCCCTGAATTTCTCCCTGACCAACCTCCAATTATAAGATCCCACCACCCAGAGGGATATTCTCCCCATAATCCGTTCCATCTTCTCCCGGTCGGTAATTTTAATAATTACCGCGGCCGGTGAAATCGGGAGAAATTCCTCGCCGGTGATCCCTTCAACACAGAAAGCCATCCTGCCGCCCAGAACCGGGAGGATTTCATCGGTGATATTCACCCCTACTTCCATCTCCCAGCTTCGCAAGCCCAATAATGGTTCGCCGTAGCCCTGCCGGGCAAAATCAGTGATAGTACCGATAATCTTCTCCCAGACGACCGTGGGGTCGATCGATGACTCCGCGAAGACCATAGAGGCGGGCGGAATATAATCCTGGAGATGACCATCCGAGTCTCCCTGACTGTCGACATTATCTTCCTCTAGTTCCAGAGCAAGGCGAAAACGCATTCCTCTGTTATATCCAAGCCGACCAGCGACCGTTTTAAATCCCGAAAGATCGCTGACAATCTCTCTCCCCCACTCTATCGCCGGGAGTTGCCCCGAAAAGATATCACCGGCAGCGGGACCACGGTTAAATACCTCCGGCTTAAGATACCACTCCAGAGACGACTCGGATGGGAATGAAACTTCCCGCCGGGAGGCTATGAAATCTGATAAATCTTTCAAAGCCCCTCTTCCGGTCCCGTCCCGGGAAAGGTCTATCGCGTCTTCTATAGCCGACCGGACCGGACTTCGGGAAAGTGATACCACCAGGTAATTTTCAATAAAGGTATACGCTCCAAAAAAAGGAAATGATCCGACGGGACTGATGAGGCATACCTTCTCTCCCCGGTATTTTTCTTCGCTGAGTATCCCCTTTTTTCCAGTCAGCAGACCGTCTCCCCACCGAACCAGAATCTCCACCAATCGGGCCTTAAGACCAACCCGGGAGATAATCATCAGCGCTTCATGAGATTCCTCCCCGGCAGGGAGAATCGCCAGGGCGATATCAGCTCCCGCCAGCTCCATCAACCTCGAACGATTGATCTCAAAACCATTCCGGGCGGCGAATTCTTTCTGGAATTTCTGAAGGCTCTCATCAACCTTCGCGTCTTTCCAGAGCTTAGAATCCTTCAGCCGCTGAAAAAAATCACTCCCGGTAAGTTCATCCCAGGCCTCATCGAGACCCTGGAGACGGATAAAGATGCCGGCTTTATCCGGAACCATCCCCGCCAGGGACCGCTCTCCCCCGGTCCGGATGGATACAACCTCAACTACCGCCTGGCCGGTTTTAAAGATATGTTCGCGGCCGGTAGGGAGGAAAATAATAACCACCGTGATCGCAACCAGGATGGCGACGAATATAATAAAAAGCCATTTTTTCATTTTCTTAATTCTCAGTTATTTGATCTGTACCTTATTCGAAAAATTTATTTTACCACGAAGAACACGAAGTTCACGAAGAGTTTTGAAAAATTGAAATATAATTTTAAACTTCCTTCAGGTTTTCTTCGTGATCATCGCGGTTTAAATGATCTTGAAATTTTCTTACGGCTGATTCCAGCACGCCACATTATGCCCGGGAGTGATCTCCCTTAAGCCGGGGAGACTTTCACGGCAACGGTCTGTTCTCAAGGGACAGCGGGGATAAAAGAGACAACCGGTTTCAACCGCCGGACCGATTGGATTATCCATATCCAATCCGATTCCCGGTGGCGGCGCGGCCGGGTCGGGCACCGGGATTGATTTCATCAATACCCGGGTATAGGGATGAGTTGGATTCCGGTAGAGCTCCCGGCTCGGGGCATCCTCCACGATCCGGCCCAGGTACATCACCGCCACCCGGTCCGAGATGTGCTCCACCACACTCAGATCATGGGCTATCAGGAGATAAGCCATCCCGAG
>Ga0075120_10003309_pt1 | contig 11086 bp, 7 predicted proteins | sample AntAceMetag02UKL_FD_69792 | JGI IMG/M metagenome (GOLD analysis project Ga0075120, IMG submission 69792) | Saline lake microbial communities from Ace Lake, Antarctica - Antarctic Ace Lake Metagenome 02UKL | ecosystem: Environmental > Aquatic > Non-marine Saline and Alkaline > Saline | place... | reverse complement strand
CCCGCGCAGGCGCATAAAATCATCGATGCGCACGGCTGCCACATCGCACCCGGCTTCATCGATACCCATTCCCACTCCGATGCCTACATCCTCATCGAACCCTCCGCCGCCAGCAAAATTCATCAGGGTGTGACCACCGAGATCACCGGACAATGTGGTGCCTCCGCCTCACCGCTCTGCGGCGACTACAAAATGCCATCCGACTGGCGCAGCATGACCTTCCCCGGCGCATGGTCCTCCCTCGCCGAGTACAAGAACCTCCTTGCCTCCGTTCATCCCGCGTTGAACATTGCCACCCTCACCGGGCACAACACCCTACGTGCGGGTGTCATGGGTTATACCCCGCGCCCTGCTACCTTCTCCGAGCAGGAAGCCATGAGCACGCTGCTCCGCGAATGCCTGGCACAGGGCAGCACCGGTCTCAGCACCGGCCTGCTCTACCCGCCCGGGAAACACGCTCAGAGCGAAGAGGTGCACGCCCTTGCACGCATCGTGGCCGAGGCTGGAGGCATCTATGCCACCCACATGCGCAGCGAAGGCGATCAGCTCATCGAGTCGCTTACAGAAACTCTGGATGTCGCCCGTCAAACCGGCGTTCGCCTTCAGATTTCCCACCTGAAAACCTCCGGCACCGCCAATTGGCCCCTGCTCGAAGAGGCCCTCGAACTCATCTATGACGCCCAGGAAGACGGCGTACGCGTCATGGCGGATCGCTACCCATACACCGCCGCCTGCACCGATCTCGATGTCCTGCTGCCCGACTGGGTTTTCGCCGAAGGCCCCGAGCAGGAACTCCATTACTTGCGTGATCCGCTCGCTCGAGAAAAAATACGCCGCGAGACCCTCGCCGCACGCCCTGAGAGCTATTGGAGCAGCGTACATATCGGCTCGACCTGGCATCCCGACCATGTCGCCTTCAAAGGCAAACCCCTCCCCGAAGTGGCTCAGGCCCTCGGCCTGCATCCTGTGGATGCCGTGCTGCGGCTTATCGAAGACGACGATTTGAAAACCGGCGGCATTTTCTTTGGCATGAGCGAGGAAAACATGTGGCGCATTTTGGCCCTGCCCTTTGTGATGATTGGAAGCGACGCTTCCCTGCGTGCGCCCACCGGCCCACTGAGTCAGGACCATCCGCACCCTCGCGCCTACGGCACCTTCGCCAAATTTCTGCGCGCCTCCTTTGATGGCCTCACCGTTTCCCTGCCCGAAGCCATACGCAAAATGACCTCGCTTCCTGCCAAACAATTCAATCTTCATCGGCGCGGATTGATCAAAGAAGGGCGTTTTGCCGATCTAACCGTCTTTACCCCCGAAGTGCGCGATCACGCCACCTACCAGCATCCGCACGCCCCGGCCACCGGCTTCAAAGCTGTCTTGGTGAACGGACGTATCGTCCTCGAAGACGACCGCCTCACCGGCGAGCGCGGCGGACGTTTCCTGCACTGAAAGGGAGAGGGATGAGGCCAACAGCCAATCAAAATCCGGAACAAAAGGCCCGCGACGACATCGATCAGATGTTGCGCGATGCTGCGTGCTGCGTTACGTCGGTTGACTTACTACGTACGCCATGAGTTGGACGCCGTGAAGCATCTGCACCGATGCGTAAGGGGTCACTGAAATGAATTTGAGCAACGAACGCAAGCTGGCCGCACGCGCCAAAGAGTTGGGCGAACGTGCCGATGCCGCAGTGTTGAATGAGCTGGCGGACTTGACCCGCTCCGAATCGCCACTCGTCCGGCGGCTGGCCGCTTCCGCCCTTGGCAAACTGGCTGGAATTGTTGATGCGCCACCCGCCGTGCAGGCGCTTCATCCGCTGCTCTCCGATGCCCATCCGCAGGTGCGCCAATATGCCGCCAAGGCGCTCGGCGCCTTCGGGACGGAAGCCAAAGAGACGCTTCCCGATCTGCGCGACCTCTGCAAAAGCCCCGTCGAAAAAGAGTACGTCAAACGCAGCGTGCTTGCCGCCGGAAAAACCATCCGCGAAGCCCTGCGCACTGCCGAAGAACAGTCCGTGCACCATTGCCGTCGCTGTGGCGTTCAGCTCGCGCCCGACGAATACGCTCGCTCCCAAAAAGCATTTCAACGTCCCTTTTGCGATCCCTGCTTCGACGAGGTCTATCTCGACCGCCGCAACTTCGAAACTAAGGTCGAGCTCCAGAAAACCATTCGCGCCAAAGACGGCACCCTCGTGCAGTCCGACGGGGAACGCCGAATCTGCGAAATTCTCGCCGCAGAAAATATTCCCTACCGCTACGACGAGCGCTTCCGCATTCTCAACGGCTTCGCCATCCGGCCTGATTTTTACCTGCCCGAATTCGACGTCTATATCGAATACTGGGGCATGGACACCGCCGACTACAAAATCGGCATGCTCAACAAACAAAAACTCTATCAGCAGCAGGGCAAAAAATTGATTTCGCTAACTCCCGCCGACAAACCCAATCTACGCGCCGTTTTGCTGGCGAAATTCAACCAATTCAAAGCGACGAAATATAGCATCACGGATGCGAAGTGAGTCAGTGAAACCAACGCGAAAAAGCGAGAAAACGCCGGGATGTTTACGATATGCTGATATAGGGAAGGATTACTTCAGGGTGAAGATTTGGAGCCGGCGATAAAGGGGTTCTTCGCGGAGGGTTTGGATCGGCGTTTCGGGCATGAGCCAGTTCCACTCTTTGTGCAGTTGGGCGATCATGCGTTCGCGTAGTTTAAGGTCGAGGTGGTAGCGCTCAAGGAGGTCGTTGTATAGGCGCAGGACCTCTTCAAAGTACGTCATGCTGCGGACCGTTTTGGAGACGACACTTCCGCCGTGCAGTCGATGGCTGTTCAGGCGGCGAGCGCGGTAGCCCAGACTGGCGTGTTCGATGAGGCGGGTGTAGAGAAACCAGTCGCCGCAGGTGGAGAACTGCAGGAGTTCATCGAGCAGGGGGAGTGCGCGTTCGCGTCGGAAGACCACGGCACTGGCATTGGGAATGGTGTTGCGCAGGGCCAGTCCGGCGTGCAATTCCTCCGGGGCGGAGGCGGTGTAATCGGACCGCCAGCGGGTGTCGGAAAATTCTTCGACGTATTTTTGGTAGTTGAAGTCGGGCAGGGGTTGGCCCTGTTCATTTACAGCGTCGGAAAGGGCATAGGCCAGGTTGATCTCGGGGTCGTCAAAGAATGGCAGGAGAGCTTCCAGAAATTCGGGCTCGCAAAAATCGTCGGCCTCGGCAATCCAGACGAGGTCGCCCCGTGCGAGGAGGATTCCCTTGCGCCATTGCTGAAAGACGCTGCCGCTGTTTGTTTCGTTGAAGACGAGGCGGACGTGCGGATGGTGCGCGTAGGTTTGAAGTATTTCGCGGCTGTGGTCGGTGGAGGCATCGTCGAGCAGGATGAGTTCGATGTCCTGGAAGGTCTGAGCGAGGATGGATTCGATGCGCTGCGGGAGATAGTGCGCATAGTTATAGCTGGGGATGATGACGGATACGCGGGGAGGCGCTTGGATGAGGCTGCGCGTGAGGTGGAGCAGTTCAGGTGCGCGTTGGGCATCGGTGTATTGGGTGGTGATGGTATGATGGCGCGCCAGGCAGTCGTCGTGATTGTTCGCGCCTGCCGCAATCCACTGCGCACAGGCACGGGCCATGGCCGGAACGTTATCCTGCGGCACCACGCTGCCGCGCACCGGATCGGCTCCAACGTATTCGGGCATGCCGCCCGCCTGATCAAAACAGACCACCGGAAGCCCGCAGGCAGCCGCCTCCAGACAGGCCACCGGAAAGGGATCCTCGCGCGAGGGTAGAAGAAAACAATCCGCCGCCGAAAAGTAGTCGTGCGGATTATTCTGTCCGCCCACAAAAAAGACTTTGTCTTTCAGGGATTCCCCGTGGAGGCGTTTCCAGTCGCCGAAGTCGGGTTCGATGCCGCTGCGGAAATCACCGACCCATACGAATTGGACATCTAGCCCGAGGCGTTCAATCATTTCTTCGGCCACGCGGATAAAGAGGTCGGGGCCTTTGCGCCAGTGTACATTTCCGCATCCCACGATGAGCGGCACATCCGGACGCAACCCCGCGCGATCATGGCGGATTTTTCGTTCGGTGGCGGGCGGTGGATTGAAGGCGGCGGGGATGTATTCATAGATCACGCGGATGCGCTCCGGGTCGGCCTGCATGCAAGTGGTCAGTGCGCGGGCAACGGCGTTGGAGCAGGCGATATACTGCGTGGTATGGCGCACCGCCTGCTGAATGACGGAGGGCGCGATCAGTTTTTCAATGGTGTGTTCCAATTCGTGCGCGTGGGTGATGACCGGTACGGAATAGAGCGCGGTCAGCAGATCATACACCGCCGCGGAGGCCAGGGAATTGCCGAAAATCAGTTGCACGTTTTCGCCTGCAAAGGCGCGTACGATTTTTTCTTGAGCAGGGCCTTCGGGGTAGAGCGCGGCCACGTCGTGAAAAATCAGGACTGGGGCGATTTCTTGAAAAGCAGGCAGGTGGTATCCGCCGTCGAGACAGATCACGCGCAGATCGAGGGTGGTGTTTTGTTTGAGCCAGCGCAGATAATCGAGCAGCAGCTTTTGTGCGCCGCCCCGGTCGGCATTGTGTGAAAGGAAGAGGAGGGTTCCTTCGCGCGGAAGGGCACCGGAGAGAATGCCCGCCGCCGTATCCAGCCGGGGCACGGTGCGGTTTTCTTCGCGGCCGAAAAGGACATAGTGTACGAGCGGGTTCACGCCCGAGGCCGCGACGTCCGGATTGAGTTGTGCGTAGGCCGCCGTGGAGAAAAAGGGGTTGGGCTTGCGGTGTTCGGCGGCGCCATGCAGCAGATAATGGCGAATCGGGTCCACGCCCATGGCAACCACATCCGGATTCTTTTTGAGATAATACGCTTCGTCGAACAAGCCGCTCTCTCGCAGTACGGTCATGTGCCGTTCGAGCAGGAGGCGGGTTTCCATGTTCTGATACCAGTTTTTTATCTGCATAACGCAACCTGACTTTTCGTGCTCGAAAGCCGTGAGATTCTGCGAGTTCCGGCGAACTAGATTCAACGGGGCGATAATAACCATCCAGATCGGAATGGCGATAAAAAAGGCAGGGAAGGATGCCCAGGAATACGTGCGACATCGGGACGGAAGGAATTCTTGACAGGATTCACAGGTTGCAGGAATTCACCACAAGGATCACATAGATCACATAGAAACTTCTTTGAGTTCCTTGTGTTCTTTGTGGTGAATTATTTTTTTTCGCGCCTTCCGTGTGTTTAGTGAAAAACATCACGCAGAGCACGCGTAGGCAGCTTTTCTCAAAGCGGTGCCGCCTCTCCGGCCTCCGCCGGTTCGTTTGCCTGGGGCAAAGCGATCAGTGGCTGCCCGCCCAGTTGACCCTTGAGATATTCGGTGAGAAGAATTTTCTCCATATCACTTTGCGAGAGCGATTGCAGGTATTTTCCTGAAGTCAACTGAGTTGAAAATGGCTCTCGCTGCACAAGCGGATCATCCATCGCAGCCACCATGGCGAGGTAGGGCGCAACCTGTTCCCGCAATGCTTCCAGAGGGAGCGCCGCTATTTTTTGTTGCTCGTCCAAAAGGATCTCATAGGTGGGCAGACTGGCGGATTCCATGATAGTTTTCAACGTGTCTGCAAATCGCTGCATCCCATTAATCAGGTGCTTGGTTTTTGACATATTAAGGCCGGACCATCCGGCATCCAGCCACTTGAAAGCGGCCACGTTCAGGGTATTGCTTTCGGTTTCAGAATACAGCGTGACGGACGACGCCGCGTAAATATACGTTTTCGCCCAGCCAAGACCGCGTGCCGTAACCCCCTGCTCACCCGAATAGAGATAAATCCATTGATCGTCATCCCCGATCACGGCGCCTTTTTTCCCCACATCAGACTTGTCGCGTTGAACACCGATGGTGATAAAGGTTTTCGTAGCGCCCGGAAGGAGGATCATACATTGGTTCTCGGAGTAGGAAAAATAGGCCCCGGTGTTGATGTCGGGGGTCAGATCCTGGCGGGCGATTCCGCAATATGAAAACGGCGCGGTCAGGATGGAAAGCTGTTCGTACAGGTCTGGCGCAACACCTTGCTTGATCCCTTCGATTTCCTCCCAGTTGAACGACCGCACGACCGAAGGCATAAGCATGGCTGCGTTGAGTTCCGGGCTGTAGCAGTAACGTAAAAGATTGCTCAGTGATGTATCTACGGAAAAAGCATAATAGGCGGACACGGTGCCATCTATTTCTGCTGGTCGATAATCCGGGGGCGCGGAGTTATTTTGAACAAAATCCAGGAGGCATTCGATGTTTTCCAGTTCAAAGCTGCTCGTTGTCTTCGGGCCTGCCAAAGAAAGCAGGTAGCCCAGCTCCTGGTCCACTTCTTTTGCCAGCTCCGTTGGGTCCGACGGGCATTGCGCAACGAGGACGTGAAGGGATAAGAAGTATAATATACTTATTACGAATAGGATGAGATTTCTTTTGGGGGAGTTCATGGGGAAAACATAATTGGCGCATCAATAGGAGTCAATCGAGAATACATCCGTGGCTTTGCTGTTTTTGACCCTCCTTCGCGTAAAGCTACGGAGGGCAAGCAAGGATTGGACAGGATTTTTCGGACGTAGCGTGGTTTTTGGGATGGTCCGTGTCCTCACGGACCGTTATATATTTCCGGACGCCGTGGACAGCACCCCTCCCGTTTACTCGCCTTTCAACGTGTGCCACCTCTACGGCCACTGCCGGAAAAGTTTCCAACGATTGGAAAAATGCCCTGCGGGGCACCGCGCCTTTCAGTGCGGCGGGATGGGTTGATGTCTGGAGGGCGTCGGGCTCCGACGCCTTGGGCGTGTGGAGTTACTCCGGCATGAGGATATTTCGAGGGGCCGGTGGGTGACTGGCTTTGACGTCTAGGCACGCGAGCCGCGTGCCGTCCAGGGGAGAGGGGATGCGATGGATTGCGTCACGGTGAAAGGCGCATGAGGCATGCGCTGTCCAGGAGTGCAGATGGACGTGTTGGTAGCGTGGTGCTCTCCGAGCGCCACGTTTTTTTGTGCGGTGATGCCTGACCTCCGTCCGCTCGGCGAGCAGACGGCTACGCAAGAACAGCGTGCAGGAGGTGGGGGTCATCCACCAAATGCAAACGGACAAGTTACACTTCGGCGGTCACTCCACCCATGTAGCACTTGATGTCGCCTCCATTCACGCCTGCGCAGAGTTCGATGTAGGGCTTGATGGGGCTCATGTTGATTTTCTGCATCAGGATTTCCTCGACCTGGAAGAAGCCGACCGAGGAGGACATATCCACCTCGATGCGGATCGGGAGATTGTGGCCGGGGACGATGCGAACATCCTCGATGGCGGCGGCGGAGTATTTGTGAATGTCGCCCACGCGTGATTCTTGGGTGAGGATCATGGGGATGCGTGCGCGTCCTTTTTTCATGTCGCATCCATCGGCCACGAGGATGACGCCTGCTTCGAGCGAGTGGATGCGCTGGGAGCCCATGTGGCCAATGATGCCTTCGTAGGCGAGGGCGCGGATGAGGGTGCGGCGTGGAATGTCGGTAGGAAACGCGACCTGAAGGATTCGCTCCATGATGGGGAGAGCGATGTCGGCACCGCTGCGTTCATGGTGTTCGCGGGAGATGCTCATGCCGAGATCGTGCAGAAAGGCGGCGAGGACGACGGCGCAGAGGCTGTCTTCGAAGGTTCCGATTTCCTCTTTTTCGAGATTGGTGGGGACGCCCGCCTTTTGGAGGAGCTCGAGCATGAGGATGGCGTTGCGGGTGACGGTGCGCATGTGGACGGGGCCGTGATCGTTGTAGCCGAGGCGCTTAATGGAGACGGTGTTGGCGTATTCCTGCAGGGTGGCGATTTCAGGGTCGTCAATGAGCTGGTCGAAAATCGCCAGCGGATAGCCGCTCAGCCGGTTGGCGAGGTCTTTGTTCATGGAGCGTTCTTTGGGTGAAGTCATATTGGTTCCTTATTCAGGATGAGGAATGCGATGAGATTTTGAAAGGCGTAAGCGTAGCAGCTTTTCTCGTGCGTGCATACGGCGAATATGTTTTTTCAGTCCGGGATGGCGGGCATGCAGGCGCTGCTGCAGGCGATGGAACAGGGGGATGTGCGGTGCCAGCAGCCAGACGCCAATGGCGAGAAAAAGAATCCCCTGAAGAAGCGGAAGGAAGAGCCCTAGGATGCCTAGGACGATGAAGAGCCAGCCGAGGATAACCCTCACCAAGTCTTTCCAAGGGGAGCGCGGATGCTTGATGATAACGTGGTGCGACGGCGTCATGCTGGCGTCTCTCCATCCGGTAGGGGAATGGTTCCTTCAAAGACGGTGCCCGCCGGACCCGTTAGTTCGACGGTGGTGAATTCGTCTGTGGTATCCCGATTGAATGAGACGTGGAGGATATCGCCGTGAGCGCAGTGTACGCTGATGGGGGATGACAGGTTGAAGCGCCGTGCGGCTAGCAGCGCCGCTGCGGTGATGCCGGTTCCGCAGGCAGGGGTTTCGGCCTCCACGCCCCGCTCGTAGGTACGAATGGCAAGCGTGCCATCGCTACAGTGCTGGACGGCATTGAAATTGGTTCCTGCGGGCGCAAAATGGGCGTGAAAACGCACGAGGGGGCCGATATTTTCGAGTAGGAAGGTCTCCGTATCTTCCACGAAGGCGACGGCGTGGTGTACCCCGGTGTTGATGCAGTCTACCTCGAGCGGGATGTCGTCGAGTGTGACGCCGCATTCGATGTCGCGGGGCGGGGGCAGTTGAATGCGCACCGAGTCGGCGAGGACGACGGCGCGTATGGACCCTGCGGCAGTTCGGAAGGTCATTTCGCCGTCGGCGATACCCCGGTTTTTGGCGAAGAGGGCTATGCAGCGGGCGCCGTTTCCGCACATGGCTGCTTCGCCGCCGTCGGGATTGAAAAACCGCATGGAGAAATCGAGTTCTTCATCGGGTTCGAGCAACAGGAGACCCTCGGCGCCGATGCCATGATGGCGGTGGCAGATGGTACGAATCCAGTGGGTGTCGCAGGAGGGGAACAGGCCGGAACGGTTGTCCACCACGATGAAATCGTTGCCTGCTCCGTGCATCTTGGTAAAGATTAACTTTTTCACTGATTTTGCCTGCCTGTTCTTGCGCTGGCCAATGCTAACGGTAAACTTGCTGTGGGCTCATGAAATACTAACATAAGCCGGTTACGCATTGTCTTGATACAGCGAATAAAGCGTCTTTAATGGGATCGCGCAATCAAAAAGGGAGGCCGTCATGGCGAGAGAACACATACTGGTGATCGAAGACGAGGAGGATATCCAGGAGTTGCTCCGATACAATCTTCAGCGTGAGGGTTACCGGGTCTCGCTTGCCGCGAGCGGGGAGCGGGGCTATCAGTTGATTTGTTCGGAAAAGCCGGACTTGGTGGTGCTTGATTTGATGCTGCCTGGGATGGATGGGCTGGAGGTCTGTCGGCGGGTCAAGCAGGATGCGGCGGTGCGGCACATCCCGCTGGTGATGGCCTCGGCCAAGGGGGAGGAATCGGACGTGGTGGTGGGGCTGGAGCTGGGGGCGGATGATTACGTCACCAAGCCGTTCAGTCCGAAGGTGTTGATGGCACGCATCAAAACGGTGCTGCGGCGCAAGGCGCGCGAGGTGCTGAATGAGGAAAGCGTACTGGTTCGGGAAGGGTTGACGCTTGATCCGGTCCGCATGTTGGTGAAGGTGAGCGATGTCCCGGTGGACCTGACGGCCACGGAGTATCGGGTGCTTCATTTTCTGGCACGCCGTCCGGGTTGGGTGTTCACGCGGCAGCAGATTGTGGATAGTGTGAAGGGCGAGGATTATCCGGTGACGGAACGCAGTGTGGATGTGCAGTTGGTTGGTCTGCGCAAGAAGCTGGGGACCGCTGCGGAGTTAATTGAGACGGTTCGCGGTATCGGCTACCGCTTTAGGGAGTGATATGAAAAGCAGGGGCATTTTCTGGCACATTCTGGTTTCCTTTATCGCGCTTTCGTCGGTCATGTTGGTGGGCATGGCGACCTATGCCATCGTGGAACTGGAATCCATGTATTACCGTTCGGTGGAGGAGGCGCTGCTTTCGCAAGCACGCATCATACAAACACGCGTGGCGCCGCTGCTGGAGCGGAACCCGGAGGCGATTCAGGGCGTGTGCATGGAGTTAAAGAGCAACGGGGTGTCGCGGGTCAGCGTGATCTTTCCGGATGGGCGCGTGGCGGGCGATACGCAGGAAGATCCCGGGGTGATGGAGAATCACGCCGGACGTCCTGAAATACAGGCGGCGCAGAGCGGACAGGGGCATGGCATGGCCATCCGCAAAAGCAAAACCCTGAATATCGACATGATGTATGTGGCCGTTCCGATGGTCGCGGAGGGGCGTCCCGTCGGCGTGATCCGTACGGCCATGCCGCTGACGCTCCTGCTGGACAATTACCACAGGATGCGCTTGCGTATTCTGGTGGCGGCGGGCGCAGTACTGCTTGTTTCCATTCTCCTTTCGTTGATTATTTCGCACCGGATCAGCCGCCCGCTGATGATCATGCAGCAGGCCTCGCAGCAATTTGCTCGGGGGGATTTCAGCCTGCGCGTTCATTTGAGCGGTTCCGCCGAGGTTGAGTCGCTGGCAGATTCGATGAACTGGATGGCGGCTCAATTGGATGAACGCATTTCCACCATTCAGGAACAGCAATGCCGGATGGAGGCTGTCATTTCCAGCATGAGGGAAGGGGTTGTGGCGTTGGATTATTCCAACCTCATCATCACCATGAATCAGGCGTCCGCCCGGATGCTGGGCACCTCGGTGGAGCAGGCGACTGGACGGATGCTCGAAGAAGTGGTGCGGCATCAGACCCTGTGCAATCTGGTGAGCGAGGTGCGCGGCGGTAGGGATATGCCGGAGTCGGATGTGACGATGTATGATGCCAGCGAGCCGCGCAATTTTCAGGTGCGGGCGACGCCGCTGCGCACGGGCGGGCAGCGCATGATTGGCGTATTGCTGGTGTTGAATGACGTGACCCGCCTGCGCCGTCTCGAAAAGATCCGCCGCGAGTTCGTGGCGAATGTTTCGCATGAACTAAAAACACCCGTGACCGCTATTCAGG
>Ga0075120_10003308_pt1 | contig 11086 bp, 10 predicted proteins | sample AntAceMetag02UKL_FD_69792 | JGI IMG/M metagenome (GOLD analysis project Ga0075120, IMG submission 69792) | Saline lake microbial communities from Ace Lake, Antarctica - Antarctic Ace Lake Metagenome 02UKL | ecosystem: Environmental > Aquatic > Non-marine Saline and Alkaline > Saline | place... | reverse complement strand
AGAAGCAAAGTGTACGAAGTTTTTTCCCGGGAATAGCGATTATGCCCGAACGAAAAAATGTTCAAACTGAAAAGACCCCACAAACGCAGGGTCTTTCAATAACACAAAAGTTGATATCTTTATTTCATCAGGATCAGACGTTGAGTTTGGTTCACATTTCCTGTATTGAACCTGACAAAATAAACACCTGAAGATAGTGAAGAAGCGTCAAAATTGGTCTTGTAGCCTCCAACACCGAAGAAATCATTCACCAGCGATGTCACCATACGTCCATTAACATCATAAACATTGATTGAGACATCACCCGGCTGGGTAACACTGAACTTCAATTGAGTATTAGGATTAAAGGGATTTGGATAGGCAGGATCAAGTTTGCTTTGTCCCGGAAGTTCCGCCAACAAACGCTCCTTGATAATACCTAATGTGATATCTGTAACTCTCGAGAATTCACCAAGTGTAAAATCTGGATTTACGTCTTCGTCATCGGAATCCAATGAGCAGATCATACCATTATCCGGGGAGAGGAATGTATAAGAATACTCCTCTTCAGCCAAATAAAGGTTACCATCATCATCCTCTTCGTAACTCTTGGTATAAGACTGTAATCTAAGGCAATCGAAAGTCCCCGTCAGGTCGGTGACAGAACCCCAAGCGTCGATACTGAAATATATGGAATCAAGCTGTGTTCCACTAAAATCAAATTCATGGATATATAACCATTCATCGCCGTATTCCATAGGGAATGTGTATAAAGGACCGGTAGTTTCAATAGGCACGATGTATGTTGTATCCTGTTCTGAAAAATAAATAGAAAGTCCATATTGATAATAACCTGTCTCGTCTATCCGGCCAAAACTGTAAAAAAAGGTTGTAGTCTCAGGGGGACCCGGTTCATATTGAGCAAAATTTGCATCGGGAAAACTTTCAGCGCCTGGAATACCTGCTGGGCTTACCGAAATCAGTACACGCTCACCTTCAGCTATTATTTCTGAATAATCCCAAGCCTGATCGGCACCATCAGATCCCACATCCAGGGTAATTCCACCTTCTGATTCCATTGAAGTCGTCTGGGTACCACTTGGTGCGATAAAGTCTTCATATTCGATGGTAACCTGTGCTAATACCATTGATGAAAGACATAAAGTTAATACTGCAATCAAAATACTCTTCACAAAAGTCACTTAAACCTCCTCAGGTTGTACTTGAAATTTCAGGAATACCCGGTTTCATGATGTCATAAATGAATTTCAGGCGCCTGAAAATGGATACTGTTTTAGCAGAATAATTCGTCTTGTGAGAATAGTAATCTGCTAAACTACACTAGTATTAAAATATTTGCCGTAATATAAAGCGATGTGAATGAAATCAAATATCCAAAATATAACAAACGGAGAATATTCCTAAGAGAAGAAAATCCATAGCCAATGCTAAATTAGAATCTAATTGCAATATTGGGACAGAGTATATTCCATAATTGAATTTACCTATCCAATGGTCTGTCATGGTCTCTTTTATAATTAGCAATCATGGTTATCCTGAAAGTAGTGATTGTCTGGATTCCAAAGTTAATTAGATCATAGTTTATGGTTTTAACTGAGGTCTAATCGATTCTTACTGAAGTCATTTGGACGGTTCGTGTCAGCCTTCGTTCTGATAATCATTGAAATCGTAAAAGTACTCGTCCACAAATTCGGTATCCTGCTTTTTTATACTTCTGCGAATTCGCCGGCTATCGAAGAATATCATTCGTAGAAAAGACCAGTCGCCGAAACGGTCAAATTTCCGCGCGGAGGTTACCACTGGTGCATCCCAGAGAGTTCGGTACGGCATTCCAAATTCTTTTCCCCAGGTACGTAAACGACGACCGAAATTAAAATCCTCAGACATGACTAAATTCTCATCGAATCCATTGATGGCATCGAATGCCCTTCTTGTAGTCCAGAAAACCCCACAAGATACCCCGGTCAGACGAACCAATATTCGCAAGATAGCTTCACAAACCGAAATTCCTGCGCTCCGTCTATCATGCCGAACATCAACACCGCCACCCACCGCGCCATGATCAATCTCTTCGACCAATCGACGTAACATCTCCGGATGAATCTGGCTGTCAGCGTCGCAGGTAACAATTATATCCCCGGATGATTCCCTGACGCCATGGTTACGTATCTTCGAGAGACATCGACTCTGGTCCAATAAGCATGTGGCGTGGAATTTTGCTGCAATACTTTCCGTACCATCGGTGCAACGATTGAGTACCACAACAGTCTCCACAGGAACGTCTATTCTTGAACCGGCAACCAGGATTGCCTGGAGACACTTCTCCAGGTAACGCTCCTCATTATGTGCAGGTACTACAACCGAAATACTTCTTACCTGGCTCATATTCTTTCAACAATGTGAGATATGTTTAAAAGTGCATCTGTTTTTAATGAGCCTTCTCCTTTGTTATGAATTAATAGCATGAACTTTACGTCTATAATGGTCCTGTACCATTGAGTTATTGAAAATTTCGGTATTCAGGTGTTCAAACTCCAGGTGGTTTGGCAATTTACCAAATAAAGGAGTTCCTCCGCCAAGCAATATAGGGATCCTGGTTATGATCAACTCATCGATTAGATCTTCGGCTAAAAAGCTTTGTATCGTTTTCCCTCCGTCAATATAAAGATTGTTAAAGCTTTGTTCATGCAACGTTGTTAATACCGTCTGCAATGATCCGGAAATGATTTCAGCTTTATCACCATATCCATCCGGGATAGACCTCAGTGTTCTGCTCAATACAAACACTGGTTTGCTGTAAGGCCATTCAATATCGAATCCGCAAACTGTCTCAAATGTGATACGTCCCATCACCAACGCATCGATCCCATCCATGAAATCAGCATAACCAAAATCACTTTTTTCAGGATTTGGAACAGCATTCAACCATTCTAATTTCCCATCCCTGTCGGCGATGTAGCTGTCAAGGCTGGTAGCTATATAAACAATGTTAGACATGTATTTTTCCTCATTAGATGTAAGATATATGTATGATCAAAATGTCTTAAGAAAATATAAGACTTTCAATCAGATAAAGCCCTGCTGCCTTAACTTGGCTCTTTTGTTTGTTTGGGAGTGATTTGAAGATAAAGCTCTGTATTCTCGGGTAGAGCTTAAAAGATGTATCGAAATGTTCTCGGAGTGGTACGATAAGTCAGAGGAAGAAATGTAAAACTTTGATGAAAAAAAAGTGATTGAACTTGAAATCAATATAGAAAAACAACTACACTTTCAATCCTTGAATCACACGTGAAGAAAAGTCCGAAAGCTTGTGAAGATTTGCACAGGGATGTTGAAAAAGGGCTCGAAAAAGGAAATACAGAAATAACGGTGGGACAAAAAAACGAAGCGACACATTCCATCCGTGCGGGATAACCTGATCATTATTTAACTGGAGAAATTATGTTAAAGAGAAAATTTAATGTGCTGCAAATATGTGCAATGATTTTATTGTTAGCATTATCTCAAGCCGGATGCGAGAAATCAAATAACGAAAATAAATTTGGTGAACTCAGTACTTTAGCTTCTGGCAAAACCGACAAATGTATGGAAGCTCATGGTTTTACTGAGATCTACGAACACATATTATTTCCATTAAGAGATTTGAAAATTAGAATTTGCGAAATTGGGATAGCAGGCGGAGGTTCACTTGTTTTATGGCAAGAATATTTTAAAAATTCAACAGTTTATGCGATAGATATAGATGAGTATGCTAAACTCAATTCACAGAGAGTAAAAACTTTTGTTGCAGACCAGGCAAACAGAGATCAACTACAATCCTTTATTGACAAGTATGATGGTGATTTTGATTTTATTCTTGATGATGGCGGGCACTCGATGGAGCAACAGCAAGTAAGCTTTGGTTTTCTATTTAAGCATGTAAAACCTGGCGGTTATTACATTATTGAAGATGTACAAACATCTCTTCCCTATTATTATGGCGGATTTGGTGTCAATGAAGACGAAAATAATACTTCACTAAAAATGATTAATAATTTTGTAAAATCAGCGCATATAAAAAGCCAATACCTGACATCAGAGGAAGAAGAATATTTGGACAATCATATCGAGTATTGTAATCTATTTTTTAGAAATGGTATTGGACATAGCATAGCATGTGTTTTTAAAAAAGCCGATTCCGATAAGCCTGTAGGCTCAACTATGAAGAAGTTTTGATTTGAATTAATTATAAATCAATTTGTTATCCTTGAGCTGTGTACAAATGCAGCAGATGTAAAATCTTCATAGAAAGACGCTATCTGTCTGAACTACCGACAGAGACACACCAATAAGCGAGCAAAGACATGAAAAGGCAGCAATCAATCTGGTAGGTGAGTATATAGATTCCCACCGAGCTAAAGAATAACAGCTCTGATGACAAATCGCCTTGCTTAAATGCTATGGAGCGAACAAAAATTCTTACAAATGAATACGTTTAAACGAAGATAAAAAATGTCAACTAATCGTGAAGAAGAATCCAAAGAGATGAACAATTATTCAGGAGAGAATAATAACATGATTGAAAATGACTCAACCAAAAAAGTACTCGAGCAATTAGGTTTTGATGAATGGTTTCAAAACAGGAGCGATCAACTTACAGGAGAAAATTTTTCTGTCGCCAGGATTATCGAGGTAAATAAAAACAATTATAAAGTCTGTGACGGTCAGCATGATATATTTGCAGAATTAACCGGTAAGTTTATGTTTAACATTGAAAACAGTATTGACTATCCAACTGTAGGCGACTGGGTTGTTGTACAATGTTTTGACGATTTTTCAATGGCAACTATACATGATATTTTACCTCGAAAATCATTATTAAAACGTAAAGATCCCGGCAAAGCAGTCGAGTTCCAATTGATAGCGGCAAATATCGATTACGCTTTTATAATGCAATCTGTAGATTCAAATTTTGATTTAAATCGGTTAGAAAGATATTTGGTGATGGCGAATGAGAGTAAAATCCAACCAATTGTTGTGTTAAGTAAAACGGATTTGATATCAAGTGAGGAACTTGCTGAAATTAATGAGAAAATTGAGCGGTTTAAGAACAAATATCTATTCCTGCCGATCAGTAATGTGGATGGAGATGGGATAAATACCTTAAAAAACGAACTCAATTCAGGAAAAACATACTGCTTATTGGGATCATCAGGAGTGGGCAAGACGACACTACTCAATAATTTGCTTGGCGAAAATAAATTTGATGTGAACGAGGTGAGAGAAAAAGATGATAAAGGCAGACATACTACAACTAAAAGACAACTCGTTATCTTAGAATCCGGAAATATATTTATTGATACTCCCGGGATGCGAGAACTTGGCAATTTTGCTGTTGATACCGGTATAGAAGAAACTTTCAATGAAATTGATTCGTTTGCTCGCCAATGCCGTTTCACGGATTGTACTCATACAAACGAAGAAAGCTGTGCTGTTATGGCTGCTGTAGAGGAAGGAATTATAGATGGTGACAGCTATAATAATTTTCTCAAGCTTAAAAAAGAATCAGCACATTACGAGATGTCATATTTAGATAAACGCAGGAAAGATAAAGCGTTCGGCAAACAACTTAAGAATTATAAAAAAACGATGAGAAAAAAATAATTTTGCCGGATCACGACTTCAGATGGTAATCATGGAGCGGAAAAGCTCAAGTTGCATAAAGAGGAGAGGTGATGATAAAAGTAGATGGCGGAATATCAGCCATGAAAACAACGGGTGCGTTCCTTAAAGTTGGTACGTGATCAGAAACGCTGTCGAGAGTTCTCGACCAAGCATTCGAACACCCGCAGGAACCAGAGGAACACGCCACCGCACTTTTAGCCGGCGGAATTATGCAGCATGGTTACCAGTGCGGGATGATTTGGGGCGCGGCACTTGCCGCGGGGGCGCAGGCGTATCGACTTTATGGTGCAGGTCCGAAAGCTGAAGCCGGGGCAATCAAAGCAGCACAGAGGATTGTAGAATCATTTCGTGCTCAAAAGAACCATATTAATTGCCTCGAAATAACAGAAATTGATAAGTCATCTACTACTTTGCAGATGATCATGTTCTTTCTTGTAAAAGGCGGAACTATTGGTTGCTTTCGTATGGCGGCAAAGTATGCGCCGGTGGCATTTAGTGAGATAAATTCTGCTTTTTCCGAAGACAATATCGAAGCACCCTCCCCCCCAGTAAGCTGCGCTGCAATTCTGGCAGAAAAGATGGGCTTATCCGAACAGCATATTGTAATGTTAGCAGGATTTGCGGGTGGTATCGGCTTATGTGGTGGTGCCTGTGGAGCATTGGGAGCAGCGATTTGGATCATGGAATATAACAGAGGTAAGGAAGAAGCCACTAAGATGGATTTTAAAAATCCCGCTGCCTTAGATAAGATTGAAAGATTTTTAAAATGTACTGATTATAAATTCGATTGTTCCGAAACAGTCGGGCGGAAATTTGAGAATATCGACGACCATGCTGCATACCTGCGCGATGGAGGCTGCTCGGAAATTATCGAAACATTAGCTGCTGAATAAATCTGCAAGATACGCTATCTTGATTGTTGAAGATTATAAATGATATCATAACTACATGAATTAATAAAGGATGAGACACAAATGAAAACAATCGTATATATGAAATATGGATCACCAGATGTTCTACGGCTCAAAGAGATTGAAAAGCCAGTCCCAAAAGAAAATCAAGTACGAATAAGAATTGAGGCGACAACAGTAACAGCTACAGAGTGTACCTTTCGTAAAGGTGTGCCATTTTTTGCGAGACTATTCACTGGTCTCACAAAACCTAAAATCACTACTTTGGGAGAGGAACTCGCCGGTGAGGTTGAAGCGGTAGGTAGAGATGTAAAACGGTTTAAAGCAGGTGACAAAGTGTTTGGTACAGCCGGTACCGGTTTTGGCGCCTATGCCGAGTATATCTGTCTGCCCGAAGAAGGTGAATTTGTTATAAAGCCAACTAATATATCCTACGAAGAAGCAGCCTGCTGTGATGGGGTATTAACAGCGTTACCGTTCCTGCGAGATACAGGCAATATTCAGAGCGGACAGCAAGTACTTATCAATGGAGCATCCGGAAGTATTGGTACTGCTTCAGTGCAACTTGCCAGACATTTTGGAGCGGAAGTCACCGGGGTTTGCAGCGCCATAAATGTTGATATGGTGAAATCTCTGGGAGCTGATCATGTCATTGATTATACTAAAGAGGACTTTACCAGATCTGGTGAAACCTATGACATAATTTTTGATACGGTAGGTAAGATTTCATTCTCACGTTGTAAAAGATCTTTGAATCCAAAGGGAATCTTTCTTGAGGCTGCAATTGGGCTGTCAATATTTCCTCACGTAATTTTGACTTCTTTGTTCGGTAGTAAGAGAGCAAAGATTGCTGCAACAGGTCTAAGACCTCCCAGCGAGAAGGCTAAAGATCTACTCTTCCTCAAAGAACTTACGGAAGCAGGAAAGTATAAGGCAGTCATTGATAGAAGCTATCCGTTGGAACAGATAGCTGAAGCACATAGTTATGTCGAGAAAGGACATAAAAAAGGAAACGTAGTAATAACTGTGGATCACAACTAAAAAGCAGAATTCCTTATGAAAAAGAGATATTACCTTTCGATGCTGAGTATGTATTTACTGATTCTAACATTTGACAGTGTCTATTATTTTGTTCACAAATCATTTGGGACACTCGCTGTTACAGCTATAGCTCATCTGGTCCTTTATGGCTTTATAAATTTCGTTGGAGTCTATTTCCTTTATAAACCAATTGATCATCTATTCATTCAGGGTAAGGCTACTGAAAAGGCAAAGAAACGGATTAAAAATCTCGCCTGGTACTCATCGGGCTGGATATTTCTTCTTGGCTCCTTTTATGTATTTAACACTTTTACTGTTTTTTATCTTTTCCCAAATGATATTCCGCAATTTTCACCGGAAAAAGTACCTGCATCATTTCTATTGTTAAACATGATTCCTTCCTTACTGTTCATGTATGCCATTCTTCCTGCCTTTATCACCTATTTCTTAATCAATGATTTCAACCTTGATCTCAAAACGAAAGTTTACTTTCAATTTCAAATTCTTTACCCGGTTGGGAAAAAGAGAATAGGGATGACTTTACTATTAGTATTTATTATCCTTGTATTTATACCGACTTTGTTTGTTATATTGGATTTAACCTTCCTTTCAGCCATGAAAAATCATTATACAGAGTTCACAAGTTTGAATGCCGTCGGTATTACAATAGTGGATCGATTTGTAGTCCTGATCGGGATGATTTTTGCAGCAATCTTTATAACTCGCTCTTTTACAAAACCAATCTATTCACTTCTAAATAATATCGACAAGTTACGTGAGGGAGATTTTTCTACCAGGGCAGCTATAATTGCTGAGGATGAAATTGGCTTATTGACTAATAATTTTAATGAAATGGTTCAAGAGCTGGAAATTTCACACAATGATTTGGAAGAACACAACCGGACACTTGAAGATAAAGTAAGAGAACGAACCCGTGCACTCGAAGAAAACCAGGTAAAACTAGTACAGTCTGAAAAAATGGCGTCGCTTGGCAATCTTGTAGCCGGAGTTTCTCATGAGATTAATAATCCTATGGGTGCAATTAACAGCACAAATAAAGGGACATCTGATATACTTGAGAGATTATTAAGCATCATATCAGAAACGAATACATTAGAAGAACTTCGAAATGATAAAAAATTCCAGAAATATATCTCTTTAATGCAAAAAAACAACGAAGTCTCTAAGCTGGCAGGTGAGAGAATAACAAAAATTGTACAGACACTTAAAAACTTTGCCCGCCTTGATGAAGCAGAATTTCAACTTGCTGATATTCATAAAGGTATAGAGGATACGCTGGTGTTACTGCACCATGAACTAAAATACCGTATTAAAGTAAAAACAGAATTTGGCAAAATACCAAAGATCCACTGTTATCCCAACCAGTTGAACCAAGTATTTATGAATATCACTATGAATGCTATCCAAGCGATTGATGAAAAGGGTGAAATCAATATAAAAACCTGGTCAGATGAGACTAATGTAAACATTGAAATTTCTGACAATGGCAGGGGTATTCCAGCTGAAAGTCTCGAAAAAATATTTGATCCCGGATTTACAACAAAATCTTCCGGAGTCGGTACGGGCTTAGGTCTGTCTATCGTGTATAATATAATTGAAGCGCATAAGGGTGATATCAAGGCTGAATCTTTGCCCGGTGAAGGAAGTACATTTATCCTGAGAATACCTCTAAATATTGGATAATGAGTAAGACATGTGGCTGGGAATCGTCATGATGCAAGTAACTAAAGTATTCCAACCATTCAAGCAGCGTAATACCTAAGAACAAAGAACAAAAAAAAAGGAGAAAAGAGTATGAAGACCAGAATTACAATGATATTATTTATCAGTATTTTATTGCTATCAAATTTATATGCAGAAGACAATGACACAAGACTACAGGCGAGAATAGATTCACTTGAGACAAGATTGGCTGGAATCTATATGGAACAGGTTGATAATAATCCCTATGCTTCAGGTGAAACACGAAATTGGGGAAGTGGTTATTTTGTTGGAGCTAAAGCGGGCGCAAATTATACAATGAACATTGAAATAGGTTATATGTTAAAAATTAAGAAGAACCCACTGGCGTCTTTATCCAGAGAATATATTGGGGGGAAAACAAGTTATAGACTTGGATTAAGTGCAGGTATGCTAATGTTTATGGATGAACCTGTTTTTAAGAATGATTCAACTTTTTATATATCTAACGGTTATGGACCTTACGGGAAAATAAATTTCGGTTCGCCGGTTCTTCTAAATTTTATTAGTTTTGCCTGGCATTTAAAATTTATGCATACAATTCCGACAACAGAGAACGACCATAATATTACAGAAGCAAGAATGGCGTATGGGTACGGTAATGATATTGAATTCTGGTTAACAGAAAATGCTGTTGCATCTATAGGATTTACAGATGAAAGAGATTCAATGTTTGGAGAAAACAAAGATGATCCGATCTATCCCCCAAAAGTTAGATTTGTATTTGGATTTAAAACATTTTTCTAACGTCAAAAAGGTGTAACAATGAATTTAGAAAGAAAGGCCGCAATAATTGTAGGGGTATTATTTATAATTTCGACAGTTGCCGGGATTCTGACTGTTGTTTTATTAGAACATCTTTTAAAGGATCCGGATTATCTTACCAAGGTTGCAGCAAATGAAACCCAGGTGATAATAGGCGCGATCTTTGACTTAATTTGTGCCGGAGCATTTGTCGGTATTGCAATTATAATATTTCCAGTATTAAAAAAACATAATGAAAATATAGCTATCGGGTATGTTGTAGGAAGGAGTTTTGAGGCGGTACCGTTTGTTATTGGTGTAACCAGCCTGCTATCATTATTGATATTAAGCCAGGAATATGTACAAGCAGAAGTCCCGGACGTTTCCAGTTTTCTACCTTTAGGCTCTTTATTATTAACAGTACGTGATTGGTCAAATATGCTGGGAGCCAGATTATTTTGTGGCATAGCTGCTCTACCATTTTATTATCTATTGTATCAAACAAAGCTTGTTCCACGGTTTATATCAATCTGGGGTCTTATTGGAACCATATTGTATTTATCCGCAGCGATGTTAATAATGTTCGGTCTAAGTCCTGTCGCGATGATCTCGGTCTTATTAACTCTTCCATTTGCGTTGAATGAAATGGCACTGGCGGTATGGCTGATAGTCAAAGGATTCAATTCAGATGTAATCGTTTCCCGGTCTGCCTAACTGGATATGAACAATAATAAACTGGTTACACTCGCAAAGAGCATAGCTTATGTCGCTGTTTGTTTACTCGACGGCGTAGTTTGTTTTATTCTATGAATTATTCCTTATCTTTTGTACGTTTTTCATGCTTCTAAATAGGGTCTCCTGAATAAATCAATTACCCTTATAAGGGGAGAGATTGAGCGTTGTTTTTCCTATCTTTTGTGCAAGGATACTGATTAAAACAGTCCAAAACCTTTGCACTTCAGGAT
>Ga0075120_10003299_pt1 | contig 11101 bp, 10 predicted proteins | sample AntAceMetag02UKL_FD_69792 | JGI IMG/M metagenome (GOLD analysis project Ga0075120, IMG submission 69792) | Saline lake microbial communities from Ace Lake, Antarctica - Antarctic Ace Lake Metagenome 02UKL | ecosystem: Environmental > Aquatic > Non-marine Saline and Alkaline > Saline | place... | reverse complement strand
GTTCTTGATCTCGTTGAAATCACCCTTGTACTCATCGGTGATATTCTCGGGAATGTCACCTTTGGAAATTCTGTCCACATACTCGGCAGCTACATTCAACGGCCCGATGACCGCATCGAGTGTATCATTCACACCCTGGACAATCTGCTGATAGTTTCCTTCGAACTTATCAACATCGGCTCTGGTGTCGAGCTTACCTTCCAGCGCAGCCGTTGCCAGTTCAAGAACTCCGTGAGTAACTTCCATCTCCTTGCTGATATCAAGCACATATTCAAGACCGCCTATGACATTCCCCTCGGCATCCTTGATCGGAGAGCCGGTATATCGAATCGGAAGATCACCGGACGGCAGCTTTGCCACAGTGTTGTTGGTAAAGACACCGTTCTGCTGCATGGCTTTTGACACTTGGCAATCAGGCGTGTTGCAGTGCCCTGTGTTAAACATGCTAAAACACTTCTGCCCAATACATGTCTCGGGTGTCTTGCCTACAGCCTGAGCACCGGCTAAATTCATATAGGTAACGTTAAATCCCGTGTCAATAGCCATAACCGGTGTTGGAATGAGATCGAGTAACTCTGCCCTTTCCTTAAACGCTTCAAGGGCTTCCTGCATCTCGACCATATCCTCGCTTGTACCGGTCGAAAACTCTTCTTCTACCAAGTTGATTTGTGCTTTCTTTCCTACGATCGAATTCTTCTTTAACAAGGAAGAAGCAACTTTCTCGTTGGTGCTTTTAGTTGTTTTACTTTCCATAATTTTTAATTCCCCTTATTTGTATTTCTTTTTTCCCCATTTATTTTATTTTTTAAAATAAATGGGGTAATTTATTCCTTCTCTAATTTACAGCAGCTTCACTTGCCGTTTCCGGTACTGCCTCTGCTAATGTAAAAGAATCTGCCCCTTCCTCCGTGCTCATCATCCCGACTTCTTCTCCGGTCAACACCTGATCAATATCAAGAAGTATCTTTACGCCGCCTTCGATCTTGGCCATTCCAAGGATGTAGCTAGTATTCAGCGAACTTCCAAATGATGGTGTCTCCTCAACATCTTCACCTTTGATGTTCAACACCTCGGAAACAGCATCCACTATGATACCGATTTGGAAAGTACCGGTTTCGCTTGGAATCTCCACCACTATAATACAGGTCCTCTCCGTATAATCAGTTGCATTAATTCCGAACTTCAGTCTCAGATCCACCACGGGGATCACCTTACCACGAAGATTGATGACTCCCTTTACAAATGGGGGGGTCTGGGGCACACCCGTAATCGGCATCATCCCGATGATCTCCCTTACCGTCAGGATACCTATGCCATATTCCTCATCAGCCAACATGAAAGTAAGATATTTTCCTTCCCTGTCTACCATGGCCTTTACTGCCTGGTCCATCTTTTCAGCTAATTTTGCCATTCTTTATCGCCTCCTTTTTTTATACACTTAATCTGGCTACTGATGTCTTCTTTCGCCAATGTTATTATTCCCAAAAGCCATGCATTGCCAATATGACCAGTAATCTTTAAAACTTCTAAAAAAAGGTCCCCTTGGTATTTGCATATGTTTGACCTCCTATATTTATCGACATATCGTTTCATATATATATTTATCGGTATTTTGCTAAAAAACTTAATCCAAAAATTTATATTGATGAAAAATATTACTTAACCTGTCTATCTGAAATAAAAATAAAATGAATTAAATGGCCCAGGCAATTATATTCCCAGTTTTTGGGAATAGATTAAATCCCTGATTACAGTTTATGATTGTATATCAGCAATCAGCGTGCTGCAATCAACCACCTGAATGGCAATTGTTCACATATTTGATGATTTTCTACTTTAAACCCTGCCTGTTTGAACTTTTTTTCATATTTCTCACATCTTTCAGAATAGGAGGTAAGAGTATCTGTAGCCATATAAGAAGGAATTAAAGCACAATTATGACCCTTGATTACACACCGGTTTCTTATATTATATTCTACTTCCAAAATACTCTTTTTATAGCTTGCCGGTTTCTCTGCAATTAACAGTTCATCCCTTTGCAATTCGGATTTATCCTTGAAAATATCACGGCACCGAACCTCCAGCTCGCATCCCAGATGATTTTTCAAATTCTCAACACAAGAGATAGCCTTAGGGTCTATATCAATAGCTTTTCCTCCAATATGACCCAACTTTGCGAGAGTCAATGAAGGAATTGCAAGCCCGCAGCCGACCTCGACGAATCCATTCAGCTGCAACCGTGATAGCCTCTCACCAAATTTCACTCCGCTTTCAGGTAAGATAAGTAAAAGGCTTTCATTGATACCCCGTGATCCCATGGAAAAAAGAAACTTCTTATAGCTGCTCAAAATATATTCCCAATCCTCAGGGAATATTGCTTTTAATCTTGAAATCATAATTTCTATTTCTCGATAATCAAACTGTCTATTTTAATTCTTCAGTATTTTTAATCCACATACTTCGTAGGTTATTCCAGTTAAATATAAAATAAAAAACCTTATAGATTATTTGTGTTGGTGGACAAAAAGCCGGGCAAGTCTTGGAATAAGGTAAAAAATTTTCCCGTACCGGTAAATTTTTCCCAATAGAGCCAGATGAAGTACAGAAAAAGGGCAAATAGCAGGTATTATTTTTGCCATTCTGCTTGACCCTGTACATTGCTTTATCAGCCATACATATCAATTCTTCCGGATCACTCACATATTCAAAGTCACCATTATTAAGGGTACTTACACCCAGACTTGCGGACACTGAGATCTTAATATCTCCATAAAAAAAGATATGGCCTGCAACTTTTTCCCTGATTCTTTCAGCAAAGATAACTGCTTCAGAGGCAGTAGTATTTGACATAAGGATGACAAACTCCTCACCTCCAAAACGAACCAGCACATCTTCACTGCGACACAAACCCTTTAAAACAGAGGCCACTTCTTTGAGCAACTTGTCGCCGATAATATGACCATATGTATCATTAATAGCTTTAAAGTCATCCAGATCGATAAAAATAGAAGAGAGCGGGGAACCATACCTTCGCGCCTTGGCAAATTCCTCCCCAAGCCTTATTTTCAGATACTTCTTATTATAGATTCCCGTCAAAGCATCAATAAAATTAATCTTTTTCAGTCTCTCTATTTCACATCGAAGGTTATTATTCTCAGTAATCAGCTCTCTATTCTTTTCAGCAACATTCTCATCGATTTTACCCATTTGGTTAAAGAAACAAAAATCCTGGTTAAACAACCTGTCCGATTCCACTGCAGGCGAGATTAATTCTCCGATATTTTTCATGTCAGCATCCTTTCCTTCAAAGATATTTTTTAACTACATTTAGCATTTAGAGATATAGCAAAATTCATGCCACCTTATGCATATATGCTTGGTCAAACCTTTGAATAATATTGATTTTAAAAATTGGTTTTGCCTATTATTTTTCAAATGTAATTTTTAGCTACCCTTTATTATGATTTTCATATATCTCCCGTGTGTGGTTCAGAAGGCGCAGGGAACTGTTATCTATCGGGCTGTGCCAGTATTTCACAATACGTTTGGCAATGTGCTCAATATTTTCGGTTGTCATATTTTTTCGATAACATGGAATAAAAGGAATTTTCTTTTTAATGGATTGCCGAACGGCGGGATCATTAAAGATAAAACCGAAATAGTCAACTTCGAGAGAAAGGATACTCTTCAGATTGTTGTTGATCTGTTCGGAAAGTTTAATTTCATCGGGATGTTCCCCCATGTTAAACACCAAACGGGGACGGTATTTGCGGCACAGTTCCGTTACCGTTTTCCCAGCCTCATGGTCAATGGCGGCAATCCTGGACTGTAGCTCTCCGATATTTGTCTGCTTATCAATTTTATATATGGAATGCAGAAGCTCACAAATGTAATGATTTTTGGTGAAGTTTCCCGCAATGACGCGCAACAGAAGATGTTTCAAAAAGGTCATCATATTCATGATGGCGGGATGCTCAGGTGTGGTGATGACAAAGCCGTGTTGGGACAATCTGAAGAAATCCAGCGTGTTGAACGATGTGCCGGCTCCAAGATCCAGCAGGATATACTCGGCGGGCAGTTTTATGATATGGGAGATCAGGCGAATTTTCTGGGCATGCGGGATGTTGGCCATAAAAGGGCTCATGCCATCGCCGGGCAGGAACTGCAAATTGGGGGTTTCTGTGGAAACCAGCATTTCTTCAAGCTCTGCGCTGCGTGCCTTCAGAAAATTCCCAATGCCCGGAAACCGGTTTGGCAATCCCAGAGAAAAATGCAGGTTGGATCCTCCCAGATCCATGTCCACCGCTATTGTCGGATGTCCCATCTCTGCCAGAGCTATGGCAAGATTGGCAGTGAAGAAGGTCTTGCCGACCCCGCCTTTCCCGCTGGCAATCGGTATGATAGTGGGTTTTATCTTCAACGTATGTGCCATGCCCCCCTCCCCTCTTTTTTTAATCAATCTGTAAACCCTTATTGAAACTTCTCATGCAAAAGCAGTAGAAGGAGTTAATCTCTACAGATTTAGCATTCCCTTTAAAGGATTAAAGTAATCCATATAATCTATTGCTTAAGGTCCTTGCAATATACTTGCCATTATACACCAGGAAACCTTTGCACAACTCAACCGACAAAGGTGCATATTTAACTATTAGGACAAAAATCCTTTCCAGACATACGCCCTTATTTCAATTTTTGATTTTTTTTTACTTTTCTTGACAAAAAGCAATTTCCTATCCTATGATGGTGTCATTAAATTCATACTACAATTGGGTACCCTTGAAATGTAGGATACCCGATAAATAATCAAATCGGGCGCCCTTAAGGAGAATTTTTATGGGAAAAGAGCGGCGAAAAAATACCAGAGTCCTTTTTCAAACAATTGCCGATATAAATTTTGTCGGCAAAAGTTACAATAAATGTGAGACAGAGGATTTAAGCATTAAAGGAATCTCTGTTCTGGGACCGTCCGGGCAGAGTGTAGGGGAGAAATGCGACATATCCCTGGCCTTAAGCGGCAGCAGCAGTGAATTGGTTCTTGAAATGAAAGGTGAGGTGGTCAGGGTTGATCCTGACGGACTGGCACTGCGTTTTACCGAGATTGATTTTGACAGCTTTTACCACCTGAAAAATATTGTATACTATAATTCACAAGAACCTGATCAGATAGATCTTGAACTTACTGACAACTAATCACCTCTGCCAGATCCCCTTGATTTGCCGATTAAAGACAGCCCGGTTCTCATGGCACACATATTGCTATCTTTTTATGTAGGTAGTCTCTTCGAATCCGTTTCCGCATAAGGGTGGTTTGTGAAACAGGCAAAAGAGATCAAAAATAAATTCAACAAGCTTCCTGAGACAGGTGTTTACAATGGAACTGCATCAGATCATATCCAACAACAAAACTTTGCCTGGGCTGAAAACAGGGCACACAACCCCAGAGGGCCTTTTTTCAGAAATTCTGCGCAGAAAAGTTAAAAGCCTCGATATCACCGGAACTTCTGTAAAATCGGAAGGTACCGCATCTATAGCCATCGGGACCATTACCCGGGATATGCCCACAGTCTCGCATCTTCTTGTAAAACACCCGCAGTATCAAAAGGATTGCTGGCGCATCATACACGCAAAAGTAAATCAGAACAAACCGTTTGTAAGCATCAAAGCCGGCGAAACCATTTATATCGATCCGGCCACCCATGAGATCACCTGGGGCAAAAAGCAAGCCTTAAAACAGTCTCTGGTTGCAGGGGATCGGAACCCGGTCCTTGATAAGTCTGATGAAACCCTGTCGACTCGACTCATCGATGCCGTAAAACCGTATATCGGAACTTCCTACAAAAAAATCGATTGTTATGAACTTGTGGTCAACGGTATAAAATCCCTTGGATATAAGTACTATGGACAGGAGGGTATCAAAAACAGTCTGATGAAAATGGCTGCCCATGACAACCTGCCGGTCAATGCGTATTTGACCGGAGAAGGTCTGACGGAAAAAACAAGCAAAATAGTGGTTTCAAAATCCTATGAAGACATTGACAATCCCGCACAGATTACCAGAGAATTCATTCATGAGATAAAGCCCTTGGTCAAGGAGGGCTGCATCCTTTCTTTTTCAATGCTGACAAAGGGCCATACCGGTATTATTTCAAAGCGGGAAAATCAATGGACGTTTATCAATTCAGGACTTATGGATAATTCCGTAAAGAAAAGCATCAATACAAATGGGGTTGGAGAAGAATTTTTGACGGATGAAATCGAAAACTGGTTTGCGCTGGCAAAAGAACAGAGCGAACCTCTGAAGATCACTATCGGCGCCCTTGATAAAAAGAAACTGGCAATGTTTATATAGATCGGCTGTCTATTAAAATGCCTTGCCTATTACGGATTAAAACAAATTATGTCATTTTTTTGACAGGCCGGTTTTTTTATCTCAGTCCTCAGTCCCCGGCCAGGTTTCTTGAATCTGTCACGATCACCTTTGTTTCCAGGGCCAACACCGAAGGGAGTATTTATGCTTTTGCCTTCCCTTCGAGAACTGTACTATTTCCTGTTATAGGATACTGAACTGGATAATCCGAATCAACATTTCATTTATCTAAGGAAATCGAGTATCGTTAAATTTCCTATCTTTGATGCCATTGCATACGATGCCTGCAAAGCGGTCTCTTTCATGGCAAATCTGGTGATGAGTTCTGACATATCTGCATCTTCTGTATCAGAAAGCAGTTTGGTTAAATTAAGATCCAGATCGGTAAGGTTATTCTTTGCTATCTCCAGTCTGTTCATCCTGGCGCCGCATCTGGAAATATTTGTCGATATTTGATCGGATGCAGCCTTAAGATCATCTATACAGGATGCAATGGTATCTGGCTCGTTATTCTCCAGCGCTGTCTTCAAATCATTGAGAACCTCGAATACATCAACACTCCCCTCACCCCTGTCCGTAAATGCCGCTTCTCCTGAAATGGAGTAAGTAAAGGACTCTCCTTCACCGATATTAATGGACTTTTCTTCGCCATTGCCGTTGTAATAGCCTGGAGCAAAGGCCTGGACGTAAAAGATGTCGCCCGCGGCCAGCTCAGGATCAGCCATACCGGTATCATCAAAGGTCAAAACCATGCCATCACCGACGGCGATAGATACTGAAGGGACGTCATCCGACAATGTAAAAGTGTTCCCTGTTGATATCCAGTTTGCTCCTCCATTATCAGACACATCATAGGTTGCATCTCCTGTCACATTATCATAGGCGATAATCTTCACCACATAAGTCTTGTTTACACTGCCTGTATATGTGCCAATGGATGTAACGTCACCGTCAAATGTATTCCCATCAGCCGCGGCAACCGTTCCTATCCCAACACGAAGAATCGACTTGTACACCGCGTTGTCGCTGGTGTAGGTAACGTCTCCTGTATCATCCTCGGCATCAAAACCTAAAAGAGAGGCCGCGCTGATGCCGTTATTGGTCCCTGTTTCCCAGAGGAGCTCCAAATCGGTGAGGCCGCCGGAAACTTCCTCCTCGATTGTAAACTTTTTGGAGGCGCTATCGTAAGATACTGTGTAGTCGATACTATTCGGAACGCCTGCTCCGGCAGAAGCAGCTTCCAATTGTTTTTTTATCTCCGATTCCAAATCAGAAACCGTGTGATTTCCATTTGTGAGGGTAGCCTCCAGGGTGTTATCGGTTGCCCCGTCCTCATAAAAATCGATCTTGTTGTTGGTTGCAGTGACTGTGAAAACCTCGCCCATTTCAGTGTCGCCGGTGTAGCTGGTTTCTCCGGTATCATCCACGGCATTGAAACCAAGAATAGCGCCCGCACTACTGGTGGGGCCATCGGCTCCTGTGCCCCAGAGAAACTGTATTTCCGTGACATTGCCGTCTAAGTCTGAACCTGATAGTGTAAACTTCTGTGTTTCAGCGTCGTATGATGCACTGTAAGTGGCCGCAGAACCAGCAGCGCCATCCAGCGCAGTTTCTACAGCAGTTTCCAGTTCGGAGATCGTGTAAGTTCCTTCTGTAATTGTGGCAGTTAGTTCAAGCTCCGTACCACCAATTTCTATGAAATTGATCTTGTTATTGGTCGCATCTATCGTAAACGTATTTACTATCTCACCGGCAGTTCTTTCGGAAGACAAAAAAGGTTCTTCTTGAATTTTTGCGCCGGAAAAAAGATACCTGCCATCATACTTTGAATTGGCAAGGGTAAGCATTTCATCTATGAGCTGCTGCACTGTCCCTGCTTCCGAACTTCGCACCTCGGCAGACGAGGTCGCTGTTGCCTGGGCAATAGCCACTACCCTGGCATCTGCCAGAAGGCCGCCCGCAGCCGACAGTTTTGATTCAGTGATGGTGAGCCATGATTCACAATTACCAATATTACGGGTGTATTGTTCAATAGATGCCCTGGATTCTCGCAAGTTAAGTATTTTGTTCATACCAACAGGATCATCCGACGGTCTGTTAATTTCCTTTAGTGAAGCAATTTTTTCAGCAAGTTTAGTATAACTTTCCTGAGACTTAAACATGTTATCTACCATTGTATTAAACTTCATGTTTTCCGATATACGCATTACCATAAGACTACCTTTCTTCAGAGTTGCCGGTTCTCCGACCTCTGACCTCTTCTACTGCACCATGTTCATCAGGGTATCTATCAGCTCATCTGCGGTGCTGAAAAATTTGGCCGCCGCGTTATAACCGGTCTGATATTTAATAAGGTTCATCATCTCTTCATCAATTGATACCCCGGAAATCGACTCCCTTTTGTTCGTCAACTGGCTCGTGAGATTCGTATGACGATCAAAATCCCTGCTCACATCTGCAACATCCTGACCGATTTGCCCCACAATAGAAGCATAGTAACTATTAAAGGTTGAATGCCCATCATTCATAAGAAGCTCATCCTTAATCGCTCCTATCTGACTGGCATTGCCGCCATCGCCATTGACCGTCTCTGAGACCGCTATTTTATTTATATCCGCCACAATAGCGGCGCTGACTTCAATATTTTTAGCCTCTGTTTTTGTAGCATCAAAAAAATATTCACCCATATTCTGATTCGTATCATAACCCAGTTGATGCTGTGTGTTTATCTTCTCTACTATTTTCGAAGCCAGAGTATTGAGGCGACTCAAATAGCCTTCTACTGCGCTATCGCGAATCTCCAGGAAACCCGCCAGGCTTCCATTTGTTATAACATTATTGATCACTTCTTCGTCGGGATCATCTTTGAAGACAACGTCATAGAAGGAAGGATTGGAGGTATGTTTCTCTGTCACGACATCAAGTTCCCATTTCTGGCCTCCTTCCACCAGCGGCTTGCCATTAGACAAAAAGACGCTTATTGAATCATTTGAATTCTCGATATAATGAAAATCAACAATCCCGGCCAGCCCTGATAAAAGATTTGCCCTTTCGTCTTTGAGACTATTCAGACCAGAATCATTCGCATCCTTGGTTTCGGTCTCCAAAATTCTGGTGTTTATATCAGCTATATCAGATGCATAGTTGTTGATCTGGTCCACCAGAAACGGTATCTGTGTATTTACGTCATCCTGGACAGAAATTAGTTCATTACTATATGAGCGAAACATGGAAGTCAGACTCTGGGAAACGGAAACCAGCACCTGTTTTTCAGCATCCCCTGAAGGATTTGCCGACAAATCCTCCCAGGCACTCCAGAATTTATTTAATAACTCATTAATGCCGCTGCCGTCAGTTTCATTAAAGGTCATTTCAATCCTGTCCAATTCATCCTTTCTCGCTTCACCATACCCAAGATTATGCATCTGTTCGTTGATCTGAACCCCGAGAAACTGATCATATACCCGTTCTATCTTTGCTATCTCAACGCCTGGATTCAACGCACTGAATACCGGCCTCTGCCTCGTATATCCGGGGGTATTTACATTGGCAATGTTGGTTCCAGTAAGATTGATTGCGGTTTGATGGCTTAACAAAGCTTCTCTCGCAATATTCAATGCATTGATACCCGACATTTACTTATCCTTCCCTGCTTACAATTTTTCCATTCACATGGTTTGCTTTTAATCTTCCAGTGCTCAGGTAAGTTACGGCGGGTGAGATAATCTGCCCGAAAAAATCGATAGATTTTCGCACGTAAAAGAGAGAAGAAACAAGCAATGCCTTGTTTTGTTTACTCAATTCATTGACTTTCATCAAAAGGGAACGAAGGGTTGACTGGCATTCCTCCAACTCCTTTTTCTGGCTTTCATCTCCATGGGGCATCAACGTTGAAAGCCTTATATCCTTCCCGTCAAGATCGAGGGCATTGATGATCTTCTCTAACAATTTTGTCCTCACATCTTTCACCATCTTTGCCTTCAGAATACAGGTTTCTTTTCTGGAATTATTTTCATATAATTCATTTGCAAAAGATCCCGCCAGAATTTTTCTTTCATTCACAAGAGAGCCGTGAAGATTTCTGTAAACTTCAATCTCTTTTCTCAGGACTGAAACCAGAGAATCATAAAGGGAATGTAATTCGTTATTCATTGAATCAAGCCGTTATATCCAGAAGTGATGCTATCATCATCTTTTCGGCAATCTTTTCTCCGCTCACATTGTATCTCCCCATTGCTATCTGATCTTTCAGTGCCTGAACCTTTTCTTCTCGAATATCCGGGAGTTTTTCAATAGCTTTCTCTGCCAGCTGAATATCCCTTGCCGTTGAGGATAAACTGACTTTCTCTTCTGGAACCAAGCTTTTAGCTGCCTGCTTCTCAGACTCGGAACCTACTTTGCCCTCGTTTATCTTATACATTGAAATAAGCTCGTTTGTGGAATTTCCGGTTTCAAAAATTTTCATCTATAATACCTCTCTCTTTTATTCATCTCATTATAAAAGTATATCGGCAAGTTTACAACAAAACTTTAAACTGCTCCGGCTAATCCTGATCCTAAGTTCCGCCAAGCTGGCGTAAGAGCATTTCCTGAAGACCTATGCCTCCCCTTTTTTTTGCAAGATCTTCCGCTACCTTCTGATCAACCATTGTAGCATAAATATCCTTGCCTGGAAAATTATTAAGCCCGCTTTGCGGAATCGTACTCCGCATAGTCTTAATCATGTAATTGATA
>Ga0075120_10003297_pt1 | contig 11105 bp, 6 predicted proteins | sample AntAceMetag02UKL_FD_69792 | JGI IMG/M metagenome (GOLD analysis project Ga0075120, IMG submission 69792) | Saline lake microbial communities from Ace Lake, Antarctica - Antarctic Ace Lake Metagenome 02UKL | ecosystem: Environmental > Aquatic > Non-marine Saline and Alkaline > Saline | place... | reverse complement strand
CTCTTCTCCCATATATGCTCCCCATTTAGCAATTATTTGTGAAACTAATGAGGTTCCTGAACGATGCATCCCGAGAATAAGAATTATTTTTGGTTTTACGATAGTGCTATTTTCTTTAAATAGTTTTTGATTCTTATACATGCTTTAAGCGGGTAAAGATAAAAAAAATTGAAGAATTGGATGTTATGATTATTGGTTTGTGGAAATATAATTTTTTTACCAAGAATATTGCTTGATTTATTAATTCCAAAGGTCATAAAGAATAGATTGAATTTTAAATTAACATTGAATCTTTTGCTTCTGAATTATTTGTTTTTCTCAAATTCATCACTAATCCTTTCAGCAATTTCTTTAAACTCTTCAGAAGTTAATTTCAAGGGTGGTTTTTTAAAATCAATATCATTGCTTCCTAAAAGCGGTATCAGATGAATATGAGCATGAGGTACATCCAGTCCGTAAACCACCATGCCCATTCTTATACATTTAACGCTTTTTTCAATAGCTAAAGCTACTTTCTTTGTAAACATTAATAATCCTTTATACAGGTCATCATCAATATCAAAAACATAATCAATTTCTTTTTTTGGAACAACCAAAGCATGTCCTTTTGCTAAAGGATTAATATCTAGGAAAGCAAAAAAGTTTTTTTCTTCGGCAATTTTATATGAAGGTATTTCGCCGCTTATGATTTTTGAAAATATACTTGACATAACTTTTTATTTAAATATGATTTTATTATCTTGAAATTTCAATAATTTCAAGTTTTATTGAACCGGCAGGAACTTCAATATCCACTTTATCACCAACAGATTTACCAAACAGTCCTTTTGCAATAGGTGAGTTAACAGATATTTTCCCTTCTTTAATGTTTGCTTCTTTTTCCGGAGCAATGGTATATGTCATCACTACTCCTGTTTTCAGGTTTTTTATTTTTACATTTGACAGTATTAAAACTTTTGAGCTATCAAGTTTTGATTCGTCAATAACCCTGACATTTCTAATTACTTCCTGCAGTTTGGCAATTTTCAGTTCTAATAAACCCTGAGCATTTTTTGCAGCGTCGTATTCAGCATTTTCCGACAGGTCGCCCTTATCTCTTGCTTCTGCTATTTGTTTTGAAATTGACGGTCTTTCAACTTTGATAAGATGTTCCAGTTCATCCTTTAACTTTTGTAATCCTTCTTCTGTATAATATTTTACTTGCGACATGTTTTTATAAGTGTTGTTGTAATTAGATAAAAAGATAAAAAGACCCTAAGATTAGGGTCCTTTTTTTAAAAAATAAAATCTTAAAAAAAATAAAAAGCGGAACTGATTCTTATAGGTTGATTCTTGCGCCTATACTGTGTGTTCCATTGAAACTGTCTGTAGCCCTGTATGAATAATCAACTGCAAAACTTGAGCCTTTTTCTTTATTAAGTGGCACCTGAACAGTAAATCCTGCACTAAATCCATTTGAAACAGTGGTTCTGTATTCGGAGTCGTCAACTGGTTTACCGATTCCTTCTTCATAAGTATATCCGGCTCTAAGCATCACATAATCCTTTAAGCTATATTCCATTGCACCTGTAAACTGGTCTTTGGTAAATGCATTTGATTGAAAATTACCTGCTAATGTTAGTCGATGTGCATCTGAAATGATAAAATCGTATGCTGCACCGATATTAAGTGTTGTAGGTAATTCAAATTCCGAAGCACGTTGATTCAAAGTGAACGAAGTAGTTTGACTTGGAATAGGGGTTTTTAAAGAGAGTCCGTCACCCGAAAACTTCATTCTGGGTCCGATATTTTTAAGTGCTATACCAAACTTAATATTCTCCAATTCACCAGTAACATATTGAATTCCTACATCAATAGCAAGTCCCTGAGCCTTCATGTCGGATATTGATTCGGATATAATTTTAAAATTAATACCTGCAAAAATGCTGTTTGAAAAAGCTTTTCCATAGGCAATTCCTACATTTAATAAATTGGGAGAAAATGTACCTATACCACCTTCAGGCAAATCAACTGTTGTAATTTCAATATCTCCAAAATTCATGGACATAACACTCAAACCAATAACACCGGTTTCACCGATCTTCTGAGTTAAGCCGAATGAAAAGATATTTACATCTGAGCCTTTAAGCCAGGTTGTATGTGAAAAAATCATCTCTGTTCCCTGTGTAAAGGCAATTCCGGCAACATTACAAAACATGCTTTCAAGACCACGTACATTTGCTGTACCAACACTACCCCATCCCGAACTTCTTGCCCATGGATTGATTAATAATTCTGAAGCTCCTGCCTGTCCTGATCTGTCTTTATTTCCAGCATAAAGATTGTCTGAAGGGAATGCTATCAAACCTATCAAAAACAATGTAATTAAGTATTTATATAAATTTTTCATACTCTATATTATTTTATGTTATTAAAATCTTTTAGTATATGTTTAATTTTAGAATATATTCAAGTCAACCTGACGTAATGATCCAAACCATTTAATAATTCTTTCTCCTTCATTTGATTTAACATGTATCAGATAAATGCCACCTGCAATAGGTACTCCGGCAAAGTTTTTCAAATCCCAGTCAATAGTTGTAAAGGGATCGTCTTTAGTATATTGCCTTATCATTGTGCCGTTTATATTATAAATTGTAACAGTACATTTTTCGGGCAGATTAGTAAATTTTATACGGTTATCCAGAGCATTATTTTCATAAGCTGAATATGCATAATACGGATTTGGAACAACATTAATAAGGTCTAAATCGGATTCAGCTTTTTCCGCATTATATACCTCGGTTGATATACCTTCTGTTTTAAAAGAATACATTGGGTAATAATTATTCTGATGATCAAAAGCTGCAGAATCAATAGGTAATGAGAAGTATCTCTGGTATGGTTTTGCAACTCTTATTTTTATTGTAGCCTCATTTGAAAGCCATTCCTTACCTTTAATTGCCATTGGAAGTCCAACATACATAGCCTGTCCGTAAACATAAGATGTTAGTGAACTGTAAATCGATGATGGTAATGTGTCTAAAACCTCATGTGCCCAAGCACAATCATCATAAGCCGGACTTGTAAACTTAAATTCCGTACCGGCACTTGAAATTGTAAATGAATTATGTGCCATAACATAAACATAATGTTTACCGCCAAATAATACCTCTCCGGAAACCAGATTATATATATTTGGATCAAACAGATCAGGTCTTGCTAAATCTCTTTCGGTAGGATTAAAAAGCATGTCTCTTCCGTTTTGTCCTACTAACCATGAATCTTCACCAAACATTATATTAAGTCTTTCTCCTGTTTCCAAATTAATTGCATAACCGGGGAACCAGCCCATACCTGTTTCGCCGATGTAATTCGGGTCATCAGGATTATCACTTGGTCCGCTTCCTACAGGTGCAGGATTACCATCTTTATCAACCGATTGGCCGGCTCTTAATTCAAACCTTTCAACATCATCTCCGTTGGGACGAGGTTCTGCCAAAACAGGATCAAAACACATTTCAATAACGGCAGCTCTTGTCCAGTTGGATTTATCGGGTGTAAAAACAATGTCAACACTTGCGAGGTATTCCATCCTGTCAATGGTTTTTGAAGGAATGTTATATGCAGGTCCTACATCACTTTGTGCCTGATCTATTGAAGTTAAGCAATATGGTGCCCATTTACCTACCTCAATTTTTTCGTAAAATTCAAAGGGGTCCCATGCACGATTGGGCATATTCCAGTCGCTACCTGCTGTATTTTGATCACTGAAATATGTTCCTGAACGTATCCAGTTTTGCGGGCTGTTAGGTACGTTATTATCTTCAATACCGCTGAGCCACATTCTTGAGCTGTCTTCATATAAAATAGATGATTCAATGAATCCGTAATTAACTGCAAAAGTATCACCCGGGAAGTTTATTTGATTAATATCAATTGATAGCCCCAGATCAAGTAATAATTGTTCATATTTCATTGTTATAGTGGTATCGGAATAATAAGTAATACCAGTTTCGTTGTCAATCAACATCCATTTTGCTGACTCAATATCAACGCTATCCTGATAAGGATGTTGAATATCGGTAAATTTCAGAGTATAGTTACCTTTTTTTACGTTTAACGGGTCAACAACTTTAACTCTTAACGGACCTTTTCCTGTTTCATATTCGGGATTATATGCAATTGGGTATTCGGGATCACCAAAAACAATAGGTTCTCCTGAACTATTTAATGATCCTATAGGTTTTTTTAATAATATTTCATCAATTGTTTCTTTTGTCATTTCTATATTCATTCCGCCATTACCTTGTCCTTCCAAACGGGTAATTTGTGGAATTTCTCCATATTCCGAATGCATTATAATTCCGTTTATTGGAATATGAGGAATAGCAGTATAAAGTTTAATATTTTTACGACCTGCCAGATAAGGTTTTTTCTGCCCGTCTAATCCTGTCGGTGTTTCTTCGTATTTCAGGAATTGGTTATATGCATAAGCTAACGCCAGAAAATAATACTGTTTATGGTTTACAAGGCGTTTATCTTCAGTAGCAAAAGCATCTTCTGTAATTTTGAACGAATGAGAAATTCCATTATCCCCGCCTTCAACTTCCAAAACCGGTACATTAGCACCCATTATTTGATTATAATTGAAATTAACCAATTTTGTCACACCGTTTTTTATATCATACTGTGCAACTAATCTGCAAAGATCGGGGTCATGAATACTTTCAACTGATACGGTTGAATATTTTAATTGGAAAACCTGATAACCTTCAAATCTGTAAATGGAGTCTCTTTGAGCAGAAGGAAAGTCGGGTGGGAATGTAATGAACGGGTCAACTTCCAGGTAACTTTCATTGTAATTATTAGATGTTTTGCCGTTTGAAATATAAACAATTAACTCTTTGTCAAGTTCCCTAAAGCTAAGATCCGGAGCGCTTGGTCCGTCAATTACTTTAAAACAATTATCAAACAATGACTGGCAAAGGTCATCAACTTTTCGTAAAAGCTTAACTGATTCCCATGGTCCGCCTGAAATAGCTCTTGCCCATGGAATACCTACAGTAATGTAATTAACTGCACCCGGTGTAAGAGTAAAAGGACCGGCTGATTGCATAAATCGCCTGTCGCTGGGATCGTTACCCACCTCATCTTCTGTCCAGTAATTTCCTTGTTGATTATATCCTCCGTTTGGAGGTAGTCCATTTGTACCCCAGTTACATGGGTCGGAATCGCCGGGAAACATGAATTCACACTCAGGTCCGACTGCACCTGACTTAATATGTGCATTTCCACCATATAGCATTACAGTGTTATCTTTCCAGATTCCCCTCAGATAGTTATAATACTGTGGAGCAATACTCGGGTCACCCTGATCACCGCCAGCATTATTATGGTATACAAATCTTCTCATACCGAATCGTTCGTCATCAACAATATCATTACCAAAGTTTACTCCGTTTATTGCCATCTGGTCTAATATATAAGGAGAATTAATGATATTGCAACCATCCGGAGCGCCTGTGAATGCCGGATTATCTCTGCCATCGGGATCCATATAAGGTCCCTGGAAAAAGTCAACTCCTATAGCAGGTGGCTGCTCACCGTAAGATTCAGGTTCGCCATGCCCATCTATTGCAACACCATTATAACAATAACCCAGACCTCTGTTAACATCACATCCAACAAAATCATCCCAGGCATAACCCAAATCAGTATCAACCCATGGACAGAAATATGTTTCTGTTAATTCAAATGTTGAACGGTTAATAATTTCATAACTATAAAAAGTCATGTTGTTAATTTCGTCGTTTGTTTCGAATGCAAAAGCCTGTGCCCTGATTTCCATACCAATTGATGCACCTTCTGTTTCGGAGTGGTAGTTACCTTTGTCATTAAATACCCACCATAAAGTCTGGTCACCTTTAATAACCTGATCGGATAAAATACCGCCATGTACAATACCCAAAACATCTTCCATGGTTGGAACAGGAGGTTCGTCAGGTTTCCTGTTTGTAGGACACAAAGAGTTATCAATATCATAATATGGATAATCACCCATATTCGGGTCATAGTCCCCATCACCGTCAACATCCATAAATGGAGCTAAATAATAACTTTGATCTTTGGCAACATCGCCATGGGCAGGCCAATTCAGAATTGATTCCGGGATTGAATAACCAGGGTATTCTTCAGCTTTATTATCACTTTCCCACCATGCAATAAATTGGTCAACTTCTTCGCGTGTGATCAAAAAGAGCTTGTCGTATTCGGCACACGTAGCTTCGTCAACAGCAGCAGTTCCGTCAATTGTCAAAGGGCCGGTCCAATAATCCTGTCCAATCTGTCGATATCTTAATCCAGCTAATTTTAACTGCAGGTTGATGTCAAGCCCTCCAATCCATAATGCACTGGAGTACATAGAAGTGGCAGTTCCGTTTTTAGGAATAAAATAGTGAGCTCCAATACCGCCGGGAAGATCCCACCACATATCTCCTCCTGAATTGATCCTGGCTCTTACATTATTAATATCCAGGAATCTGAAAGCGGAAGCCGGTGAACAACCTGCTGTAGTATTCTTATAATTATTTGAACTTTTACCCGGTCCAAATTTGTATTCCTCTGCCATGCTGATTTCTGAAATAAAGTAGCAGATTAATGAAATCAGCAGTATTTTGAAAATATTTTTCATAATTTATTATTTTTAAAAATTAAATATTACACCAAAACGAATCCTTCGCGGACTGCTATAATTATATGGATAATCTTCATATATAGTATAAAGTTCCCTGAATGATTGAGGGTCCTGTTGCATTTCAATTTCGCTTTGATATTCGGCCGAAGCCAGGTAACCATCATCACCAGGGTTACCTGTTGCCGGATAAACGCCTACTACATTTTTAGTATTCAAAACATTAAGTATCTGGAAGTAAATATTCATGTATGCTTGTTTTTTACCCATAGTAAAGAATATATCTTTATCAATCCTCAAGTCCATTCTGAACTGCCATGGTAATCTTGAACCGAAATATGTTCCCTTTAATAGTCTGTTACCACCTGAAATTGGAGATAATATATTACGCGAAGCTGTATATGGAGTACCTGAACCACCATTGAAAGTCATGTTAAAACCGGTGTTTTGTAATAACAGTATAGGTGATTTAGCTTTACCAGCTCCTTTGCCTTTACGGTTAATTACCGGGCCGTCATAATCATTACCTCCGGAAAAACGATAATCCAAAACAAGATTTATAGCATGTCTTCTGTCCCATGGTAAGGGATTGGTTGTTCTTAGGTTTGGCTGTCCTGAAGCAACAAGAGCTGCGGCAGTAGTAGGGCTTGCACCTGTAGCATCGGCAAACTGAAGTGTATAACTTGCCCTGACACGTGCATTCTTTGTTCTTCTAAGGTCGTATTCAATTGTAAGACCTTTGGTAGTACCGAAATCAAGATTGTTATATGAAGTGTAATCTTTGGGATATGCCCCGTAATATCTGTAAATTGCAATCTGGTCTCTCACTTCGCGGTAATAAGTTGTTATTGTAATTGATGATGTATTTGTTAATCTTTGCTGGAAGCCCAATTCATAGTCAATTGTTTTTGTGGGATTCAGGTTTGGATTATTTATTGTACCTCCAATATTTTGAAAGAACCAGTATGTTGAAGGACTTACAATGTTACCTGATGTTGGTCTTTGTGTTAAAACATCATAATGGGCAAAGAACAAGGCTTCATCAGATATCGGGAATGAGAAGGAGATACGGGGCATTACATTTATCTGTGGTTCATAATCTTCAAAAGCTTCAATAGTAACATGATCCAGTGTAGGGTCAATTAAATATGGAGAAATTCCGGAACCTGCATCAAGAATACCTGGGTCGGTGATTTCAACACCTTCAGCACTATACCAGACGTCGTCTTCTCTATATCCTACAACTCTTGTTGGATTATCAATATTATCAACATAAACTATGTAATCGTTTCCCATATTTGAAGGATGAGGTCCGAATTCATCAGGACTGACTTCTCCAACTGTTTTAGCAGGGAATAATAAAAACGGATCGGCTAAGACCTTTTGGTTGGCATCATAACGGTCAACACGAACACCAATATTAAAAATCAGGTCTCTAAAAGCAAATTTATCCTGTATATATCCTGCCATATAAATTGGTTCAAATGCACCTATTTCGCGGGTATATACTCCGTTTTCATCTGTTTTGTTAAAGAAATCTTCAAAACTCGGTTTGCTTTTTAATTTTTTTCCGGTATAATCATAACCCCTGTAAAACACATAAGAATTGCCATTATTTAATAATTCATCCGGGCTGAACATATCAACTGTAAAAATATCTTCATCTAATTGGATTGTTCTTAAAACACCATCTTTATCATAATAATTTATTGAGTAATTATTTATATCATAAGAATCAATTGTTATGAAGTCAAGTCCGTCAACAGGTAATCCGAGTTTTTTTCTTAAATTAATATCAAATACTCTTTGCGATATCTCATCATATTTACGGTTATAATTAATTCTGTTCTGAAAAACACCATCTACATAAACCGGTATTGGATTTTCCACATCAAGTTCTAAAATATGGAAATTGGTTAATCCGCGCATCAATGTCCAAAATCCTTGTGGTGCATAACCATATCCTCTGTCTATTCGTTGTTCATATTGCAAACCGAACTTGAATTCATGATTACCAATATCGGCAGCACCGGCAGCGTTAACACTGAATTGTGTGAGATCGGTTACATTATAACCTGCTTGTAATGTACCGGGAGTATTGTAAAGACCATATATTCTTGGTGGTCCTTGTCCATTCAATAATCCTCCGCCAAGTTGTATCTGGTCGAAATTTTGATAATTGCCTACAGCTTGTCCTGCATATAAATCATAATATGAAGATGTATAATTAGCCACTAACGGATTACAATCATACGGATCAAATTCAACTAATGTATCATAATCCCAACTGTTGAGCAGCCATACATTTTGATAAGGCTGGCCGTGTATAGTGTCGGCTCCCAACTGATAAGTTGCTTCCTTATGAGTTGTATATTTCCCAAGGTAGCCATATTTGAAAAGATCATCTTTGTGATCAGGGTCTTGTGTTTCTGCATAGTATTTTGAGTAATCCGCCTGAATTGTATAATAAACATTCTTTAAAAGTGATTTACTATCTTTATCGGTAGGGAATCTTTGAGTAAACCGGCCGAACACTCTCCATGTATAATTTGTATTTAGTGAATTCTTATCGTAATTCAATAGTGAGCTATTATAATTAAATCCTCTCCAGTGATTATAAACATATTGTCCGCCAAGTGTTAAATTAATGGTTCGTGTTGTTTTAATATCAATTTTACCGGAAAGATTAACAGATAAATTAGATGTATTTTGTGTCATCTTAACATGCTCCAGATCATCTTTTCTAAGGTACTCACCATTAAGAAATGTACCGCCGGTTGTTAATCCGGAAGGACGTAAGGGATTGTTTTCAAGGTATTGAATAATATCATCTTTCCCTTTATAAATACCAATTGCAGAGGGATTACCATCTCTTCGGTATGTAACATCTGCTGCAATAAAATAACCTAGCAATGATGACTTAACACTTCCATCTTCGTTTTTACTGGTAAATAAAGGACCGTTTAAATTAAGACCTGCGCGATTATATCCAAATTTATCCAGAAACTCTGAAGTTTCAATTTCAATTCCTGCACCGAACTTCCTTGAAGGTCCTTTGGTTGTAACGTTTATGATACCACCGACAGCATCACCGTATTGTGCCGGAATACCACCGAGAATAACCGAAACCTGTTCAATTGCCGAAGGTGGCAAAGCAGAGGATCCCCTTACTCTGATACCATCAATATACATGACAGTACCGTCGGCACGGGCACCTCTTACGTTTCCTCTTTCGCCGTCGCGTGAGAACACACCCCCGACAGTTGCTGCAACTGCATTAGCCGATCTGTTCGGCATTTTTGCAATTTCTTCTGCAGTAACGGTTTCTCCGCTGGTAGTCTGGTCTTTAGAAATCAAAGGAACCTTATAATCAATAACCTCAAACTCTTCAAGAGTTTCCACTGTTGATTCCATTTCAATATCATAAAACCGGATTTGGTCGGCTGCAATGATTATACCTTTTATAAGAATTGGTTTATAACCGACAAATGTTGTTTTCAAATCGTATTTGCCCGGAGGAATAGGTTTAATAGTGTAGTTCCCATCAAAATCTGATGTTGAACCTCCTATCTGGGTTCCCCCAACCTCAATAACAAGATTAGCAAACGGAATTGGTTCTTTGGTTAATTTGTCAGTAATTTTGCCTTTTAGGGCTCCTGATTGCGGATAAACTATCAAGCTCGTAGATAGAACTATCCCTAAAGTTAAAAGTAAATTTCTTAACATACCATATAGTTTTATGTTAAATTATACATTGTGCATTTAAAAAGTTGGTAAAGATAACAATAAAATTTTTTAATATCCAAATAAAAAATTTATCTCTTGTTTAAAAAAAATTATGTTCTCTTAAATAAAATATTGTTTTAATTAAGTATAAGGACGTTTTAAAATTTCTGAATATATTACTGCTTTTCTTATGTCAAAATCAAGATATTCAATGCCTTCATAATCTTCTTCGGTTTTAACTTCAAAATTTTTTTCAATTTGAATTTCGGGTTTTTCTATAGCAGAATTCTTATCAAAATATTCTTCAGATAGCTGCGACCCTTCTTCAAGAAATTCATATTCGGATTGAATATTTTCAGAAGTTTTATATCCTGAAACAGATTCATATATTTCTTTATGTATCACAGGTTCGGTTTCGGTAAGTATAGGATCGGGAGAGGATACATTTCCCAGCAGGATCTCTTCAAAATAAGATTTTACATCTTTTTGTGTTTGCTGTTGTGGTTTGGCTTGTTGTTGCTGTTTTTTTTTCTTTTGCTTCTGGCTATAAATTGTAAAAGCTATCCATGCTATTGCTAATAAAATGTAAATATAATCATCCATGTTTTTTGGGGATTAGTATGTAAAATTAATTAAATTTTAAATAAAGAAAAAGAAAAAATCAGTTAACGGTATAAAGAAATCAGTTAACGGTGATAATTTCTTA
>Ga0075120_10003293_pt1 | contig 11114 bp, 12 predicted proteins | sample AntAceMetag02UKL_FD_69792 | JGI IMG/M metagenome (GOLD analysis project Ga0075120, IMG submission 69792) | Saline lake microbial communities from Ace Lake, Antarctica - Antarctic Ace Lake Metagenome 02UKL | ecosystem: Environmental > Aquatic > Non-marine Saline and Alkaline > Saline | place... | reverse complement strand
AATTATGAAAAAATCCAATATAAACGATATTATATGTCCAAATTGTAAAAAAGTTTTTAAGGTTGATGAAGCAGGATTTGCCGATATACTCAAACAAGTCCGTAATCATCAGTTTGAAAAAGAATTACAAGAGCGCTTAGATATTGCTGAAAAAGAAAAAGAAATCGCCGTAAAGCTTGCTGAAGCTAACATCAAAAACTCTCTTCAGGAAGATATTGTCAAGAAAGATAAGGAATTAGCTGAACTGAAAGAAAAAAATGATAAAGCTAAGATTGAGAATAAACTTACAATAATGGAAGCAGTCAAAAAGATTGAGAAAGAACGCGACGAACTGGCTAATAATTTAAAGAACAAAGAAACCGAAAAACAATTATCCGAAAAATCCTTGCAGGAAAAATTTTTGGCAAAACTTAAAACAAAGGACGACATTATCAAAATGAAAGATGAAGAAATTGAACTTCGCAAAGATATGAAGCTTAAGCTTTCAACTAAAATGATTGGTGAAACACTTGAACAACATTGCGAGACTGAGTTTAATAAGCTCCGGGCCACAGCTTTTCAAAACGCTTACTTTGAAAAAGATAATGATTCAAAATCAGGCAGCAAGGGAGATTATATTTATCGAGAAAAGGAGGATGGAGACAATGAAATCATTTCAATTATGTTCGAAATGAAAAATGAAGGCGATGAAACTGCTACAAAAAAACGAAATGAAGATTTTTTACGTGAACTGGACAAGGATCGCATTGAAAAGAAATGTGAATACGCTGTTCTTGTTTCGCTTTTGGAGGCTGAAAACGAGCTCTATAATAGTGGTATTGTAGATGTATCTCACAAATATCCAAAGATGTATGTAATTCGTCCGCAATTTTTTATCCCAATTATCACTCTTCTTCGTAATGCAGCTATGAATTCTCTAAAATATAAGACAGAGCTTGCTTTGGCTAGAAATCAAAACATTGATATTACAAACTTTGAAGACAATATAAACAAATTTAAAGAAGGATTTGCAAAAAACTACGATCTTGCCAGTCGTAAATTTAAAACCGCCATAGAAGAAATAGATAAAACCATAGATCATCTCCAAAAAACGAAAGAAGCTCTTTTGTCATCAGAGAATAATCTCCGCCTTGCCAATAGTAAGGCAGAAGATTTAACTATTAAGAAATTAACGTGTGGTAACTCAACAATGAAAGATAAATTTGCAGAGCTTTCTAATGTCGATAAAAATTTAGAATAACATGAACTCACTCACACGACCAACGATTGAATTTAATAAAAAACCAGGCGGTCAGCTTAAGTATTATGGTCTTTGGGATTGGTGGATAGACAATTTCAGTAAAAAAGAACGTGAATTAATTATTTTAACATTTCAACCTTTAGGTGATTCAGGCAACACATTGATTGAGGGTGAGATATACTCTTCTAGCGGTTCAGCAGTTTCTCTACTTTCTTCTTTAGCGGGTTGGTTTATGAAGGAAGAGCAGAGAACTATTGCTTACAAAATGCTTGAGAAAGCAGAGGAATTAACCGGGGAAGCATCAGTGATTGATAAACATTTTTTATACCAATCAAAAATTGAAATATATTATCGCTTTCGAGATATTGATGACTTCGCAATGACCAAAGCTATTGAAGGATGCGAACAACAAATAAACATTACGCAAGAAGTAAGTGAAGCTTTTAGGAAAAAATATCCAGAGGAAATACTGCCAAGTCATGTAGGATATAAACAGCTTGCAATTATTAGAGATAAGGATGGAAATGTGGCAGATGCTATTAAATTATCCAAACAGGCTCTGGAGCAGGGATGGAATGGTGATTGGGAAAAACGAATAAGCAGGCTTAATAGAAAGTTAATAAGATAGAGTAGATAATTATTAAAAATTATGTGGTTAAATGATTTTTCAGAAGAAACAAAAAAAGGATTAAAAGAAATTTCAGAGAAAGTTATAAGTTGCGAAGTAATTGATAATAATGAGATAAGAAAGTATAGTGACCATAATTTAGTAACCATAACTTTAAGTCTATAATATGGAAGATTTATTATTAAAAATAAGGTGGAATATTAACTTTATTGGAGAAGAAACAAAGAAGGTTGATGGTTCTCCTGAAGTAAAAGATCAAATATTAAATGCCCACGAGCTCTTTGTGGATGCTTTTGGCAAATGTTTTGAAGTTGACGTAGATAAAGAAAAAGTAAAAGAAATTGTGACGCCTGCATTAAAAGAGTTTGACAGGATAATTAAGGAAATTGAAAACGATGATAATAATAAGATTTTATTTATGTTATTAATTACACATATAGCGGATATAAAATTTTTACTATCAAGTGAAGAAGAACAAAAAAGAATAATAGAAAGTATGAAAAAAAGTACTGAAAAAGAGGAAGATTAAAATCTTTAATTCAAAAACTAAAAGCAATAAAATAACAAAAGATGGAATTTCTTCAAAAAAGTAATCCAGACAATCTTAGCAAAGTAAACTTATTTGAAAAAGGACAGATTTGTTCAGCTAATTTTTGCAAAGATGGGTGGTTTTTTATTGAAGATGATAATGATAGAGAAAATATTGCTTATCACATGCAATATCTAGAATTTTGTACAGCTCTTTATAATAAATATGAAATATATTTAACAGTTGAGTCATTATTGTGTAAAAACATAATGTCGAGTATTGCTAGTATCATTGAGTGTGCTTTATTTGAGCTTGTTAATCGACATGGGGAGAATGCTAATTTTAGTCTTGACAACAGAAGAGATTTCTTAAGTAGAATTGATATAGCTTACGATATGCAACTAATTAATGAAGAAATGAAAGATTTATTTCATGCTCTAAGAAAAATAAGAAACAAGGTTCATCTCTCTGGAGCAAAAGATAGGGAGTATATTGTTTATACGATTGAGGAAACTAATAAATACATTGATATTTTAGAAAAATTTAGACAAAAAATAGCATATGAAAAAGAAAAAGATTATAATATTTAATTATTTTAAAAAATAAATAAACATGGAAAATGAAAAGATGCTCGATCCATTCCAAAGAAGAGAGTTTGAAAAAGACCAGGAGCAAATAATAGACGAAAAGGAGAATGAAGAAAAAAAAGAGGCGGGGAAAAAAGAGGATTATATTTCAGTCGAAAGGTTTCCTGAAGAAGATCTCGAGTCTTTTGCTAAAAGAATAATTGAGACAAAGGAAAAAGAGAAAGAGAGAGTAGTTGTCATTTTTGATGATAATCTTTTTGAGTTTTTACCGTGTGATGGTGAAACGCCAGAAAAAATATTAGAAGAATTTAATAGAAGTAGTTTGTTGAGTAAAAGTTTAGAAAAAGAAAAGGAGTGGGTAGAGGAACGGTTAATGGCTAGAAAAAGCATTTTTGATAATAATCCAGAATTACTAGATATTTATAATAATTATTTGAATTTGAGTGAGAGGAGTAATCAAGAAAATAAACAAAAGGAAGTTTTTGATTACAAAAGATACCCTTTTCATGAGCTAGGCAATGCAATAAGACAATCTTTACCTGAAATTCCGAATGATTACGTTAGGTTGTGGAGAGGGTGCAGAGAAAATGAATTCGGTTACAATCCTCAATATACTAATAGCCTTGAAGGTATTGCTCTTCCTTTTTTAAGATTTTATAAGGGGTTTCTTTCTTACATAGATGTTCCAAAAGAAGATGTATTAAAATACTTGAGTGGTGGAGCTCCTGGCGCAGAGTTTTTTTTACCAAAAGAATTGGTAAGAAATGCAAGGCTTGTAGGATTTAACACCGAAAGAGAGAAAGAAATTAAAGAAAAAGCAAAACCTCTAGAAGAGTTGCAAAAACAAGAAGAAGACAATGTTTATGGTTTTTAAATGCGTTTATAGGAAAATAAAGTTTTCAAAGAGAATCTATACCAATTTGGAAAAAAAGAACCATTTTCTATTCCTTTCGCGATAAAAATAGTGGGAAAAATAAAAAAATGAAAGAAAAAATTAAAATGAAAAGCTTTCATTTTTATGAAAGACCGAAAACTGATTTTAAAGATGAAGAGAATTTGAAGTTTGCTGATTTCTGGATGAGACTTGGAGCGTTTTTAATAGATGCTTTTTTAATATATGGAATTTCATATTGTTTTTTCTGGTTAGAGCTAGAATATTTTCTGATAGATTATTTAGAGAAGCCTTTTGTTGATTATTTTGTTGTTGTAGCTATCTTCTTTATTTATCAACTCTTTTTTATTACTCTGTTTTCTTCGACTATCGGAAAAAGGATATATGGATTAAGAATAATCAGTGATAAAAGGAAAGAAAAGCTTAAAATAGGAGAAGCTTTCTCTCGTACATTTTCATATATCGTATCAATATCTAGCTTGCTCTGGGGATTTTTCTTAATTAATGTTGATGATAAAAAACACCAAGGATTACATGACAGATTTGCCAAAACATTAGTTGTTATAGAGTACAAACAAAGACTTTTTATACCAGCATTACTTTCGATATCTGTTTTTTTGTTTTTCGGATGGAATGTTTTTTTTAAAGAGGATAAGTGGGATTTCTTTGATTACTTAGGAGATGATTCTTATTACATGGACTTACTTTATGAAAGAACAGAAACACAACCGGAAGATCTTTGTTGTAACTTTTTATCACAAGAAGAGATTTCTTTATACACAACCAATATTCCGACTAAAGATGATTTAACTGAAAAAAAGAAGGGGAGAGGTGTAATTGAAGATATAATAGATGCAGTTGTTATTGTTGGAGCAGGGGGATACGGAACGGGCTTTATTATTTCTCCTGACGGACTAGTGGTGACTAACTATCATATTATCGAAGAAGAAGAGAAAATCGTAGTTGCGATGATTGATCGTGGTGAAAGGATCCAAATATTTGATGTTGCGACTATTGTTGCATATGACGAAGTAAAAGACATTGCAGTCTTAAAAATTGAAGGAGAAGACTTTCCTTTTATGTATATGGGAGACTCTAATGATATTTATTTAGGAGAAAGAATATATACAATAGGACACCCACATGGATATAGGAATGTTATTAGTGAAGGGGTAATTAATAGTAAAAGAAGATGGACAGATGGATTCTATTATCTCCACATTACAAGCTCTATTTTTCCGGGGAATAGCGGGGGACCGGTTGTTAATGAAGATGGTGATGTTATTGGAATAGCAACTTTTACAGACAAAGAATTTAAAGAAATAGTATTTGCGGTCCCAATAAACGATGTTAAGATTTTATTGGGATTATAAAAAGATGAATATTTATTCAGAGATTTGTATTTATTAAGAACTGTAATAAAATAATTAATATGAAATTTTATTTATCTTCCTATAAAGTAGGGGATTATGAAGAAGAATTGAAGAAGATGATATCCTCTACAAACATGAAGGCGGCATACATTCCAAATGCACTTGATTTTACTGATGAATTAGAAAGAAGAAAGGAAAGTGAAGAAAAAGATGTAAATGATTTGAATAAGCTTGGTCTAAGTGTTGAGAGATTAGACTTAAGGGAATATTTTAATCAAAAAGAAAGACTTAAAGAAAAAATATTAGAATATGGTGTGATTTGGGTTCGTGGTGGAAATACATTTGTTTTAAGACAAGCGATGAAAATAAGTGGATTTGATGAAATACTGCTTGAGGTCCAAAAAAATGACAATCTAGTTTATGGAGGATATAGTGCGGGCGTTTGTGTTCTTGGGCCAAGCTTAAAGGGATTAGAAATAATAGATGATGTAAATATAATGCCCTACGAAGAAATAAAAGATACTGTATGGGAAGGAGTAGGGATTCTTGATTATACTATTGTGCCTCATTATAGGTCAGACCATCCAGAATCAGAGAGAGCAGAAAATGTTATTGATTTTATGATAAAAGAAAACATTTTATTTAAAGCACTTAAGGATGGAGAGGTAATAATTATATAAAAAGCTTATGTTATATAAAGTCGATTCTAAGGGTTATGTTGTGAATGACGCAAGTTACTTAAAAATAAAGAAGAAAGACCGTGAGTTGCTTGAAGAAGTAAAAAGGTTGTACATTAATAACTTAGGAGAAAATTTTTTAAGTTTTTATATTAGAGGAAGCGTGAGCGTTGGAAGATCTAAACCTTTTATTTCTGATGTTGATAATGTTGCGATAACAAAGGAAAAAATGAAAAGAAAAGATCTTCTTTGGACCATAAAAGAAACAAAAAATTTAGAAAAGAGATATAAAGAAATAGGAATGATCGAGCTTGCCGTGGTATCAAGAGAAGAGTTACTGAATTCTTATGAATACAAAAATCTAAGAGTTTATCTTAAAACACAATCTGTTTGTTTAGCGGGAGAAGATATCGTCGAGGAAATAGAGAAAGTTAAAGTGGGCAAAGAGCTAGCCAAAATTCTTTACGATGATTTACCAAAGGAAATTAGTATTTTAAAAAAAATATTCAAAGGAGAAATCAAAAATCGTGAATATCTTTTTCAAAAACGTCCAATTAAATTTTGGTGCGTTTGGATGACAAGAACACTTTTAAGAGCAGGAATGGGCATAATTATGACAAAAGAAATTGTTTATTCACAAGACTTAAAGACTTGCCGAGAAGTTTTTTTAAAACATTATCCTGTATTTAAAAAAGAAATGGATATTTTGATAAAATGGTCTGTTTGTCCTTCTTCTGACAAAAAAGTTTTATATAATTTTCTATCAAGCTTTGAAAAAAAATTTATGCCGATTTATTATAAAAATATTAATTAAATTATGAAAAAAATAATATTCATCTTATTTCTATTGTTATTCGTTATTATATCAATTTATCTTTTCTTAAACTCATCAGAAGAAGAAAATGATCTAGATAAGGTTCGGGTTCAAGCAGGGTGGCTTTTAAACGGACAATTCGCAGGAGTTTGTTCTGCTATTGTAAATGGTTATTATGAAGATCTTGGTCTTGATGTCGAGCTTATTCCCGGAGGACCAGCAGGAGCATCTTTTATTATTGCTACTAATGCTGTGGCGCAAGATCAAAGTTTAGATATAGCACTTGATGGAGATATTATCCCGCTTCTGAGAGGAATTACAAAAGAATCTGCAAACGAACAACTTAAAGTGAAAGCCTTTGCTGCTTTTTGGAATGAAAATCCTTTTGGATTTATTGTTCGAGAAGATTCTGGAATAGAAAAAATTGAAGATCTTGCTTTAAAAAGGAAAGAAGATGGCTCAAAATTTAGAATAGGAGTTACTGCTGATTCTGTGATTCAATATGCTATTGCAGATTACACGGGCGTTTCAGTTGATGATTTAGATATAATAATTGTCGGATTTGATGCATCTTCTTTTTTGGCAAATCAAGTGGACGCACTTGCATCTTATTGGACAACTCAAGCCTATGAAGTAGAAAAAGCAGGAATTGACTATAAGTTTATAAGTGCCGGAGAATTACCAGGATTTAGTCAACCATCAACAGTTGCGATTGCAAAAAATAGCACTTTAGAAAAAAGAAAAGATGAACTAAAAAGGTGGATGGAGGGAACGATTGCTGGTATAAATTTTGTGAAACAAAATCCGAAAGAAGCGGCAAATAATGTTTTGGACAAAAGATGCGGTGGTCCAAATTTTGATAAAGAGCAAGAGTTGTGGCTCATTGAAAAGTCTAACTATCTTTTTGATGAAAATAATATTGGGTGGATATATGATGAGCAAATAATGAATTTTGCAGAAGCATATTATAGGCTAGAACAAATATCACGTGTTCCAGAAGTAGATGAAATAATCGATTATTCTATACTGAATCAGATATATTAAAAAAATGAAACCACTTATAACTTTAAAAGATGTTTCTTTTAATTATTACGAAAATAAAAAGGTTGTTGGTGGTGTTAATGATATAAATTTGGATATTTATCCTTCAGAAATAATTTCTATTATTGGTCCGTCTGGATGTGGGAAAACAACAATTCTAAAATTAATCAGCAGTATAATTTCCCCGGAAAAAGGCGAGATTACATATCAAGAAAAATGTGTTGGTTTAGTTCCGCAAGAGCCAAGTTTACTTCCGAGTAGAAATGTGAGATCCAATATTGAACTGCCTCTTGAAGTAAAAAAAATTAAGAATGAAGAAAGGGTTGATGAATTGATTAATATTGTTGGTTTAAAGGGTTTTGAAAAACTTTATCCTTCACAACTATCAGGAGGAATGAAACAAAGAGTTTCTATTGCACGTGCTCTTGTTTACGAACCAAAGGTACTTTTAATGGATGAACCATTTTCTGCGCTTGATGAGATTATAAGAGAAAGACTGAACCTTGAATTGATTAATATCCATAATAAGCTGAAACAAGCAATTGTTTTTGTTACTCATAACATAGAAGAGGCAGTTTTTATATCAAATAGAGTTTATGTTATGTCAGGTTTCTCGGGAAAAATTATTGGAAAGGTAGATGTTGATTTTGGAAGGGAAAAAAGTATAGAAGATAAATTTACTCAGGATTTTTTCTCGGGAATGAAAAATGTAAGACAATTATTAAAAAGAGGCTATGCTTAGAAATATATTTTTCTCTATTTTATTTATTTTTTTGCTTTTATTTTCTTGGCAAATTTTACAAAGCAGAATAGATAAAGAACGTATTACGAACAATGAAACATCTCTCGAGGCTTTTATTCCCACACCCCTCACAATTGCAAAAACTTTTTTAAGCGATGGGAAAAATATTCTAAAAGAGCTTTCTCATACTCTAAAAAAAGCTTTCTTAGGACTTTTATTAGGAGTTTCTGCTGCAATTTTAATGGCCTCTATTTTTCTTTTTTTCCCAACTATTAGAAATTTAACTCTTCCTTTAGCTTTTGGGATTAATTCTTTCCCAATTATTGGGTTTGCACCCGCAATTGTACTTATTTTTGGTCAAGGTTCTCTTCTGTCAATTATTTTTATATCAGCATTAATATGTTATTTCCCCACCTTAATTAGCATAGATACTGCTTTCAAAGCAACCGATAAAAATATATTAGAAATTATGGAAGTCTTAGGTGCTAGTAAATTACAAACACTTAGAATAATCCATATTCCCTTGGCTATTCCTTACCTTTTTTTGTCATTGAAACTAGCAATACCTGCGAGCATTATTGGTGCTACTATCGGGGAGTGGCTTGGGGCACGAGAAGGAATAGGGCAACTTATTACGATTGCTCTTTATCGACTTAATCCAGGGATACTTTATTCATCACTGATTTCAATTGCACTTTCTAGTACGCTGATTATAGCTTTTCTCTCTCTGCTAGAATATTTTTTATTTCCTTGGCAAAGAAAGAGGAATATAAAAAAATAAGGGGGCAAGAAATTTTTCTTACCCCCTTGGGATTAGTCTCTTCCTCTAAAGACAGGTCTTTTAGAGAGAAGTAATCCTTGTAAAGAACGAAATGGCATCCCTTTTGTTTTTTCCTTGATTAGTTCCGCTAAAACAGAAAGTAACATTTCCTTCTGTTCTTCCCCGCGAACTCTTATTGGAAAACAACTGCTTCCGAGCTCTTTATCCCCGCAAACGACAACATAAGGGATCCACTCTCTTTCAGAATATCTTATCCTTTTCCCTAAAGACTCTTTTCTGTCATCGATGTCTACTCTTATCTTTTGTTTTTTTAGTTTTTCTGCAATTTCCAGACAGAAGTTTAAATGTTTTTCTTCAGATACGGGAATGATTCTTACTTGAGTAGGAGAAAGCCACAGCGGCAAAGTGGGAGTTTCTTTCTTTAGGGCCTCTTCGAGGATAGAAAATATCCATCTTTCCGGAGATCCTATTGAGCTGTGAACTATAGTGCATCCTTTTTCTTTTCCGCTGGAATCGGTATAGGTTATACCATAAAGAGAGGCATCTTTTACATCAAGTTGAACAGTGGAAGTTTGACATACGCCGCCTAGATTATCTACAGTATTAATTTCATGCTTCATTACCCAGTAATGTTTCATCTTCGACAGAGTTTCGATAAGTACTGGTGAATCACTGTAGCTAATCATTTCTAAGATTTCTTGTTTGTTCTGGAGATAGAATTCTTCTACTACCCTAAAAGCCACAGCATATTGCACATTCATTTCGTTTACTAGTTCGGTATAGCGGTAGTATATTTCCTTGTATTCCGCTATTCCTTCTTTTAAATCAGTACAAAAACTGTGGATATCGGGCATCCAGAAACCCCTTAATCTCTTAAGGCCAGAAAGATTACCACTTGACTCGTAGCGAAAACTTGGCGCGAACTCATAAAGTCTTACAGGAAGATGTTTATAAGTTAGCTGAGCATCTTTCATTAATCTAAAGAGACCGAAGTCTCCTGCAAACCGAAGAATAAACTTTTTCTCTGGTTTGTCTGGGAGATGAACAGTATAGTGATTTTCGTGAAAAGATTCAGATTGATTTCTAATATCTGGTTCATCCCAATCATAGATTAATGGAGTCTCAATTGCATAAGCGCCTAGTCGGTCTATCGCAATTTCCTCTGCCCAGAGACGCAACAAATCAAACATGAGGGCTCCTTTTGGATAGAAACGGAAGTGACCTTTGTCGCTAGCCGGCTCGTAACCAACAAGCTCAAGTTCTTGCATTGCGCGGATAGAAGGTAGTTCGTCTTTAACTGATCCTTTCTCAAATTCTGCCCTGACAAGTGCTTCAAGACTTCTGTTTTTTGAGAAATCGAGTGAACTAAGATTTTTCAAAGAAACAGGTGTTTCTACTCCATTTTTGTCCAGGATTAAGAATTTTGAACTGATGGATTTTTTGATCTCTTGTCGATTCATTTTAAATCCTCCTTTCTTAGCTAGTCTCTTCCTCTAAAGACAGGTTTTTTAGAGAGAAGTAATCCTTGTGAAGAACGAAATGGCATCCCTTTTGTTTTCTCCTTGATTAGTTCCGCTAAAACATAAAGTGACATTTCCTTCTGTTCTTCCCCGCGAACTCTTATTGGAAAACAGCTGCTTCCGAGTTCTTTATCGCCACAAACAATAACGTAAGGGACCCATTCTCTTTCAGAATATCTTATCCTTTTTCCTAAAGACTCTTTTCTGTCATCGATGTCTACTCTTATCTTTTGTTTTTTTAGTTTTTCTGCAATTTCCAGACAGAAGTTTAAATGTTTTTCTTCAGATAC
>Ga0075120_10003290_pt1 | contig 11126 bp, 6 predicted proteins | sample AntAceMetag02UKL_FD_69792 | JGI IMG/M metagenome (GOLD analysis project Ga0075120, IMG submission 69792) | Saline lake microbial communities from Ace Lake, Antarctica - Antarctic Ace Lake Metagenome 02UKL | ecosystem: Environmental > Aquatic > Non-marine Saline and Alkaline > Saline | place... | reverse complement strand
ATAGTGTGGTAACTGCTTGCGTAGTTTACACCTGAGTCTTATTTATTGTCTCACATGTAATAGCCTGCATTTACCGTCTGCGATGGCTATGCACTTATTATACGAATTCAGCTTCTAAATAAAAAGATTTTTTTTTATTTTTTCCAGTCTCTGAAATACCGGATAAGGCCAACTCAATCAAACAGCATGTAGGGCGGGTGCCAACCCGCCATTTTTTATCCCACGAAAGACACCCTGCGGGTTGGCACCCGCCCTACTCTCTGACTTTTCATACACCGGAAATCGGGAAAATTTATTGCTTTTTCTCAATCGCTTCAGTGGCAGTCAGAACAACAGCTATCAAACATTCATGCCTACAATATCTCGATTCGTCCGGTGCACGGGGTCATGCGAACCTCAACGGTTCCCTTCGGATACCCGGCCGGTATAAGCAGCGTCTCTATTTGAGCAGAATCTCACCGACACACTCACCAACGCTGACCCAAACAGGCCCTTTGGAGAGCCACGCTTTGTCGTAGCCGCGTGGGTCTGTCGAACGGACGCGCAGAAGCGCGTCCCTCCAAAACCCTGTTCATTCAAACTACACTATGTAGGCGTAGGGTAGGTGTAGCGCAAGCGGAACCCACCAATTATTTTTCAATTATTAATGGTGGGTTTCAGCCACCCTACCGACTACCCTCACGGATCGAGAGGCAGGTTTATCTGGCTTGAGCACACGAGAAAATTGTCAAAAAAATCAATTTCTAAATCAACAGGGCCGCTGCCGGACAAAGTTGTGCTTTTAATGCTGATTGAGTAGCTGCACTTAACCGTATCAAACTTGACTGTAACAAGCCCGTCTCCAGTGTCATAGCTCTTGTAGCTATAAGAGCCTTTTTTCTCATCAAACACTGTGCCCGGGACGTTAAACTCATCACTACCGAGAGTAATTATTAGCGGTTCGTTCGTATCAAACTCACCGTCAATTGTAAAGGTCCCTGAAATTGAAATCGAGTCAGATTCAGTCTTCGTGCTTTTCTTGGCCTTTACTTTTGTGGCGTCAAGGCTGGCATACACACCCATCAGAAGCGGCAGCGGGCAGGGTTTTTTCGTACCGTTGACGAGGCCCTCGTTCATAATCATCTCTGCAATATAAACATCATCTCCAATTGTCACCCTGCAGGTTATCGGACAGCTCAGGCCGGTAAGATCAGCATTCTTGACAGAAAACTTCATTGTGCCCTTGTTGGTATCTATAGCAAGCGATTTCAGAGTATCGGCCTTGTCATCGGGCTTGATCTTTGGAGAGGTGTATGTACCTTTCTTCAGAAACTCTGCCGCAACAGGAAAGCTGTATTCGATCACACCGGAATCGGGTATATACTCGGCCGTAAGCGATACAACAACCTCATCTGCCGCATCAAAATCAACTTCACTTGCGTCCAGCAAACCTTTGAGCTGCATGCTGTCGGTACCTGCGGTTTTGCCCGCCTTGACTGTACTTTTATCAATCCACATCTCTCCGGCTGGAGCACATGTGCCGCTAAAGCACGCGTAGCCGGAGGCGCAATGGTCATCTTCGAAGCATTCCACGCACAGGTCGGCCTGCTCATCGCACACCTCATCTGCTGCGCAGGAAACTACACCCGGAACGCATGTTCCGCCCAAGCAGGTCTCCACGCCGTTACATACAACTCCGTCATCGCAATCAGCGCTGGTTTCACATGGAGAAAGGACAGCCAGCGCATTTTGCACATCAATTCTCGGCTTAACTCTGTTGCCGGTTCCAGTGCGCGTGTCGGGTATCGATAACCCTGTGCTCTGAAACGCATCCAACACTTCGGCCACAGTAGCATCCGGTTGGGCCTGTTTGAGAACCGCCCAGGCTCCGGCAACATGTGGCGCGGCCATGGATGTGCCGTTCCAGTATACATAACCGGTTCCCGGCACGGATGACTGTATACTGCTGCCGGGCGCAAGCAGAGACAGAAAATCAACACTGTTGGAAAAAGAGGATACTTCATCCTCTTTTGTGGTACTGCCCACGCTTATGGAACTGTCAATGCAGGCCGGCGATCCAATGGCATTTGTATACCCGTCGTTACCGCTGGAGATAACTGTCGCAATGCCGGCCGCACGCAGGTTATCTATAATCGGCTTTTGAGACTCACTATCACAGGGAGATTCATACATCCCCCCACTGATACTCATGTTTACCGAAGCTATGGTATACGTGTTGCGCAATGCGTACACCCGCTCAAGACCCAAGATCTGATCTCTGGTATATGACAGCACGCACCGGCTGCCGTCGCAGTATTCAGAGTCTGCAGGAAAAAGGGAGAATACCTGTATGGCAATGATAGAGGCATCTTTGGCAACACCTGAAAACGTATCGTTACTGCCGGCTGCAATGCCGGCAACATGCGTGCCGTGGTCACAGCCAAACACTAAAGGATCACACGGCAGGCCCGAATCAATGGCTTCTGATGATTGAACTCCGCCGGGGCACAGAGACGTGGATCCATAATACGAGTCATTGGATGAATAGCAGGCCTCGGACACGACTTTACCGCTCAGAAACGGATGATTCTTATCAACACCGGTGTCAAGAATCGCTACTGCCTGGCCCAGCCCTGTATAGGTAGAAAAAGAACCATCCGGCCCTGCGCCGATCAGCGGAACACTGTCCTGCAATGCGGGTGGGACAGGTATATCCTCAACAATATCAATAACATTGGGATGCGCCAACAACGCCTCCAGTTCCAACACGTCAACCTGCAGGGCCATGGCGGGAAGCATGCTGAAACGCTTAACATGCTGCCCAGCTTTATCGGCTTGAGTCTGCATGCTTATAGCATCAAGTACTGTGTCCTGCAGGCTGTTAATCATTGTGGAGCGCGGCCTTTGTCTGTCAGCAAAAAAACCATAGGGGCGGTCATGTTCGCGCAGTCGTACGATCACCGGAACGCGCCGCCCTTCATACACCTTATCAATCAGGCCATCGGAGGCCTTCAAGCCATCCTGAGGAATATCAAGAAAGGCCTGCTCCAGAACAGCATTCAAACTCTCAATTTGCTCCTGGGTTCCGGCGTTAAAATCGCTTCCTGCCGCAACTACTGATGAACAAAAAAACACCGCCATGCTTAGGGCTGCAAAAACAAATCTCATAACCCGGTACGCTTGATAGCTACAGTTCATTAGTGGGAATCTCCAATTCTCAAAAAATATTAAAACCACCGCCGAAACTCATGTCCCACTCTCTCTGGACAAAAACTCCCATGCGGGTCTCAATCGCTCGAAATGACGATCAGGCCAGGTTAATTTAAAAAAATACTCAAGACCGTTTACAGCAATTCTCTGTCTAAAACGCAAACCTGAAGACTACACCTCTCGCAACTACTATAATATATTAATCAAGACCTTGCAAGAACCAGGCGCACCTCAACGGTTCCCTTAGGATACCCGGCCGGCAAAAACACAGTGCGACCAAAGCAAAGAGAACAATACTGATAAAAATATATTTTTTTACGATTTACAGAGTATTTCATATTATCAGACATTCTGGATACTACCGAAAAGCCTATCCCCATCCTGCTGCTTAAAAAAGGTGCATTGCTACTCTTTATCCCGATATCAATCATCCTGGTTTGCTCGTGTATTCCATATAAAATACACTTAAAATGCCAACACCAAGGTAGGGCAGGCTATTTCGGGCACTGTAAACTGCAACAGAAGCGCAGAATCCTCTGATAGCACACGCTGGAGGCATTAAAAAAACCGGCCCAATGGAAAATCAGGGGCCGCTATCTATAAAACGCATAGTGCCGTTAAAAAATGGTTTTCAGAGGAGCTCCATAAAATAAAGAACGAAAGCTTATTCGGGCCAAATTCACCCCAAAGCCCGGAAAACAAAAATCCATCTGCTTGTTTTTATTTCAGGAAGACCAGCCGGGGAAACGCCAGAAAAGCGCCCGGCGTTTCAGAGCCCGGCGAAGGGAATGCCGGCTGATATCAGCCAGAACAGGATTGTGCCAGTAATGCTCCAGAAAAATATCGACAAACTGCTCAGGAACTGGGATGCCACGCAGCGTGCGTAACTTCTCCGCCGAGCGGCAAAACCGGATCACATTGCGCTGACGCTCATCCGCACCAAGCGCACCCGGCCTATGGGTTGACTTGTCCCAGTCAATTATGAAAAGCTGCCGAACATCCGTGCGGCTGACAAGAATATTTTTTAAATTCAAATCAGCATGATACAAACCGCAGTCATGCATATGTCTGACCCGGTCAGCAACACAGCGCGCCAAAACGGCACCATCTTCATCTGCGGAGCCTTGCTCCTGAAACCAGGCCGGCAAATCGCAACAGTCCGTTAATTCCCGCGAAACAAGATACTGCCGATACAGGGAGCCACACACACGCAGGCTCAAGGCACCCAGAATATCTGCGACCGGGATACCCGCTTTGGCTGCATGCAATGTAACGGAAAGCTCATTAAAGGAACGATGAGGGCCAAGAAATATATCGGCATTCAAAAAACGAAGCAACCCGCCCCGCCGGTACTTTCTAACAACAATACGCTCCTTTGAGGGCTCAAGAACAAGGCTCGGCATGGACCCGCGCCCGGCATGCATAACGTCGGCTTCCTGAACGCACACACGCTCAGGATCACCGAGCCCGCATTGCAAGAGCTGCTCGCTATAGTCCTGATGCAACACAAGCGTGAGCGGTCCCTGCTCAATCAGCACAAAACCCTGCGGCACAGTAATCATGTCCCCAAACCCTCGTCACTTTCCTCAAGCATGCCGGCAACCATGCGCGCAATACTCAGGCACGCAGTCAGTCCCGGCGACTCAATCCCCATCAGGTTAATCACACCCGGCAAGGAACGCCCGGGTTCATGCGCTATAACAAAATCGCGCGGAGCTCCTCCCGGGGCCTGCAGCTTGGCTCGAATTCCAGCCATATCAGGTTCTATATCCTGCAAGGAGATAAAAGGCAAGTAGTTGCGGACACTTTCAAAAAATTCATCTGCATGCGCAGGGTCAACCGTATAGTCAATGTGATCGACATACTCGGCACTGGGGCCTAGCGAAACCGATCCGTCAAGCCGCCTGACAACATGTATACCCAAACCGCGCATATCTTGAAAAGGAGGCGGATAAATAAGATGGCGGATACGGCGCGCCTTTGACGCAGCAAGTCGAAAATATTCGCCCTTGCAATAGTGCAGTCTATAGCCGGCCGCCTGCGTGTCTATACCCATGCACGCTGCGACCTGTTCACAGCCAAGACCGGCACAATTAATAATATGCTGTGCGCGGCAGTGCCCTGTCGAGTGGTTGCGCTCTGTACGGTAACCAATCTGATAGCCGTTCCCGCAAGGCTCAATCGTTTCAACCCGGTGGCCATACACGAACACAACTCCTTGTTTCACAGCCAACGACTCAAGGCTGGCCATCAAAGCGTGGCTGTCAACGACACCGGTTGTTTCAGAAAAAATCGCGACGCAGGCTTGCACATCGGGCTCAAGGCGCTGTACTTCCCGGGCATTGAGCAGGCTCAGGCCGGGCACACTGTTTTTGCACCCCTGTTCAAGAATAGCTTCAAGCGTTGCAGCCTCTGCATCATCCCGGGCAACAATCAACTTGCCTGTTTGCTCATGGGCGACATCATGGCTGCGGCAGTATTCATACAGAAGCCGGTTGCCTTCCACGCACAAGCGTGCCTTGAAACTACCTGTGGGATAATACATGCCGGCATGGATTACTTCGCTGTTGCGGCTGGAGGTTTCCTGCCCGAAACGACTATTGCTCTCAAGCACAGCAATAGCATGCACAGGATTGCGCTCGGCAATTTCACGCGCAATAGCAAGCCCAATCACACCTGCACCAATAATGACCGTATCGAATCTATCCATTGCCGTTTAAAGTTCAAAGTTCGAGGTTTAAGGTCTAAGGTGAAAAGTTCAAAGTTCGGAGAAGAAAGTTCAAGGTTCAAAGTTTAAGGTTCAAGGTTTAAGTTCGGAGTTCAAATCAGTAGGGTGGACTCGCGAAGCGTGTCCACCATTACCGTCAAAAGCTGTGGACGTGCTGCGCAAGTCCACCCTACGATACTTGTTTATGTTTTATGCTCCGAACTCCCTACTCGCAAGGGTTCAAAGAAAAAACCGGCGGGAAAAAATTTCCGACCGGTTTTTTTAAATCCATATACTGCATGCCGCTACTACTGTGACATACTATCGCTCAAGGTTTTACCCTGCTGATTCATAATCTTGTCCCAAACGTCGGGGCGCTCTGTCTGGATGCGCTCATCATGCTTGTGAATAGCATTCCACATCATGCGCGGCGAAGCATACTGACTCCATGAACCAGGCAAAACAACATCGTCAAGCAGCGAGAACAAGTACACGACCATTTCATCCGAATAGTAGGGGATAAGCGCATAGCCACTTTGTACCTGCATCATGCCGTCGTCGTTGAATTCGAACGTTTCCTGCCAGGTTTTGGTATATTCATCGAAGCCAGGCTTACCGTCAAGCTCTTTTTCCAGAGCTTCAGCTGCCCACTGACCGCAGTTAAGCGAGCCCTGCATCTGAGTTTCAACAAACGCGGCCGCATCACCAATCACAATCACGTTGCCCTTATAGGGAACCTTCATGGGTGCGTAGGCCTTGGTCATGCAGGAATGCTCACGCTCAACCTTGGCATTCCGAAACATATGAGCGACCGGGCTCTTTTTTGTAAAATGCTCAAAGAGGCCCGCGGGCATCTGAGCCGGATGACCGATCAAAATCAAGTCCGCCCAATCATAGTGCCCGGCAGGACCGGTACCCATCAGCGGCGCAAAGTTGGAACCGTAGCACAGGCCCCAATATCCGCACCATTCAGCCGGATTGTAACCATCAACACCTGACATGTAATATGCCCTGGTCAAGGCTGAGGCAAAATAAATTCGGCCGTCATTCATGCCCAGCGACTGGGCCACCTGGGCGCTGGCGCCGGAGGCTTCAACCAGTTTCTTGGCCTTCATCTGAAAACGTTTGCCTTTGATTACACACTTCAGCAACACGCCTTCTGATCCTCCCAGGTCGCGGGCCTCATAACAGGTGGTCTCAGGAATATACTCAATCCCCAGTTCCAGCACCTGATTCAAAAGCTGTTGCAAAAAACTGGCTTTGTCATATTTCCAGGCAAAAGGATGCTTGTCCGGCCAGGCGTAGTGAGCATTATGCTCTAGTTTGGCTGAATAGTAGTACTTGTCACGCACCGGGCACAGGGGGCCGACATAGTCGACTTCCCAACCGAAATTAGTTGATTTAATCACATTGCGCGTACCATCGGGAATCTCACCTTTTGAATCCAGCTCGGCTCCCACGTCAACCGTGATTGTATCACCGTTATACATTTCCTCCAGAATGATGTGCTCACTGCAATAGCGAGTCATCTTGGAGATATCCTTGCGTTTCTCAATAATAACGCATTTCAGCCCTCTTTTAGCTGCACATATAGCAGTATACAATCCGCCGGGGCCGGCACCAACTATAGCTACATCATAAACAGACATGTCTGTCCTCCTTGCATGTTTAATTTCTTTTAACTGAGCGCACCAGCCGGACAATACCTCTCACAGGTATGACAGCCCATACAGTTAATCTCATATACCTTAGCATATTTTTCGTACCCGCCCTGGTCATCAAGCTCAAGAGCACCAACCGGGCAGTTTTCCATGCAGGAACCGCATCCCAGACATTTATCTTTGTCAACCACGATATACTCACGGCAGGAGGGACACAGGTTAAAGAACTGGGGCAGACAGTTGAGCTCTTTCTCCAGCTTTATCAGATGCGGAACAGGAGCAAACGGATTGCCGCATTTGGTGCAGATTTTCAGCTCATATTCCACCTGCCAATTCAAGATTTCACGCTTGGGTCCTTCCTGCTCTGCGCCTTCCGGCGAACAGGCAGCAGAAACCTCAAGATCGTTTTTCTTGATAATACCGGTCGGGCAAACATAGGCGCATGACCCGCAGGCAATGCAGTCCTCAGCTGACTGGTGAAACGGGCTGTCAACAATTTTGTCGGCACCGCGGCCGGCAAACTGGATGGCACCCGCACCAACAACTTCGTTGCAGGCGCGCACACACAGGCCGCACAGAATGCAGTACTCATTGTCTTGTTCCCACTCGGTACTGCTTTCGGCGATTCCGTATTCACGGGCCAGATCCTGCACCACCTTCACATTGGGGCAGCGCGACAGCATCAGCTCAACAACGAGCTTGCGGCCGGCGATAACCCGCTCGCTTTTCGTGTTTATCGACATACCGTCTGCAGCCGGAAAGGTGCAGGAGGCCTCAATTGTCGTACGCTTGTTCTGCTCTATCTCAACGATGCACATGCGGCAGGCCCCGTAGGACTTGAGCGCATCATTGGAGCAGAGGGTTGGGATATCGATTCCATTGGCACGTGCAGCCTCAAGTACGGTCGCGCCTGCCTTTGCCTTGATGTTCTTGCCGTTAATTTTTAATTTCAGCATGATCCTTCCTCTATTCCAATATATGAGTGTCTTAATTAATAGTTTTCAGCATTTTCGCGTTCACATCCTTGGGAAAATGCTTCATCACTGTCAGTATCGGAGCGGCTGCAGTTTTGCCAAGCGCGCAAAAGCAGGCCGTGTTCATGGCCTCGCCCATGGTTTTCACCAGAGCAAGTTGTGCCTTAGTTCCACGCCCCTCAGCAATGCAGGTCACGATTTCATTGAGACGCTTAACGCCTTCCCGGCACGGAGTACACTTTCCGCATGATTCTTCCAGGAAAAACTCGGTCAGGAAACGGGCCACATCCACTACATCGCAGTCCTCATCCATCACCAGCAGACCACCAGAACCCAGCAGGCTGCCGGCCTTGTTCAGCGCATCGTAATCAAGCTTCAATTTCAGCTTCGAAGCGGGCAGAAGTCCGCCTGAAGGACCGCCGGTCTGAAAGGCTTTCACCTTCTTACCGCTGGCGGTACCGCCGCCGAATGTGTCAATAATATCGCCGATAACAGTACCCATGGGCAGTTCAACCCAACAGGGTTTGGCCACATTGCCAGACAGGGCTACGATCTTACTGCCCTTGCTGGAAGGTGTGCCGATTCCGGCGAACCATTTGCCGCCCTTAAGTACGATGGCGGAAATATTGGAAAGAGTTTCAAGATTGTTCACAACGGTAGGTTTACCGTTGAGGCCTTCATGTACAGGCAGCGGAGGACGCGGACGCGGTTCCGCAAAAGAACCTTCCAGCGCATTAAGCAGCGCGGTTTCTTCACCACACACATAGGCGCCGCCGCCGCGTTTTACCTTCAATGTAAAGGAAAAACCGCTACCAAGAATATCTGTGCCCAGCAGTCCAACTTTCTCTGCCTGAGCGATTGCAATTTGAACCCGCTCAACGGCAAGTACGTAGCGATCATTCAGGTAGACATAGCCTTCATCAGCACCAACAGCATAACCGGCCAGAATCATACCCTCGATCAGCATATGCGGATCAGATTCGAGAAAGCTTTTATGCAGGCCGATTTCCGGGTCACCTTCACTACCGTTGCATACAATATATTTTTTATCGGAGGGTGCCTTACTGCAGGCATCCCACTTAATACCAGCCGGGAATCCTGCACCGCCGCGACCGCGCAGTTTCGAGGACTTAACCTCCCCGATAACATCAGCGGGCTTCATACCGGTCAGGGCCTTTGTCAAGGCCTTGTAGCCGCCCATACCGATATATTCCTCAATACGGTCAGGAGCGATAATACCGGCATTGCGCGATACGATTTTCTGCTGTTGTTTAAAAAATGCAACTTTTGACGCATCCTTGAGGCCGGAACACGAAGCAGGCAGCTTACCGGTTGCATAGGTAATTTTCTCACCGGTCACATCTACCTTCACAGCATCCTGACGCATCAAAGCATCGGCAGCCACTTTACCAGCAGCAGCAGCCTTGACAATGTCAGCCGCACCCTCGGGTGTGACGCTACCATATATGACTGCAGGCTTGCCGGCCTTGATCACGCTGACCACAGGCTCGGCCCAGCTCATACCGTTAGAACCGACCATAACCACCTCAGCCGACACTTTCTGCTTCTTGATCGCTGCCTGCAATGCAGCAGCTACCTGCTCGGAGCCTTTCGCAAGGCCGCAGGAGGCACTGCTCACCGCAATACGCAGGGTCTTGGGAACCAGCAAATCCTGGCCCACAGCTTTCATTGTATTCAAATCAGCTGCACTCTTCACGCTGCCTGTAACTTTCCAGACGGCTTTTTTCACTTTAGCTGTGCTTGCGGCAGGCTTGTCCAGCCCAAGGGCCGCCATCAAAACGCTGCGCTGAGGTTCGGGCAGGTCCTCTTTAACCCAGGCCTCAACAACCTTCTTGCTGACCTTTTTGCTGCCGACCTTAGCGGCCAACATCTCGGCAAGCTTAGGCTTCATTGCTTCGCGCATCCCCTCAGGGACAGCAGCAATCACCTTATCAAATGTTTTCTGTCCGTCGGGTAACCATTTTATATCTGACATGTTCCCGTCTCTCCTTTCAGGGATTAGTTGGATTCACTGAAAATCTGCTCAAGCTTGGCTTGAGCCTGCACACCACTGTACACCGCACCATCAACAAGTATAGCCGGAGCCACATTGGCACAGCCAATATCACGTGCGGTCTCAATGGTAACATCAGCGCCAGTCTCGGCGGCTTTAGCCTTGATCTGTTTTAAAAGCTCACCGCCGCCATTAACATACGCGCCGGTCGAAGTGCAGACCGTAATAACGTGCTTGGCGGGTTTTTCGAGACGAAAAGCGGAATAGCATGTCAACAAACGATACATGGTTGCCAACGGCACATCCTTGCGCTGGCTGATCATTACAATTGCCTCTTTGGGGCAATAACCAAATTCTTCCTGTAAAGCATGCAACAAACTCATAACCACTTCCTGGCCGCCCGCAGTCTTTTCAATCAATTCCTCAAGATTGCTCAGGTCAACACCACCCATGGTAGCAAATGCTTTGAGAATCTTGGTCTTAAAGGGATCCGGCACGATATCTTTTACAATTGCAAGCACGTGTGCTTCCAAGATAGGGCCGCCCTGGGCCTTCTCATTGGCAATGCCCATAAGCTTGCC
>Ga0075120_10003289_pt1 | contig 11128 bp, 11 predicted proteins | sample AntAceMetag02UKL_FD_69792 | JGI IMG/M metagenome (GOLD analysis project Ga0075120, IMG submission 69792) | Saline lake microbial communities from Ace Lake, Antarctica - Antarctic Ace Lake Metagenome 02UKL | ecosystem: Environmental > Aquatic > Non-marine Saline and Alkaline > Saline | place... | reverse complement strand
AAGATTCACAAGAATCCAAAGAAATCGTTGGTTTACGAAGAAGATAGTTATTGGCGAAACCGAAACAGCGAAACTTCAATGGACTTTGGTTTTAGCGTTCCAAAAGCAGCATGGATTTCATTTGCAATACTATCGCTTGCTCTAATTCTATTTTCAATTTCCTATTCAATCACAAACTTAAAAATAGGGAACAGCGACATTCGTTTCCCGGCAGTTCCAATTAGCACCGGAATATTTATTTTAGCAGGAATTCTGACCCTTCGAAAAACCGTTCATTATTATATTCTGAGTTTGCTTTCGTTCACCATTGTTTTCCTGATAATTGGAGTGATGGGATACAATTGGTACGTAATGGAAATTGCCACCCTTTTTCTGGCACTAGGTATTTTCTCGGGAATTGCCGTTGGAAAAACACCCAACGAAATAACCAAGTCATTTATTGAAGGGGCAAAAGATATTCTCTCGGCTGCACTGGTAGTTGGATTGGCTGGCGGAATAATTGTAATTCTGGAAGATGGAAGAATTATAGACACCATTTTGTATTACGTTTCGCAATCGATGAAAGACATGGGAAAAGTTGGATCGATAAGCGTGATGTATCTAATTCAAACCTTTCTGAATGTTTTTATTCCCAGTGGTTCAGGAAAAGCAGCATTAACAATGCCAATGATGTCGCAATTTTCCGATTTAATTGGGATTTCGAGACAGGCAACGGTTGTTGCTTTTCAATTTGGCGATGGTTTTACAAACATGATTACACCAACTTCAGGCGTGCTAATCGGCGTCTTAGGCATTGCCAAAATTCCTTTTGAAAAGTGGTTTAAATGGGTTGCACCGTTTATTATTATTCTAACTGTTTTAGGATTTTTACTTTTACTACCAACTGTATTGATGGAGTTAAATGGATTTTAGATTACATTAACCATCCCTAAAATATTGAGTAATTAAAACTCTTTCTCCGATGATGAATTACTTTCGAATAATATGGGTAATGGCATAAACAATTAACCAACATAAAGATTACAGGCAAAACTGATTTTCGTACCCATTTTTATCTTCTCAATAAAGACATTAGATTTGTACATTGACTTTTAAAATAAAAACTAAATGAAAACCCAAATGAAAAACTTTGGAAGAATTCTATTGGCAGTATTATTTTTTGCTTTTACAGTTTCGGGCTGTAACAAAAATAATGATTTCGATGATGTGATATGTGGCAAATACAATGAGAATCAGTTGCTAAAAGAACCCAATGGCGGGTGTTACTACATAAACTCAAATGGCAACAAAGTATATACAGACAGTTCAGAATGTGATTGTTAATTAAATTATTGAAACACAGCGAAACAATTGCGAGGCAAATGTCGGGCAACAAAAAAAGGATTAACCTGTTTTTCAACATGTTAACCCTTTTAATTGTGGGGAGAGCAGGATTCGAACCTACGAAGGCGTAGCCAACAGATTTACAGTCTGCCCCGTTTGACCGCTTCGGTATCTCCCCGAATATTTTTTACCTAAAAGAGCCGAATCTCAGATTCGAACTGAGGACCCCGAGATTACAAATCACGTGCTCTGACCAACTGAGCTAATTCGGCATTTTTATATTAAGTCTCAAACTTGTTTAGAACGTTGTTTTTCCTAAAACAGCGGCGCAAAGTAAGGAATTAAATTTCTAATCTGCAAGATTTTTTTTCAATCTTTTTTATCCCTTTTTTTTCGTTAAAAAAAAGTGGGTAAGCTACCTGTGTCGCACCGCTCAACCACCTACCCTTGCTGCCTTCCGACTCTGGGGGGATTCAGCAGGAGCTGATCGCACAGGACTTACCCGGCGACAAAAGTAGAAATTTTTAATGTACCACCAAATAAAATATTGCTGACTTGTAATTTTTCTGTGCTTTCATTACTTATCCATCAGATAATCAATTAAAAAATATTCAATCTCAATGTTAAATTCATAACTATATTTATGAATTGAGATTAAAAAATAAACTTATCTTTGTCAAAACCTTATTAAAAAATCTATTATGGAAGAAAAATCTAATTCAATTTGGAAATCGGGATTAGTGCTGGGAGTTTACCTAGCGATTGTTGTAACTCTTTACAGCGTAATTCTTTATGTAACAGGCTTGGGATTCAACAAAATAGCCGGATACATCTCTATTGGTATTTTAATAGTGGGTATTATAATCGTTCAAATTGCCTACAAAAAGCAACAAGACAACATTCTTACTTACGGGCAAGGAGTTGGAGTTGCGGTTATTTCAATGCTTTCAGTCGGTGTTATTTCAATGGTTTTTACTTACCTTTTGTATGCGGTAATCGATCCTGATTATTACCAGCAATTTTTATTATTCATGGAAGAACAAACCATGACAACACTTCTGGACCGTGGAATGAGCGAAGATCAAATTCAAATGAGTTTGGATATGCAACAAAAATTTCAAACTCCGGTAATTCTGGCAGGGGGTGCATTATTAAATTCTGTAATTATTGGACTTATTGTTAGCTTAATTTCATCAATTTTTATTAAAAAGAACCCAACCGACAAGGTTCCTGAATAAAACTCAACTTGTTATAAAATATGGATATTTCCTTAGTTGTCCCTCTTTTTAACGAGGAAGAATCGCTTCCCGAATTAATTTCCTGGATAGATAAAGTAATGGCCGAGGGTAATTTCTCGTACGAAGTGGTAATGATAGACGATGGCAGTAAAGACAATTCGTGGGAGGTTATTGAAAAGCTTCAATTGGCAAACAATTCTGTTAAAGGGATTAAATTTTGGCGCAACTACGGAAAATCTGCTGCTTTGTTTTGTGGTTTCGATGTGGTACAGGGAGATGTGGTAATTACAATGGACGCCGACCTTCAAGACAACCCCGATGAGATACCCGAACTTTTTAGAATGATAAAAGAGGACGGGTTTGATTTGGTTTCGGGCTGGAAGAAAAAACGTTACGATCCTGTATTTTCGAAAAATATTCCAAGCAAATTATACAACTGGACAGTTCGCCGGATGACAGGAATTAAATTGCACGATATGAATTGCGGTTTAAAAGCCTATCGGAAAAATGTAGTTAAAAGCATTGAGGTTTATGGCGACATGCACCGCTACATACCTGTTCTGGCAAAATGGGCAGGATACAAGAAAATTGGGGAAAAAGTGGTGGTTCACAGCGAACGTAAATATGGAGTTACCAAATTTGGTCTGGAACGTTTTATTCGCGGACCACTCGATTTGCTCTCGGTTACTTTTATTTCGAGGTTTGTAAAACGGCCCATGCACTTTTTTGGGATATTGGGAGTATTAATGATTTTTGTTGGATTTGCCGCTGCAATCTGGCTGGGCGTTCAAAAAATTATTGAATTGCAACATGGAATTCAAGGACACTTAATCACCAACAGTCCCTATTTCTACATTGCCTTAACTTCGATGATTATTGGGGCACAGTTTTTCCTTGGCGGTTTCCTTGGAGAACTTATTTCGCGTAGTGCCAGCGAACGAAACAAATATAAAATAGAACTAAAAACCTTCGAATAAATTTCATTTATTTTCATTTTGCATGATTGAAAAAGAGATTGAGTTCAGAAAAAAAAGAGAATTATCGGAGATAATATCAGACTCTTTTGCATTTATAAGACAAGAATATAAACCCATTTCAAAATTAATTTTCACCTACGTTTTACCCTTTCTTATACTTTATGGTATTGTTGCGGTTTACGTTCAAATGAAAGTTATTGGAATACTTGATTTATCAAATCCGGAATCGATGATGGCAAATATTGGTCCGGTTTATCTTAATCTTTTACTTTTTTCGTTGTTTGGAATTTTTGTGCAATCATTATTAATTGGCACCTTCTATTCCTATCTCGAAATTTACATCAAAAAAGGGAAAGGTAATTTTGAACTTTCAGAAATTACGCCTCTCCTATTTTCTAACGGACTACTTGCCTTGAGCGCCAGTATCGTTCTTTTTGCCGTTGTGATGTTTGGAATGTTTATTTTTATTATTCCAGGAATTTACTTTGCAAATACCTTCTCCTTGGTAATTATTATTTTCATGTTTGAAAAAAAAGGGCTTGGAAATGCATTTTTGCGCTCTTGGATTTTGGTAAAATCGCAATGGTGGAATACATTTTTACTTAACATTATTGGACTTGTTATTATCTCGGTGATGAGCTTTGGAATATCCCTGCCTTCATCGATTTTCAGTGCAAGTACAAATGTCATGAATTCTATGAAACCGGGCTTGGTGGAACAACCTCAATCGTATTGGATTTTTATAGGATTATCCACAATTGTTTCTTCTCTCTTTTGGATTATTCCCTACACTTTTATAACCATGCAATATTTAAATTTAGACGAACGTACCAAACCAAAAATTCCTCTTCAAAATAGTATGGCTAAAAATGAAACTGAATATAAATAGCACAGATTTTCCCGATTCATACAAATTATTATTCCATATCATTCGTATTCAAACAAAAATCTGGCTGTTAAAAAGAATAATCCGTTTCTTCTAATTTCATTTTTGCAGAATTATATTCAGCCATTAATTTTCTCATAATTTCAGCAACAGGAAGAATTTCATAGATTTGAGCTGAAACCTGCCCAATTTCCAATTCTCCGTTTTCGAGGTCGCCTTCAAACATCCCTTTTTTAGCACGGCTATGTCCCAATAATTCCCGCATCATGTCAACTGAGTTTCCCAATTTCTCCGCCCTGTCTACTTGTTCGTAAAAATTATTTTTAACCAATCGGGTTGGAGCCAGTTTTTTCAATGCTAATTTTGTTCCTCCTTCATCCAATTCCGTCACCAACTTTTTAAAATCGGGATGAGCCGAAGATTCTTCGGAAATCGCAAAACTTGAACCCATTTGAACTCCGTCGGCTCCAAGAATCATGGCTGCCAGCATCGCTTCACCGGAACCAATTCCTCCGGCTGCCAGCAACGGCAAACTAGTTATCTTTCGCACAGATGGGATTAAAGTTAAGGTTGTTGTCTCCTCTCGTCCATTGTGACCACCGGCTTCAAAACCTTCTGCTACGATAGCATCCACTCCGGCAGCTTCACATTTTTTAGCAAAAAATGAACTGGAAACTACATGTACCACCTTTATTCCTTTTCCCTTTAACCAACCCGTCCATTTATTAGGACTACCGGCAGAAGTAAAAACTACCGGGACCTTATGCCGAACAATAATTTTCATTATTTTTTCGGTTTCAGGGTACAATAAAGGAACATTTACTCCAAATGATTTTGTTGTGGCTGCCTTAGTTTTTAGAATGTGTTGTTCCAAAGTGTCAGGATGCATCGAACCTGCACCAATTAAGCCTAGACCTCCTGCATTACTTACCGCCGAAGCTAATTCCCAACCCGAACACCAAACCATGCCTCCCTGAATAACGGGATATTTAATATCCAATATTTCACAAATTTTATTCATTGTCTTAACTAAATATGGGTTTCAAATAACCTTTCTAATTAACAATACGGAAATTTATTTTGGAGATTGAATATTTTCTTCCAAAAGTGTTGTAAGTACCTCTTTCGAGATTCTGCGTTTTAATTCGCCCTTTTGTGCGAAGGAAATTGAACCTCTCTCCTCTGAAACAATAATACAAACAGAATCTGTATTTTCGGTGATACCAATTGCTGCCCGGTGCCGCAATCCCAAACTTTGGTCCAACTCTTTTAGAGTTAAGGGAAGAATACAACCGGCGGCGGCTATTTTATTTCCTCTAATAATTACAGCTCCATCGTGCAAAGGTGAATTCTTAAAAAAAAGAGAGCGAATTAACGACGACGAGATTCTTGCATTTATCTTTTCTCCCGTATTAACCTGATCGGATAAATCTGAAACTCCGGTAATAACAATTAATGCTCCGGTTTTTGATTTTCCCATAGAAACACATGCATCCACCAAACTGTCAACTTGCTCGTTGTTAATTGTTTTAACCTTCCCAGCTCCGAACAATTTATCCAACGACAGAACTTTGTTCACATTATAATTTGTGCCAATAAAAACTAAAAATTTTCTTATTTCAGGATGAAAAACTACAATTAAAGCCAAAATTCCTACCCCAATAAATTGCCCCATAATTGAACCCAACAATTCCATATTTAAGGCTTTTACAACCAACCAAAAAAGGTATAACGAAAACAGCCCAATTACTATATTAAAAGCAAGCGTACCTTTTATTAATCGGTACAAATGGTATAACAAAAGCGCCACCAGGAAAATATCGAGGATATCAAGAAACCGAATTGTGATAAACGCTATCATTATTTAATTGTCGCTTTAATTTCACAAAAAATCTTTACGGCTTCAACTGCTTCTTTTGCATCGTGAACACGTAAAATATCGGCACCACCCATTAAAGCCAAAGTATTTGCTACTGTCGTTCCGTTAAGCGCCTCCTCCGGGGAATTCTCCAGGGCTTTCCATATCATCGACTTACGACTCATCCCCACCATTACCGGAAGCTGAAAAACCTTAAACGAATCTAAACGGTTCAGCAATTCAAAATTGTGTTCAACCGTTTTACCAAACCCAAACCCGGGGTCAATTATCACATCCAAAACGCCAAACTTTGTTAATCGTTTTACTTTCTCCCCAAAATAAGTTGAGACATCTTTAACCAAATCGTCGTATTGAGGATCATCCTGCATGGTTTGTGGAGTCCCCTGAATATGCGACAAAATATAGGGAACCCTCATTTTTCCAATGGTTTCGAACATTTTTGAATCCAAAGTTCCACCCGAAATATCATTTACGATTATTGGGCCAAATTCATCAATAATACGAACGGCCACCCACGAGCGAAACGTATCGATGGAAATGGGGATATTAGGGAAATTACTACGAATAACCTGAACAGCTGGTAACAACCTGCCCAGTTCAATTTTTGTGGAAATAACTGGTGATCCGGGTTGTGTTGATACAGCACCAATATCAAGTATTCGCGCTCCGTCATTTATCATTTTCTCAACCGCAGTTAGCAGGACTTTTTCATCCTCCATTTTCCCACCATCGAAAAATGAATCGGGCGTAACATTAACAATACCCATTACAATTGGGATGGTAAAATCAATTAATTCACCCCCAACATTAATGGTATTTTTGCGCTTTAGAAATTTGCCTGCCGATTGTGTAATCAACATGTTTACAATGCTTTTAAATTAAACAAAATGAAGAGTACAAATGTAATCAAAACCTACCAATATTTATATTTTTGTTAAAATGAATACACATACTTATATGCATTCATGGCAAAAAGATTAAATTTACATTTTTCTTTAAATCAATTTCAAAACAAATTAAATACTGACAATACAGTTTTCAAAATATGGACAAAACAAACCAACAATACGACCAGACAATTTCGATATGCCGCAATATCTTTTCAAAAAAAATGAAGGACTACGGAACAGCATGGAGAATTTTACGTCCAATTTCTGTAACCGACCAAATTTATATTAAAGCGAATCGAATTAGAAACATAGAGGAAAAAGGCATTTCGAAAGTTGATGAAGGCATAAAACCTGAGTTTATCGGGATTATTAATTACGCAATTATGGGCTTAATTCAGTTGGAATTAGGCTCGTCGGGGGAAGAAATGCCTAACGAAAAAACACAGTCACTATACGATAATTATTTTGAACAGGCAAAAACCTTAATGGTAGCTAAAAACCACGATTACGGCGAAGCATGGCGAAATATGCGGATTAGTTCATATACCGATTTAATTCTGATGAAAATAAAACGAACCAAGCAAATTGAAGATAATCTGGGACAAACTTTAGTTTCGGAAGGTGTTGATGCCAATTACCTGGATATGATAAATTATGCCGTGTTTGCGTTAATTAAGATTGAATTCGAAACGGAATAAACCTTGCAACCATTTTTTTTTAATTATAATTCGTTGGTTGAACCAACGTCAAAAGATAAAATTATTTAAGCATGAAAATTTTTAAACACCCTGCCCGCATTCTAGTTGGAATTACTTTTATTTTTTCCGGTTTTGTTAAAGGAATCGATCCATGGGGATCGGCATATAAATTTACAGACTATTTTAATGCGATGGGCTTGGAATGGCTATTATGGGCTGCTTTACCACTGGGAATATTGCTTGCATTTGCGGAATTTGCAATTGGGGTAGGATTGTTATTAAATGTATTTATACGTTTATCGTCGTGGCTGGCCTTGCTTTTTATGGGTTTCTTTTTGCCGCTTACTTTGTGGATTGCCCTCAAAAATCCGGTATCAGATTGTGGCTGTTTCGGCGATGCACTAGTTATTTCCAACTGGGAAACTTTATATAAAAACCTGATCCTAATTATTCTTGCAATAATCATTTTCAAAAATAGAAACAAAACAAAAAACCTGGCTGGTAAAAAAATACCTGTTGTTTTGGGCGTAATAACATTAATTATTTATTTCGCACTTGTTTTCCAATCGTACAATCATCTTCCCATTTTCGATTTCAGACCCTATAAAGTGGGTGTAAATATTCCAGATGCCATTTCAACTCCGGAAGATGCTCAGCAAGAAGTTTACGAAAACATTTTCTATTATAAGAACAAAAAAACCGGAAAGGTTAAAAAGTTTTCGGAGGATAATTACCCATGGCAAGACACGGTTACCTGGGTTTTCGATAACATGGAATCTGAGTTAATGGTAGAAGGTTATAAACCACCTATTCACGATTTAACAATGGAAACACCCGACGGCGAAAACATAATCGATTTTTTCATTTACGATAATAATTATGTTTTTATGTTAGTTGCTTACGATTTACACAAATCAAAAACAAAATCACAGGAAAGAATCAACGAACTTGCAAATTGGGTAATTAATAACGAAATGTCCTTTTTCTGTCTCACTTCCACAGCGCCTGAAGAATCGATGGCTTTTGCAAATGAGAACGATACTCCGTACGAATTCTTTAATTGTGATGAAATTACCTTAAAAACGATGATACGTTCTAATCCTGGATTGCTTGTTTTAAAAGATGGGAATATTATTGGGAAATGGCATTACAACGATATTCCATCACCCAAAGAATTTCAGGAAGAATTTATAACAGAATAAATCGTTTTAGCAATAATATACAAATTCCTGTTCGATATTAAATTGGTATTAATTGTTGAAGACGAAACAAAATGAAACATCAAAAACCCATTTTAGCTGTTAATTTTGTCTTCGTTCAAAATATCTAATAAATTAAAATTCAATAATATGAGACAAAAAATAGTTGCGGGAAACTGGAAATGCAATACTACATTGCAAGAAGGAATTAAGTTAGCCAAAGCAGTTGACACAATTGTTGCCAGCGAGGGTGCCTCCGATGTAGTTGTCGTTTTAGGAACTCCATTTACCCACATTACAAAAGTAGTTGAAACGGTAAATACCAATAGAATTGGTGTTGCATCACAAAACTGTGCTGCCGAAGCAAAAGGTGCATACACCGGCGAAGTTTCTGCTGAGATGGTAAAATCTACCGGAGCCGAATTTGTAATTTTAGGTCACTCAGAACGTCGCGAATATTATGGAGAAACAAGTGAAACACTGAACAAGAAATTAGCATTAGTTCTGGAAAACGGATTAACACCAATTTATTGTTGTGGCGAAGCTCTGGATATTCGGGAAGCCAAAACACAAAACGAATACGTAAAACAACAATTGGTTGAAACAGTTTTCAAACTTTCAGCTGACGATTTCAAAAAAATTATAATTGCCTACGAACCAATTTGGGCAATTGGGACTGGCGTAACTGCAAGTTCGGAACAAGCACAGGAAATTCATGCATATATCCGTTCTATTATTACAGAAAAATTTGGAGCTGAGATTGCTGAAGAAACTTCAATTCTTTATGGAGGTAGCTGCAAACCAAGTAATGCAAAAGAACTATTTGCCAACAAAGACGTTGACGGAGGTTTAATTGGTGGTGCATCAATGAAAGCTGAAGATTTTATCGGAATTATTAATGGATTCTAGAAAAGTACTAAATAGTTACTATTAGTATTTACAAAAATATTAGAGCCATCCGTCAGCAGACGGATGGCTTTTTTTATACTTTTACAACAATTAGAATAAAATGGATTACAACAAGATTACGATAAACATTACTCCTTTTGCAGAGTGGTTACGTGATGTTTTAACGGCCGAGTTGGGTAAAATAGGTTTTGATAGTTTTGTAGAAACAGAAACCGGTTTTGAAGCATATATTCCGACTCCAAAATTTGAAGAAGAAAACCTAAATTTTGTTCTGAATGCTTTTCGGGAAGATTTTACATTTTCTCATTCACAAGAAATAATAAAAAGCCAGAACTGGAATGAAGTGTGGGAGAAAAATTATTTCAAGCCACTGGTTATTTCCAATAAGTGTGTTATTCGTGCTCCTTTTCATAAAAATTATCCGAAAGCAAAATATGAAATTATTATTGAGCCAAACATGGCTTTTGGCACCGGAAACCACGAAACCACAACGATGATGGTTGAAACTATCCTGGAAAATAACCTGACAAATAAATCCATTTTGGACATGGGTTGTGGCACCGGAATTCTCGGTATTCTGGCTTCAATGAAAGATGCAAAAAAAATTACTTCAATCGACATTGACGAGTGGTCGTTTAACGGCACAAATGAAAATGCTGAACTTAACAACATTCAAAATATTGAAGTAAAATTGGGAGATGCCGGTTTACTTGGCGTTGAAAAATACGATGTGATTTTTGCCAACATACATAAAAATGTTTTGATGAATGACTTGCAAGCCTATTTCAACACATTAAACGAAGATGGAACTTTAATTATAAGTGGATTTTACACCGAAGATATTCCGGCTATTAAAACCAAAGCGGAAAGTATCGGATTGAAAGACTCCGGATTCAAAACAAAAAACAATTGGGTTGCTTATTCTTTTACAAATAAGAAATAATGCATTCCATAATAAAATACCTAATCCTAAATTTTGAAAATCTTGCCGGTTTAAAAGTCGATTTTAATATCATTCAGCGCATAAATAAAATGCACCGCGCAGATCGGATTGAACTTCGTAACCAGCTTTTCGAAAGAGCTGCAATTTTAGAAGAAACAAAAGAAGGGGACCAAATTGTACGGTGGT
>Ga0075120_10003280_pt1 | contig 11141 bp, 7 predicted proteins | sample AntAceMetag02UKL_FD_69792 | JGI IMG/M metagenome (GOLD analysis project Ga0075120, IMG submission 69792) | Saline lake microbial communities from Ace Lake, Antarctica - Antarctic Ace Lake Metagenome 02UKL | ecosystem: Environmental > Aquatic > Non-marine Saline and Alkaline > Saline | place... | reverse complement strand
GACGCCAACCTAAAATTTTTGTAATTACCACGCAAAAAAAACGACTAATCCAAATTCTTTTTTTCTGAGTTATAACAAACATGTCAATATCACCTTCGTCTCTCAAATTGTGTTGACCAACAAGATTACCAATAGCAACCAGGTTTATCCAAGGAATAAATCTAAAAATTCGACAGAGAAATTTTACTCGTTTAATTTTTCTATCAGTATAATTATATCGTCTCATCCTTTTCTCAATAATTTCTCTACGTACATCTAAAAAATAAAAACCGTCTTGATATTGAATATTTTTCATTCCAGATTCTAATATTTTAGTTACATCTTCTAGCTCACATGATACTTCCGAATATTGCCAAATTTCAAAATCAGTTAGAGGAAAATCAAACATGTCAAAATAAGCAATCGTCTTCACGATTGCCTCCTTGAGAATATTATTTAATTGGACAGAATCTTTATTCATAATTTGCTACTCTAGTTTAGGTTTATCTAAAATTGTTGGTTCGATTTTTGATTCACCTTCGGTAATTTTTGCTATATCTTTATCAACTTTTTTAAACTCTTTATAAGCATTATTATAATGATTAACTGTTGTAGACATACTGACACCTAACCTCTTCATAAAATCATCATAGCTTAAAATATGTCGGCTTAATTTTTCGACATTACTTCTAATTGATTTTGCACTTTCTTCAATTTGTAATGCTCGAAGACCTTGCAAAACTGTCTGTAAGTAGGCCAAAAATGAAGTCGGAGAAACTATTATTACATGTTTTTCTTTAAAAGCATATTCAACTAGATTACGCGTATTAATCTGTACTGCCCCAACCTTATTAATAAGTAAATCATAATAAATTGCCTCGGATGGAATAAACATAAAAGCAAAATCCATTGTTTTTTCGCCAGGCTTAACGTACTTTGCTGTTTCATCAATTCTAGTTTTTAAATCCTGTTTGAAAGCTTTTTCATATTGTCCTCTCACCTCATTATCGCTAGTATTTAATAATTTTTCATAATTTTCTAAACTAAACTTTGAATCGATAGGAACAATTTTATCTTTAACAAACACAACTGCATCAACAATACTCCCGTCTTTAAAAGGATATTGCATTTGATAAGAATTGGGTGGCAAAACATTTTTCAACGTCTCTTCTAAAAAATACTCTCCCAAGACACCTCTTTGTTTAGGATTCTTCAAGATGTCTTGCAAATTTTGTAATTGCGCCGAAAAATTTACTACTTGTTTATTGGTTTCGTCTAATTTTGTTAATTTTTCTGTCACATCTGTAATTAACTTAGCTGACTGTCCAGTTATTCCTTGTATAATTTTTGTAGTTTGACCAAAATGATCTTGCGTCGTTTTGTGATTTTCTGCTAGTTTTTCATCAAGAACTTGTCGAAGATCTTTGTTTTGCTCCGACAACTGAGATAACTTCTCCATCATGGTAATCAATTTTTCTGAATCAGCTGAACCAGTTTTTTTAAATTGAAAAAATATTAAAACCAAAACTGCAATAATTAATAATGATAATAAAAATATAGTTAAACTCTCCATATTATTCTAAATTTATTTTTAATTAAAAACGTCCTTTTCACTAAGTAATCAGCTAATTTTAGGATATAACAAATTTATTAATAAAACCAAATATTATAAATCTTATCACAGCTTACGCTACTTAATCTTTTAAAAAACATTAATCCTCTTTCGGCAACCATTCTTCTGGATAACGATAAGCATTATATATAAAATCACCTAAAAACAAATTATTATCTGGTAATGGTGCGATATATTCCCAAACTATTTCTTTATTTTGAGTAACTTCAAATATTCTTCTCGTCATTGCTTCGGAAATAAGTGTATTACCGTTTGGTAATCTTTGCACGGAACCCATAGCCCAACTAAAAAATTTTTTTGTATTGTCTGTTGATTTTAGTTGAAGATATTCCCAAACAATTTTTAAAGTTATTGGGTTAATTTCTACAATACGAGAATAATCTCTAAAATTAGCTGGAAAAGTCGGGCGACCCAAAATTGTTCCATAACATGAAAAACCACCGTTATCAAACATAATTATATTACCTTCACCGGGTAATCCTTTAGGAATTATATATACATCATGTTGTCCAATAATTTGACCGATTATTTTCTCAGACTCATTACTATAGTCAGGTCCTATCTGCCAAACTATTTTCCCTGTTTCTTTATTAATAATAGCTACAAAACAACCATTACGACTACTAATCATTATGTTTTCAGGATTAAAACGCTCATCTCCATTGTCATACCATAAATTTGACCCCAAATAAGAAGCGCTATTTATGTGCAACCAATCAATAAATTTATTAGGATAACCATTTTTGGCTAAAAACTCACTTTTAATAAGTTTAACATTAAAAATTGCCTCTTTCATTGAATTAGTAAAACCAAATTCATTAAAATGTTCAGAAGCTATCCATTTCCACAAAATTTCTCCATCTTTATTAATTTCTAATAAAACATCATCTTCAAGCGGTTGAGGATTAATATTTTCATTTAAAACGTTCTTATGACTTAAAATTAATATTTTCTCAGAAGTAGAAGCAATCGGATATTCTTGAGGTGTATAAATTGCTGGGTAATTATTTTGTTGAATATCATGATGTGATCTAGAAATATAATTATTATTTTTATCTAATTCCCATTTATTAAATTCCCACAAAACATTGCCTTCCCAATCTAATTTCATAACTGAACACCCCTCTTGATGAGAATCTTCAACAGATGAATTACAAGACTTGTCTGTTCCTAACACATAACCACCTGGAAATAATTGAGCAGGCCAACCAAATATTTTCCATTTATTTATTACCTTGCCATTTTCGTCAATCAATAAAGAATTACTTTTGCTACCATCTTCATTAACATAGCCTCCAAATAATGTAAACATAGTAACTCCTGAATATGATTTTTCTTTATTATGAATCAATACACCCGTTTTTAATTCTGTGTTACTCTTATTTATAATAGATTTTTTAACTTGGCTAACTGTATATAATCGAATCAAAAAAGGAAAAACAACTAAATAAAAAAAACTGAAAATAATAATGTACTTATTATTAATAAACACTTCTTATTTATTTTTGTTTTAGTTATGATATGTTATGTATTTAAAATTTACTTTTATTCTTAATTAAAAAGGTTCTTTTTGCTAAATAATATACTAATTTTAGGATATAATTAGTTTACCAGCAAAAACTAAATACCGCAACTATTGCCATTATCTTTTATTTTATGTATAATGACTGTCGTTATTCTAACTCTAGATTAGTTACTGACTCGACAAGATTATTGTCGAGATTAAATTTTAATATGCCCAATATTATAAAAATCAAAGGTGCTCGAGTACACAATTTAAAAAATGTAAATTTGGAAATTCCACGAGATAAATTAATTGTTTTTACTGGTTTATCTGGCTCAGGTAAATCTTCCTTAGCTTTTGACACATTATATGCCGAAGGCCAACGTCGCTATGTTGAATCATTATCTTCATATGCTAGACAATTCATTGGATTAATGGACAAACCTGACGTTGACTTGATTGAAGGTTTATCACCAGCAATATCAATCGATCAAAAATCAACTACTCATAACCCTCGTTCTACTGTTGGCACAATTACAGAAATATATGATTATTTACGTTTACTCTTTGCGCGAATTGGCATACCTCATTGTCCAGTTTGTGGCCAAAAAATAAAACGTCATTCAATTGACGAAATCGTTAATCAAATAAAAAAAGATTATAATCAAAAAAATGTTTTTATTTTATCTCCCTTGATTAAAGACAAAAAAGGTGAACATAAAAATATTTTAGAAGGAATAGCTAAAGCTGGTTACTCTCGGATTAGATTTGATAAAAGTATTTATTCTTTAGAAGAATTTGCTGATTTAGCTGTTGATAAAAAGAAGAAACATAATCTAGATATAATTATTGATAAAATTTCTGTTACAGACAGCAAAGAAGACATTGCTCGTTTAACTGAATCCTCATAAAAAGCACTAGAGTTAGCCAATGGATTGATTACTATAGCACCGATTGAAACAAATAAAAACAGAGGTGTTTCAACAGAAAACACTTTTTCCCAATTATTTGCCTGTCCAACATGTGGTATCCATTTACCTGAATTAGAACCAAGAAATTTTTCATTTAATTCTCCTCATGGCGCTTGTCCAAATTGCACTGGTCTAGGTACAAAGCTAGAAATAGATCCAAAGCTAATAATCAATTTCAATTTAACTATTGCTCAAGGAGCAATCAAGCCATGGTCGCATAGTGCACCCAATGGTCAAACCTGGATGATGCGAATTCTCGGTACAGTTTCTCAAAAACATGGCTTTGACTTAAACACACCTGTAAAAGATTTAACAACAGAACAATTAAATATCGTTCTTCATGGCACTGGTAATAAAAACTACAATGTTGATTATGCTAATGATCGTTTTTCTGGAGAATTGACAACTGAATTTGAAGGTATAATACCTAATCTCGAAAGACGTTATCAGCAAACTGAATCAGATTATATTCGCAAAGAAATTGAACAATATATGCGTATTTTAATTTGTCCGTCTTGCCAAGGTAAACGTTTAAAACCAGAAATCCTTGGTGTAAAAATCGCCAACCAGTCAATTTATGATATTACCAGTAAAACCATTGATGAAGCCAAAAAATTCTTTTTAGATATTGATAAAAAAAATGTTTTATCTGCTCGCGATAAAAAAATATCTATTCAAATATTGAAAGAAATAAAAACCAGATTAAATTTCTTAACTAATGTCGGACTTAACTATTTAACCCTTAATCGTTCAGCTAATACTTTATCAGGTGGTGAAGCTCAACGAATTCGATTAGCTACGCAAATTGGTTCAGCCTTGACCGGTGTCCTATATATTTTAGACGAGCCATCAATCGGACTACATCAAAGAGATAACAATAAACTGATTAGTACTTTAAAAACTTTACGTGATTTAGGTAATACAGTTATTGTAGTTGAACATGATGAAACAACAATGTTGGCAGCTGATTGGATTGTTGATATTGGACCAGGTGCAGGTGAACACGGTGGAGAGATAATCGCCCAAGGGACCCCAACTAAAATTAAAAAATCAGCTAAATCTATTACTGGTAAATATTTAAGTGGAAAAAACAGTATTGCTTTGCCAAAAAAATATAGACCGGGATTAGGCAAAAAAATAAAAATAGTTAACGCCACTGAACATAATTTAAAAAATATTGATGTTGAATTTCCATTAGGTAAATTTATCGCTATCACTGGAGTCTCTGGTTCAGGTAAATCAACCCTAATGACCGATATTCTCGCTAATGCTCTAGGACAAAAATTTTATCGAGCCAAAACTCAACCAGGTAAACACGAAAAAATAGAAGGACTGGAATATATTAATAAAGTTATAAATATTGACCAATCACCAATCGGACGAACACCTCGTTCCAACCCAGCAACCTATACCGGTGCCTTTACACCGATTCGCGATTTATTCGCCGCTTTACCAGAAGCTAAAATTAGAGGCTACAAAGCTGGTCGTTTTTCCTTCAATGTTGTCGGCGGTCGTTGCGAAGCTTGTAGTGGTGATGGCATGGTAAAAATTGAAATGCAATTTTTACCTGATGTTTATGTTGAGTGCGATGTTTGTCATGGACAGAGATACAATCAAGAAGCTTTGGAAATACACTACAAAGGAAAAAATATTGCCGAAGTTTTAAATATGACTGTTGAAGAAGGTATGTACTTTTTCAAAAATATTCCAGCGATTCATCAAAAATTAGCTACACTTTTTGAAGTTGGACTCGGCTATGCAAAACTCGGACAATCAGCCACTACTCTGTCTGGTGGTGAAGCCCAAAGAGTTAAATTAGCTACTGAATTAGCTCGTCGAGCTACCGGAAGAACTCTCTATATTCTAGATGAACCAACAACTGGCTTACATTTTGATGATATAAAAAGATTATTAGATGTTTTAAATCGATTAGTCGATAAAGGCAATACTGTTTTAATTATTGAACACAATTTGGATGTAATTAAATCTGTTGACTGGGTTATTGACCTCGGACCAGAGGGCGGTGACAAAGGTGGACAAATTGTTGCACAAGGCACTCCAAAAGAAGTGGCCAACATAAAAAAGTCCTACACAGGACAGTATTTGTCAAAGTTTTTTAAATAATATTGAAATACGCGCAAAAAAGGTTTAGAATTAATTCTAAACCTTTTTTTATTAAAAACAACTCATCAAATAAACTTCAATGCTTGAACCATCTATTAAAAAAATAATTCTTACTTTAAAATACTTGAGCAGTAAATACTAACAATTCCGTATCTTTATTTTTATAACAATCTGGCGCTAAACCTGCTTTCTGCCAGCATAGTTGCGACAAAAATTCTTTTTGACTCCAACCTGTCTCATCAGCTACTTGTGGCAAAAATACTCCACTTCGACCATCTCTTTTCACGATTACACCGTGTTTGCCAAGTTCAATTTTTTGCCAATCATCAATCTTTTCTGGTGCTGATAAAACACTTATTTCATATTCCAGACCAACTAATTCATCTTCATTGATTGGTTTAAAACGATAATCTTGGCTACAAGCTTCAATTGCCATATCTTGAACAACTTCAGCTAATGATTTTCCACTAGATAAAATTTGACCAATACAACCTCTTAACTGTCCTTTATTTTTTATGGTTACAAACGCCCCTTCTTTCCAATTCAATCTCTCGTCTTCAATCTTAAATTCTAAAATTTTTCCATCTTTAACAAAATTCTCAACCGTCTCTCTAGCTATATCTAGCAATTGTGCTCTCTGTTTATCGTCAAGTTCTGTTGTCTGTTGTCTGTTGTCTGTTGTATTAAAAACAACTGCCCCGTAGCCAACTACTTTATTTGGATCACCAAAGCCATTAGCATCTCCGCTATTTGCATAATCTAAGATTTTTGCTTCCCAGTTTAATTCCTTGGCTATCGCCATAACTGTTTTAACACCATCAATCCCACACAAAATTGTTTGCTCACCAGCTATCTTTTGAGCCAAAACTCCTTTTTCATACTTTTCCAATTCACCAATATCGCAAGTTTTAACTTTATTCAAAGTTTCTGTATCAATTCTATTGGCATCTTCATATGACGGATAATGAGACATGCCAGTTGAAATAATCAAAATATCATTATCTCCCATGTTTTCAACCAATGCTTTAACTAAAATTTGATAATTACTATTATCTGTATTACCAAAATAAATTGGTAAAATCTTAAATCCTTCAGTAATCACGCTTTGTAAAAACGGCACCTGAACTTCTAGGGTCTGATCTTGACCAAAAAATTCACCATTAAGCTGGATGGTTTCACTAGTCTTGGCTAATCTTTCTGCCAATTCTTTATCTAACCCAACAACGCCTAGCGGAGTTTGCCAGGCATCAACGTTATCAATGGCTATTTCGTCAAAATAATCCGCATGTGAATTACAAATAATAATGGCTGTATTTACTTTTTGCCCTTCCAACAATTTAAAACCGGAGGCTGCTACTTTAGCACTAAAATCATAACCAGCATGAGGCACCATGATTGCTTTTATGCTATCTGTTGTTTCATTTTTTTCAAAGCCAGCTAAATATTCTTCAATATCCTGTTTTAATAAATTAGCTTCGGCTGGATAATATTGCCCAGCAAAAGAAGAATGACGAATATTTTTATACATATTTTTATTGTCCTGCTCAATTGAACAAGCGGATAAAAATAATAAAAGTAATATTATAAGAATTTTCTTCATAATTAAGCTAGCGCTTCCAATATCTGTTTATGAACTTTGTTATTGCTAGCTGCTATTTCTTTAAATCCCAATTCCCACTCTTTTTTAGAGAAATTAGTAACTACTCCTCCTGCTTCTTTTACTAGCAAAACTCCAGCGGCCACATCCCAAACTTTTGTACCTGGACTAACAAATGATTCAACTCTACCAGATGCTACGTAAGCTAACTCAATTGCTGCTGAACCAAGCTGCCGACAATCAAAACCGTTTAATTTCTGTTGACGATAATATGTTAACGCCTTTTTTATGCTTTTACTATCTGCGCCATGACAAAAAGTGTTTAATACTTTCCCCTGGTTAATTTTCGACACCTCTATATTTCTCCCATTTAATTCTGCGCCTTCATCTTTTTCTGCAGTAAATAATTCACCTAAAATCGGCACGTAAACCACCCCTAGAATAATATCATTATCACAAGCTAATGCTAAGGATATAGACCAAAGAGGATTATGCATAGAAAAATTGGTTGTACCATCAATCGGATCAATATACCAGATATAATCTGACATACCTTTAATTTCCCCTTTTTCTTCTGAAACTATTCCATGAGTCGGAAAATTTTGTATAATTTTTTTTATAATAATTTCTTCCGATAATAAATCCATCTTAGTTACAATTTCATGCTTGGATTTCATTATTATTTCACTCCTATCAAATCTTTCATATTCTTTAACTAAAATTTTTCCAGACTCTCTTACTACTTCAACTGCCATTTTTTTAAATTTGCTATTCATATAATTAAATTTAAATACTTTCTAATATTTTCAATTCTAATTCTTCTTGATCAGTATCCCAATAGGCAAAAGTTGCTTTCTGAAAAACACCGCCCAAAGTACCTGGGTTATAAATTTTAATACCTTTTCTTTCTTCTGTCCATGGTTGATGAGTATGACCATAAAAAATTATATTACAATCATTCAAAGACATAACTTTATCAATAAATTCTGGTTCATGGCAAAAACCAATATTTTTATTTTTTAAAATAAATTTACCATAACGACCAAAATATTCTATATTTTTATATTTTTTAATATCCAATTCGTCATAAATTTCCATATTGCCTCTAATTAAATAAATAGTACCTAAAAAATTATTTGCTAAATATTTTAATGTTTCATTGTTAGTAATATCTCCACAACAAATAATTGCCTTAATCTTCTTTCTCCTGCACCAATCAAGACATTTTTTTAAATTAACTAAATTGTCATGAATATCGGAAATAATTACTATGTACATTTATTTTATTAAAAAACAAAATAATAAATTTCATAAATTATACCGAGAATAAAAACTCCAATTAAAAAATAACTAACCAAAAAACCTGGTTTTGTTTTAAACAATTTCAAACTTCTTTTTTTCTTTTTAAATTGCCTAAACATTAATATTAAGGCTATACCACATAATCCACCTGAAATAGCTCCTGCAAAACTAATGATGCTAATTAAATTATTAAAACCGATAATATACATTATATAAGGAACAAAAATAGTCAAAGCGTAGGCTAATTTTTTATTTAATCCAAAATCCCAAACATAAGTATCTTTAATTGATGCTGCTACTCCCAAGAAAGAAGTGATCATTGCTAATACGCCAAAAATAAGGGAAAAAAATATTACTCCATCATCTAGAATAATTTTAACACCAGTCAAGGCATCGGGTGAAGTCTTTCCGCCTGATATACCGACAATCGCCAAGGTAAATACCGTGATTACGGTTGCAGAAACAAGGGCACTTGTTTTAATTACATTTCTAAAAACCTTGGGCTTCCTGCCAATTAATTTGGCTACTAGCGGTAAAGATGCCCCTCCGTCAAAGGCATAAAGCATAGCTCCATAAGGTATGAGAAAATATTTCCAATCAACAGATTGATAATTAGCAATTTCAATTACCCCCATACCTTTCCAAAAAATCATGCCAACTGCTAATAATAGTAATCCCGTCATAATTAACTCAGCCCTAGCAATCATTCCAATGCCAAAATAAATTATAACTGCTTCCAATACAAATAGTGAGCTAGCATAAATAAATTCGCTCCCGCCAAAATAAGGCGATAAAAGCTGGTTTAAGAAAATACCAGTAATTATAATATAAGCCAAGAGTGCGCCATAGCCGCCAATTGTTTTTGCGATAAATACGACAACTCCTCCTAATCTTCCCATATAAATTCTAGCGTAACCCGTTAATCTGTGATACCTATGAGTTGAAATAATTATATTGGCATAAATCAAATGGAGAAAATACTGGGTTGGAATAATAAATAATAAAAAAATAAAAAAACTTAGCAAACCAGCTTTTGAAATTAAATACGGCATACCAAACATACCAACACCAATAATATAACCTACCATAACTGCAACTGCTTTAAAAAAATTTTTTGGCATACTATTTTATTTTTATAATTCCTTGTTTAATTTGTTGTTTTAGTTTTTCTTCAATGTCTGACCATTCAACAATTTTCTCCAATAATATATTTTTTTCTTCTAGATTCATTAGATCCGCTTGACTATATTTAGATTTAATCGGTAATAAAGTATAAGTTTGTTTGTCGTTGTCTAAATAAAATTTAACTGCTAAACCTTCCTGCGTATCAGAAGAAAAATATTGATCAAAAATAAAATTACCTAGTGAATAAAAAATTAATTTATTTTTATATAACTCTATTCCCTGTATAACGTGCGGATGATGCCCAACAATTAAATCCACTCCATTATCAACCAAAAAATGTCCTAAATCTTGTTGAAAAACATTAAAATTATGCTCATACTTATTACCCCAATGAATATTAACAAGAATAAAATCAGAATTTTGTTTAACTTTATTTAATAATTTTTCTATTTCAATTAAATTTATCTCTGAATAAACTTGACTCAAACCAATAAAACCAATTTTTCTGTCGTCAATTTCTTTTATGAAATAACTACAATCACCAACGTTACCATCACGACAACCAGAATAATTAATCCCAATTGCATCAAGATTTTTTCTTGTTTCAATTATACCACGCTCTCCTTGGTCAGTGAAATGATTGTTGGCTAAATTTAAAAAATTAAAACCATAATTACTTAATTCTGAAATTAATTCAGGCTTAAAAGCAAAATCATAAGACATGATTGGGTTGTAATGCATCCCACCATCAGTAACAGCTCCTTCCAAATTGCATCCAACAATATCATAATCAACAAAAAATTGTTTTTCTTTCAGTTTGCCTAAGATATAAGATAAACCATTTTCTTTAATTTTTTCTCCAACGTGGCGATCAATCATTATATCCCCAACAAATAACATGTTTAT
>Ga0075120_10003279_pt1 | contig 11141 bp, 14 predicted proteins | sample AntAceMetag02UKL_FD_69792 | JGI IMG/M metagenome (GOLD analysis project Ga0075120, IMG submission 69792) | Saline lake microbial communities from Ace Lake, Antarctica - Antarctic Ace Lake Metagenome 02UKL | ecosystem: Environmental > Aquatic > Non-marine Saline and Alkaline > Saline | place... | reverse complement strand
AATGGAGAAGCAATCCGGTTAGCTAACCAAGGTGAAGCTGGCGGAAAGGGTGCGTCCGCAGGAGATTTATATTTAAAATTAAGAATAAATCCAGATAAGAGATTTAGACGTGACGGTTATGATGTTTTTAATAAGGTGATTATCGGTTTTTCAGAAGCAGCTTTGGGAGGCAAAGTTGATATTGAAACTGTCGATGGCGTAATAAAATTAAAAGTACCAGAAGGAACTCAATCGGGTATGGAATTTAATCTACGTAATCATGGTATACCAAAATTGCGTGGTCGTGGCAAAGGAGATCATATTGTAGAAATTATAGTGAAAACACCAACTAAGCTTTCTAGAAAACAAAAAGAACTATTAAAAGAGTTTGGGGAATAAAATGAAAACTTTTCATATAATCACAATCGGCTGTCAGATGAATAAATCGGATAGTGAAAGATTTGCGACTAAAATGGAAGAACTTGGATATAAACAGTCTCGTAATAAATATGAGGCTAGTTTTGTTATTATCAACACTTGTGGTGTTCGACAAACCGCCGAGAGTAGAATCTATGGCTTGATACCGAGCATAAAAAAGAAAAACAAAAAAGCCAAAATAATAATAACTGGTTGTTTGGTTTATAGAAAAGACGTGAGACGAAGATTGGACAAAGAAGTTGATTATTGGATTCCGATTGTTGATATTCCTGAGCTTAAATTATCTAGTTATAATACAAATAAGAAAATTAAACCAATTGATTATTTAAGTATTAATCCAAAATGTGAATCTGATATTAGTGCTCTTGTGCCAATTGGTAATGGTTGTAATAATTTTTGTACTTATTGCGTTGTACCTTTTGCTCGAGACAGGGAAGTCTACCGTCCAGCCAATGAGATTATTAAAGAAGTTGAATATTTGGTTCAAAAGGGTTATAAAGAAATAATTTTAATCGCTCAAAATGTTAACAGTTACCTCACCCCAGCCCCTCCAATTCGGCGGGCAAGCCTCTCCTTGGCAAGGAGAGGAAGTGAAGGAGAGGTTGATTTTGCGGATTTATTAAAAATGGTTAATGATATTCCAGGAAATTTTTGGATAAGATTTTTAACCAGTCATCCGAAAGACATGACTGATAAATTGATTAAGACAATTTCTGAGTGTGAGAAAGTTTGTCGCAATATTCATTTGCCAGTTCAAGCAGGGGATAATAAGATTCTGAAAATAATGAACAGGGGGTATACAGTAAGGCATTATAAAAAATTGATAAAAAAAATCAGGCAATTAATGCCTGAGGTTTCTATGACAACAGATGCAATCGTTGGTTTCCCGAGCGAAACAAAAAAGCAATTTAATAATACAAAAAAGTTGTTTAAAGAAGTTGGTTATGATATGGCTTATATTTCTCAATATAGTTCACGACCAGACACAGCAGCGGAAAAACTAGGAGATGATGTGTCTCAATGCGAGAAAAGAAAACGAGAAGATGAAATAACAGAAATTTTGAAAAAAACTGCTTTGGAAAATAATAAAAAATATTTAGGAAAAACAGTTGAAGTTTTGATTGAAGGAAAAAATAGAAAAGGCGAGTGGTATGGCAAAACAAATACTTATAAAAATGTAAAAATTAAAATATTAGAAGAAAAAGTTAAAGCAGGCGAATTCTACGATGTTAAAATTACACAAGCGGGTAATTTTGGACTTGAGGGCGTGGTTGTTAGTAAAAAATTATTAGTAATTATCGGCCCGACATCAAGTGGTAAAACCAAATTGGCTGTAAAATTAGCAAAAAAATACGATGGTGAAATTGTCAGTGCTGATTCTCGTCAGGTTTACAAGGGAATGGATATTGGTACAGGAAAAGATTTAAAAGAGTATGGTAAAACACCCTACCATTTAATTGACGTTGCTAATCCAAAAGAACAATTTAGTTTAGCGCAATATCAAAAATTAGCTTTTGATGCTATTGATGATATCTTGTCCCGTGGTAAATTACCTATTTTAGTCGGTGGCAGTGGGCTGTATTTACAAGCAGTGGTAGATAATTATGAATTAACAAATTTTGGACAAGACGAAAAGTTAAGAAAAAAATTAGAAAAATACAATATTGATAAACTTTTTCAAGAAATTATAAAATTGAATCCAAAGTTTGCTGACAAGATTAAAGAAAGCGACAGAAAAAATAAAAGAAGACTGATTAGATATATTGAGATTTTACAGAAAGACGACAATGAAGTGCCTAAAAAAAATAAACCAAAATATGAGACAGAAATCTTTGGTTTAAATCCGGGAAAGATAGAATTAGAAAAGCGAATTTATAAAAGATTAATTACTAGATTAGAAGAAGGAATGGTTGACGAAGTAGAAACATTGCATCAAGACGGAGTTGAATGGAAAAAATTAGAAGATTTCGGCTTGGAATATAAGTTTATCTCGCAATATTTACAAGATAAATTGGAATATGATGAGATGGTAGAAAAATTAAATATTGCTACTAGGCAATTTGCTAAACGTCAAATGACTTGGTTTAGGCGATGGGAAAAACAAGGCAAAAAAATAGATTGGGATAAGTATAGCAAAAAATAATTAAAATATTTTATAAAATAATGCGAGCGGGAATTTCTTCCCGCTCGTTTTTTACATACTTTATTATTGGCAATTTTCACATGCTAATTTACCGTCTTTTTTCCTGTTTTTTAGTGGCACTTTTTTGTTATTACTTTTGCAAATCGGACACAACCCTTTCGTAACAAAACTGCACATGCCTATACATTTAGGCATCTGGCAATTCTTAAGAGTTCCGATATCACAATGATTTCCCAGAAACGGACATTTTTTTTGAATCATCTCTTTGAGTTGAGATAGTTTTTCTTTGGGTATTATAACTTCTTCTCTATCGACACGATAAAATTCGCTCAGGACTTCTTGTATCTCTGGAAATTGACTTGGTTGGCAAGACGAATTAACACAACAAGGTATTCCAATTTCTTCAAATATTTTTTTGATTTGAGATATGTGGCACCTGTCACCTCTTACTAAAGGACAATTAAGATTATTCATTTTCACACCCTCCTTTTTTGTGAAAGTACGTTTTTTATGCTTAAAAAAAGACCCGTCCTTATGGACGGGTCTTTTTTTAAAAAATTGATTCTTTCTCGAGACTGCATGTCTTAAGAATATAGTGATTAATTTTTGGCGTGTATCTATTCATTAGTAGTAATTATAGCAGTCAATATAATTATGTCAAATTAAATAATTTAATGATAATCTGTATTGTGTTTTGCTTTTATGACAGCCCCAGCGGATAATTTTTTAGCTAATTCTTCTTCTGTTGTAAGTTGGTCGTTTGATTCAGTTAATTCTTTAAACCAGATTGAAGTAACGCTCTCTTCTAGCTTAGGATTTTCTATATGTTCGATTGCCATTCTTATTTCTTCTGCCGATAGTTTTTTTTCATTATCTTTTATCATTTTTTTTGCTCCGGACGTAATTCTATTAAATTGATTCTCACCTATCTTAACGCCTTCTGGTTTCAAACCTAAGTTTTTAAGTTGCTCTAATGATTCCATATTTATTTTATTTTAATAATTTTTTTAATATTTCAGCTGCAGTTTTTGGATTAGCTTTTCCTTTAGTTGCAGCCATGGTTTGTCCAACTAAAAATTGCAAAACATTTTCTTTACCTGATTTATATTCGTCAACTTGTTTTTTATTTTTCGATATTATATTTTTAATAATTTCTTCTAATTCTGTTTTATTATCCATCTGTTCTAATCCAAGATCAGCCATAATATTAGTTGGATCACCACCATCTTTATACATCTGAGCAAAAATAGTTTGAGCGGCGGATGAATTTATTTTTTCTTGATAAACAAGACAAATAAATTCAGCAAAATTTTCTGGAGTTATTTTTAAACTTCTTATTGTGGTTGTTAATCTTGAATATTTTTTAAACGGAGAAGTTTCAGTTTTATTTAAATGACTAAATAGTTCATTTATTAGCCAATTAGATGCTGTTTTGGCTAGTTTTATTTTTTGCCTTTCCCAATTATCACCAGTTGAATCTATCCAAGCGCGTAGTTCTGAAATTACTTTTTCCGTGTAATCTGCTAAGTATTTATCGCCAGCTAGAATTTCCGCGCTTGCTTCGTCAAGAGAATATTGCTCTTTAAATCTTTTTATTTTTTCAGGTGGCAATTCAATCAATTTTGCTTTAATTTCTTTGAGTTGTTTATCATTAATTTTTATTGGTGGAATATCTGGTTCTGGGAAATAGCGATAATCAGCTGAAGTTTCCTTTACTCTTTGGCTAACTGTTTTATTTTGATTATCGTTCCAACCTCTAGTCTCTTGAACTAATTTTTCGCCATCTTTTAAGGCCTGTACTTGGCGCTTTATTTCATAATCAATCGCTTTTTCAACTGCTTTGAAGGAATTAATATTTTTTAATTCAACTTTTGGATTTAATTTATGATTACCAACAGGGGATATTTCACAGTTTCCGTTGTATTTCCATTTACCTTTTTCTTGAACGCTAACATTAGCCTCACAACGCATTTCACCTTTTTCCATGTCAGCATTTGAAATATCTAAATATCTTAAAATTTGTTGATACATTTGGCAGAATTTTTTGGCTGTTTCGGCATCTTTAATTACAGGCTCTGTTACTAGCTCTACCAGGGGAGTGCCAGCTCGGTTATAGTCAGCTAAAGTGTAGGTTTTACCAGAAGGATGAGTTAGTTTTCCAGTGTCTTCTTCAAGGTGGATTCTAGTTATATCGATTTTTTCGTCATTAATTTCAAGATAGCCATTATAGCAAAGAGGTATGTCGTATTGTGATATTTGATAACCCTTTGGTAAATCAGGGTAAAAATAATTTTTTCTATCAAATTTACTTAGTTGGTTTATTTGACAATTAAGAGCTAAGCCTAAAAGTACGGTCCAGTTAATTGCTTGCTGATTGGCTACAGGCAAAGTCCCAGGATGTGCCATGCAAATTGGACAAACAGTAGTATTAGGTTTTTTTCCGTTAGTGTCATTATTACTCGCCTCGTCTTCGATCGGTCGAAGTGGGCAGCGACAGAACATTTTTGATTTAGTTTTTAATTCTGCATGTATTTCCATGCCAATAATTACATCGTATTCCATGTTTATTGTTTTATTATTGTTTTATTTTAGCTAAAGTTAGTTTAACCCATATCTCTATAAAAAACAAGAAAACTCCGCTTTGTATTAGCCGAGCAAGGAAGATTAATATTTATTATCTATTTTTTTAAAATATTTTTTAATTTGGTAAAAAGTTCTTGCTGGGTTTTTATTTTTATTGTTTTTATAACTGCTGGATTACCAAGAGCCATTCGACTAACTATTTCATCTTTAAACCACCAAAGAATAATTTTAATATTATTTACTCTGGCCATTTCTAGCTCGGCACCTACACCTAGAGACGGTTGTCCAATATAAGCGATGACTAGGTCTGAATCATTAACGCGACGATGGTTTATTCGCCAAACTTCACTTGGTTCAACATCAGGGTTAACTATGGGATCAGTTCCCCAAATATGAGGTACATAGGCTTCTGCACCCAAACTATTACATAATAAAGATATTTGTTTATAGAAATTTCTTTGATCTTTTTCAACCACCGTTAGAACACCAGCAATATATATTTTTTTGTATTTCGTCATACTATTTTATCAATTCAACAAATTTATATTTTAAATTATTATATTCTTTTTTTTCTTTTTTGATAATTGTTTTAAATTTTGAATAATCAGAAAAATAAGTGTCGGCTTTAGGTGAATCATCAACAATAGTTAAATAAAGTTTGTCAGCGTAGGGGAGTGATTGTTTGTAAATTTGACCACCACCGATGATAAAAATTTCTTCTGACTTATCTTTTACCTCTTTCAGTACTTCTTCCAGTGAATAGCGAACTTCGCAATCAGAATTTTTGTAATCTTTATCTAGCGTTACAATAATATTATGACGATTTGGTAGTGGTTTACCAATTGACTCAAAAGTTTTTTCACCCATCACTACTGTGTGTCCAGTTGTTATGTCTTTAAAGTGTTGCATGTCATCAGGAATATCCCAAAGAAGCTTATTCTGAAAGCCAATTTCATTATTTTTTCCAATAGCACAAATTATAGAAATCATACAAATTAATAGTCCATGTTATTAAAAATATAGTTTTTCATAAAATTTTCTTGTTGCTCCCATTAAATCAAGTTTTTTAATTTCTTCAATAGTAAACCATCCAGAATTATTAATTTCATTTTTATTAATTATAAAATTATCATTTTTAAGCCTAACTTTATAAAAAGAAAAATAAGCTAGCTTGTAATCATGTTTTGCTATCATGAGTGGATTATTTTCGACGGATAGAACATTGGCATTTAATTCTTCTTTTAATTCTCGTTTTATCGCATCCTCAGGCGTTTCTTCTTCTTTAAAATGACCACCAAGATGCCTCCATTTTCCAGCCATTGGTTTGTTTCTAGATTGCTGAATTAAAAAATGTTTTCCGTCATTTTCTATGACAGCGGTTGCACCGATGATTTTTTTGTCTTCTTTATTCATAGGAGTGTTAGAAACCACCGATATTGGCGATCTCTGCTTTTATGGCTGGATGTGGGTCGTAATTTTCTAATTCAAAATCTTCAAATTTAAAGTCGTCTATATTTTTTATTTCTGGGTTAATTTTTAGAGTTGGGAACGGTTTTGGCTCGCGTGACATTTGTTCTTTGGCCTGTTCAAAATGATTTGAATAAAGATGAACATCACCGAAGGTATGAACAAATTCTCCTGGTTCAAGTCCAGTGACTTGTGCCACCATAAGTAGAAGCATGGCATAACTAGCAATATTAAAAGGTACCCCCAATAAATAATCAGCGCTTCTTTGATAGAGACCTAAATTCAATCTGTTTCCATGGGTGACTGCGAATTGGAAGGTGGTATGGCAGAACGGTGGCACTTCGTTTTTGTTACCCGCAGAAGCCATAGCATAAATAAAATCAGGATTCCAAGCAGATACCACATAAGATTTACGAAATGGCTTGTCTTTCAAACCATCAATACACCAACCGAGTTGATCAATCTCTCGTCCGTCACTTGCTGGCCAACGGCGCCACATACGCCCGTAAATAGTTATTAAATCACCCCATTTTTTAACAAATTCACTGTCGACCGATTCTTCTTTTAATTTTGCTATAAATTCTTCTTGGACTAAATCTTTCTTTGGCTCATTTTCAAGACAATGCTTGTGATATCTTTTCCACGCCCATTCATCCCAAATATGAACATTATTATCTACTAGATATTTTATGTTTGAATCACCACTTAAAAACCATATTAATTCATGTGTGATTCCTCTAAAAAATACTTTTTTAGTTGTTAGAAGAGGGAAGTCATCTTTTAGATTAAATCTGATTTGACGACCAAAAACAGAACGAATGACGGGCGGTTCAACGCCTCGTTGTTTATATTGTTCTAAAACTTCTGGGGTGAAAAACAGCTTTTTGTCACTGCCGTTTTCCATTATGTCTTTCATCAGATTAAGATATTGATACTCCGGATGCATATTTTTAATTAAAAATTAAGAATTATGAATTACGAATTATGGTTTAGAGTTTCTCTAATTTTTTAAATATTCTTTGCAATTTAGCATTAATTCTTTTGTATATTTTTTTATCTAATTTCATTGTTTTTAAATTTGTGTTTCTTTACCGTCAGTAGAAACTCGACCACCTTGCCATTGTCCTTTATATTGATTGCCTTCACCTAGCACTTCATGAAAGGTAATGTGGGCAACTCGTGCACCAAAGGATATTTTTATATTTGACTTTCCTATATTACAAATACCAAAAGTTAGTTCACCCTGATAGCCAGGTTGGACAACACCATTAAACATAGCTAAACCAGAACGAAAAAGAGTTGTGCGAGGAAAGATTATTCCCGACAGGCTTGTTGGTAAATTTACCTTTTCCATTGTTTTAATTAAGTAATATTTTCCTGGTTCAAAAATAAAAAAATTATTAGATTCATTTTTTTCAGAATTATTTTTAGCAACTAATTTTATTTCAGGCGTATCACGTTCCTCGATACCTAAGAAGCCATCGCCTTCTAGCTTATAAATTTCGCCTAAGCGCAAATCAAAACCAGCGCCTTCTGGGTTGTTTTTTTCTCGGTCACAAAGATTTTCAACCAAATTTATTGCATCAACTAATTCGTGTAATTTTTTTATACCCAATATCATATTAATCAGTATAATTTATTAAAATTTCGCCATTATATTTTTTTATTTTGATGCCCCTCTTGTCGGCTAATTCTCTAGCTTCGTTTTCTTTTTCTGTACCATGTCCACCTTTTTTGATTCGTATATACTCTTTGTAATAGACGATTTCTTTTATGCCAGCATTGTTTAAGCTTTTCATGCAATCATAGCAGGGGAAGGTAGCTGAATAAAGAGTAGCGCCACGTAAGCGCGTAGTATCTATAGCATTTACCATGCCGTTTATTTCAGCATGAGCACCTCGACATCTTTTTAATTCTTTTGTTTGTGGGTCGCCGTCAACTTTAGCGCAACCAACATCAATACAGTGATAATCACCCTCAGTCGGTCCATTATAACCAACAGATATTACTCGATGATTTTCATCGACATACACAGCACCAGCTTGAACATATCTACAAGCAGTTCGTTTTGCAGCCAGAATGGCCATATTCATAAATAATTCATCCCATGATAATCGGTTTTGTTTCGGTTTTTCGAGTTTTGTCATAGTTTAAAAGATTAATTAAAATATAAAATAGTTATCTTATTTTACCAGATAGATTCAGCTTGAGCAATTGTTGATAACTTTTTTGTAACAAAAAACAGCCCCGAATATTCAAGACTGTTTTTTTATCGAATCAATGTTTAATTTATTGCAATTTTTAATCCTGGTCCCATTGAAGAGCTAATACTGATGTTTCTGATATATGTTCCTTTAGAAGATGCAGGCTTTGCTTTTTTAATAGCTTCTGCAAGAGATTCGTAATTTTCAATTAATTTTTTAGAATCAAAACTAACTTTACCAATAGCTACATGCACATTTCCAGTATCATCATTTTTAAAACTAACTTTTCCTTTCTTGAGTTCTTCTATTGCTTTGGCTGGATTAGGAGTAACCGTATCATTTTTAGGTGAAGGCATTAATCCTCTAGTACCAAGAATTTTAGCAATTGGTGCTAAGACTCGCATCATAGCTGGTTCAGCTACAGCAATTTGAAAGTCAGTTTTTTCAGTTTTTTTAATTTCTGCAATTAAATCTTCGCCACCGACATAATCAGCACCAGCAGCCTTTGTCTCTTTTTCTTTTTCTGGTGATACAAAAGCAGCTACTTTGATAGTTTTACCTGTTCCGTGAGGCAAGGCGACAGTTGAGCGGATTTGTTGATCACCTTTTTTTGGATCAATTCCGAGTTTAATGTGTATTTCAACTGAAGCGTCAAATTTAACCTTTGATAATTTTTTTGTCATTTCGATTGCCTCTTCAACCGAATAAGATTTGTTTTTGTCTAAGTCTGTTGTTTTTTCTTGATTAGTCATATTTTTCGTGGTGCGAGCGCCCACAGTTTTATGGGCTCCCACAAATTATTTAATTTATTTAATTTCGATTCCCATTTGTTTAGCCGTGCCTTCAATAATTTTCATTGCACTTTCAATTTTATCAGCGTTTAAATCAGGCATTTTTATTTCAGCAATTTCTTTAAGTTGAGCCTTAGTTAAACTACCAACTTTTTCCGCTAGAGGTTTACCAGACCCTTTTTTAACCTTAGCAAATTTTTTTATTAATTCAGCTGCTGGTGGTGTTTTCATTATGAAATCAAAACTTCTATCTTCATAAACAGTAATCTCTACTGGTATAATGTCGCCCATTTTATCCTTTGATTTGTCGTCAAATTTTGTACAAAATTCTTGGATATTCAAACCATGTTGACCCAAAGCTGGTCCAACTGGAGGTGCTGGATTTGCTTGTCCAGCAGGGATTTGTAATTTAATTTTTGTTAATATTTTTTTTGCCATATAAGCTAGTTAAATAGTTAATTGGTTAATTAGTTAAGTAGTAGAAGCGACATTGGAGCATAGACCCAAATAATTAATTAACTAATTTTTAATATATTGATTTTATACTTTTTTAATTTGTAAAAAATCTAATTCAACTGGTGTTTCACGACCAAACATTAAGACTACCACCTTAACTTTACCTTTATCTTCATCAATATCAGTAACTTTTCCATCCAAATTTTTAAATGGTCCATCAATAATTTTAACTGGTGAATTAACAGAAACATCAATTTTATATTTTGGTTCTTCTACGCCCATGCGTTTTTGCAGATCTTTAATTTCTTTTTCATCAACTGGTGTAGGAATTGTACCCATACCAATAAAACCAGTTACATTTGGTGTATTCCTAACCACGTACCATGAATCATCTGTCACGATCATTTCTACTAGAATATAACCAGGGAATATCTTTTCTTCCACTACCTTTCTTTTACCGTTTTTTATCTTTATTTTTTTTTCAGTCGGTATTAAAACATTGAAGATTTTATCTTCCATGTCCATGGAATCAATTCTTTGTTTTAAATTTTGCAGAACATTTTCTTCATAACCAGAATAAGTGTGTAATACATACCAACGACGTCCTTGATTTAATGCTTGTTTAGCCATAAGCAAAAGTTAGGCAAATGCCTGTTAATTTATATTATTGTTTGATAATTAATTGTAAACACCAATTAAAAAAGAAATCTAGTCCACCCAAAAAAGCAGCTACCGCCAGACTAATACCAATAACCAGCATTGTATATTGATAGGTTTCTTTTTTAGTCGGCCAAGTAACCTTTTTCATTTCTTCGATTGAGGCTTTTATGTAGTTTGCTAATTTCCCCATATTTTTTGAAATATTAAAAAACAGCCCTCTGTGGGCGCTTTTATTTTTTATATATTAATAATACATTTCTGGATTAGTTTTGTCAAGTTTTGTTTAATATCGGATTTTTATGTTATAATAATAATGATGTATATAAATTATTCTAATATATGATATCTCAAAGTTATTCAATCTACGCTACTAAGCTATTAATTGAGCTAGTTAGAGACATATTGTATTTTCCAATATGG
>Ga0075120_10003278_pt1 | contig 11141 bp, 4 predicted proteins | sample AntAceMetag02UKL_FD_69792 | JGI IMG/M metagenome (GOLD analysis project Ga0075120, IMG submission 69792) | Saline lake microbial communities from Ace Lake, Antarctica - Antarctic Ace Lake Metagenome 02UKL | ecosystem: Environmental > Aquatic > Non-marine Saline and Alkaline > Saline | place... | reverse complement strand
ATTTATTGAAAGGTCATAGATTGGAAAATCATCCATAATTATTTGCCATTCATTTCCACCATCAATACTTTCCATAAGTCCCCAGGGGAAACCGGGTTCTCCACCACTTTCTATTCCAACATACAGATGTTCTTCACTATCAGGTACATTAGTAATACAAGCTATATGATATGTATCTCCATTAGGGACGTTTTCAATTAATTCCCAGTTATTTCCACCATCAATAGTTTGATATAACCCTCCATTTGTTAAGGGTAATGGAGGTCCAACAAACTGTGGTTTCACACCAATAAAAAGTTCATCAGGATTATTTTCATTTATGTGAATATAATCGACATCGAGAGAATCGGGTAATGTTTCATTTGCTTGCTGCCAGCTTATTCCTCCATCGTTGCTATCAAATAGTCCTCTCCCGCCAGTTCCAATCCAGATATGTTCCGAATTTGTCGGATCAATTGCAATCGATTGAACAGGATAATAATCACCAAACCACCAGCAAGGTACGGTTGGAGAGTTATCAAGGGAATCCTCCCAGGTAGGTAAATTCTCAATCGAACAATGAATCCAATTTTCTGCTCCATCTATACTTTTATAAACCCCATCACATAAAGTTCCAACATAAATAACACTTGTATCTGATGGAGCTATTGCCAGGGAAATAACATGTGCGGAAAATGGACCGTTTCTATTCCATTCTTGAGCGGAAAGAATTGAAGTTAGTAAAAACATTAAAATTAATATTATATGCTTCATCTTCATCTCCTTCTTGCATATTGTTTAAAACTGCTTTTTCATCTCAACAATATCATCTTTTTCGAAATTGAAACATTATCATCAGATTTTATCTTATACAGGTAAATTCCTGAAGAGACTGGATTATTGTCGTTATCAGTACCATCCCAGATAACCTCATTAATTCCTAATTTTAAATTTCTAATTTCTAATTTCTTTATCTTCTGTCCTTTTAGATTATAGATTTCCAACTTTGCGTCTTTCGCGTTCTTTGCGGTAAAATAAATGGTTGTGGTTGGATTAAAAGGGTTGGGATAATTATTCAATTCGTAATTCGTAATTCCTAATTCGTAATTATCTACACCGCTCCCATCTATCACATGAATATAATCTTTCCGATATGCTTCATTTTCAATTGCAAAGGCTGTGATTTTCAACCTTACTGTATAAGAACCTGTATCCTGATAAGTATATTCCGGATTTTGTTCATACGAGTCAATAATTCCGTCATCGTTGAAGTCCCACTCCCAACTCCAAATATCCTCACCACTTGAAAGATCAGTGAATTGAACTGCGAGTGGTGCTGTGCCTGTGGTAGGAGTAGCTTCAAAATTTGAATAATAAGGTTCGGGCCCAATGGCTATGGGATGGTAGATGGTGAAGGTTTCACCATAATCTAGACTGTGATAAATATAAATATGATTAATAAAGAATGCTAATTGAATACATTCAAAGATAATATACAATTCTCCAGGTTGTCTACCACCAACTATTCCTTTCATTGGTAAATTAGGGCAATTGAAAGTGTTTTTTAATTCCCAGGTTTGTCCATAGTCTGTACTGTAATATAATCTATTATCTAAAAATTGAATATTCCTGACAAATAAATATAACTCACCATTTTCATAACCTCGACTTAAGTACATTTCTGTGGACCTATGCATGTCTAATACATGTTGAATTTCTAAATTTTCAAAATTATCATAAGAAATCAGCAAGAATAAGGAGTCTGGTATTCCATTTGCCTCAGTTATTACATATCCGACATTATCTTGATTATCAATTTCGGTAGCTTTTCTAATACCGAAATAACCATTAAGTTGGTGTTGAATAAAATTTATTCCATAATCATTACTATGGCTTGAACATTTATTATACAATACTCCTTCATTTCTACCGCTACTTACATCCCGAATTGGATAATTTCGAAACACCCAACTCCCAGCTTGTCCGTAATTATTAGAGTAATAAAGAGCATCAAACTCTCTTATACTATAAATACTGCCTGGTGTTAGATCTGCACAAATGTATTCATTTTGATCATAATAATATGAACTGTCCATACAGATTGCAGTTTCGCCAAAATCAGTAGAGCGGTAAATACCTTCACTGGTTACTGTTGGCCCAATAAAGTATATTTCTCCTATATCGGGTCCTCGGGTTATGCTACTGTCTGCAAATAAAATTGAACTTATAAATGTTACAAACAATAAAAGTAAAATAGTATTTTTCATCTTTTCCTCAAACTTTTTTTATACTTCATTATTCATCAGATATTTCCAGTTTCGTAGGAGTCCAAATGTTTTCGTTCAAAATGAACACAAATTTAACCTTAAAATTAAATACAAAACTGGTAAAATTAAATTTAAGTGTCAAATAGAAAGCAAAATAGTGTTTTTCATCTCAACCTTTTTCTGGCTTGCAAATTGATTTTTTTTTCGAGCCTTCTAAACCGATAAATGCCATCAGTGATCCGAGTTGTTAAATTAACTCACGGATAAATACAAATATTATTTTCGTGTTTCTTCGTGATCTTTGTGACTACTAATTTTACTTTCTCAAAGCAGGCCTTGTCATCCGACATGGTAAAAGCTTTGAGTTACATTACTTTATAGGAATAGCCACAAAAACTGTTGTACCTTCATTTTCTTTGCTGTTGATCCAGATTTTTCCATCATGAAGTTCAACGATCAATTTGGCAGTGGAAAGTCCCAAACCTAACCCGCTCGATCTGAACTCCGTATATCCGGAACTGTGACTGTAAATATTTGTTAATTCATAGAATTTGAGGAAAACATTCTCAAGCTCATGTTCAGGGATTCCGATCCCATCATCCTGAACATAAAAGATGAGGCTTTCTTTATCATCGATTTCTTCCTTGGCAAAAGCTGAACGCCTTGCTCCAATTACAATTGTACCAAAATCTTTGGTGAAACGAATGGAATTCAAAACTAAACTGAAAATCATCAGACGAAATGCTTCCCAGTTAAGAAGTGCAGGAGGTATATCTTTTTCCAATTCCAGTTTGATAAACATATGCCTTTCTGCAGAAATGCTTTTAGCTTCTTCTGCAATCGATTCCAGGAATTCTTTCAGGTCAACCAGGCTTTTGCTAATTTTGGAAACGACTTTGTACTTATTAAAGTTAATAATATCTTCTTCAATCATATTAAGCCTTTCCAGGCTGTTATCAATTTTTTTGATAGTTTCCATTTCTGTTTTGGCAATTTTAGATTTTTTCAATCGGTTCACATTACCTTTGAGGGAAACAAGAGGAGTTTTAAACTCGTGTGAAACAATATTTATAAAATCATTTTTCAATCTGTTTAAAGTATCTATCTCATAATTTTTCTTTCTTAAAACCTCATATTGATTAGCATTTTTAATTGCTACGGAAATCTGGGTGAGGAGTAATTTCATAAATTCCGGTTTTATTTCCATCTGATTTTTAGGAGCATTAAAATTATCGAGATACAAAAAGCCGTGAACCTCATTTTCAACCATTATCGGAGCACAATAGACGGAAAGAAATTCCGCACCAAAATCGAGATATTCTTCAAAATCAATTTCATTTCTGGCATTTTGCAAAAATATCGGTTGTTTATTCTTCTGGATTTCACTCAACACGCCTTTACTGATAAAAGTAAATTTATCTAAAATGTGTTTAGAATCATCCAAAGCAACCTTGAAAACATAGTTTTCAAATTTATCCTTTTTAATCAGGAAACCTCGACTTGCTCCCACAAAATCGAGTGCAAAAATAACCATTTCCTGCTCCAGTTTTTCAATATCCAAAATCGAGAAGAACTTCTGAGTGATATTAATCAGTTTTGTCATCAGTTCCATTTTCTTGTTTAGAGTATCAAATTCTTTTATTCGCAGCAAAATCGAAGTAAGATGAAAATGCAAAATTTTCAGGATTTCAATTTCAGCTTTCTGGAAATCCAGTTCACCTTTATCTGCGATTATCAGACATCCCACTTTTGCAGCTTTGATGCGCAGCGGAACAAAAACGACGTGTGCATATCCTATCTTCCTTAGCAGAATTTTATTAGTTTCAATGCATTTATCCATATTTTCCAGGTATCTTGCAGAATATAATTTTTTCTCATTAATGTTCACAGCAAAAAATGGTTTTGATTTATTTTTGATTTCATCTGTTAAAACAATAGCAGAAAAGAAGGGAGAAAATAGTTTCTGAATTTTTTTATCGATAAAGAATTTAATACGGTTAATTTCTTTTAATTTCAGGATGTCATAAATTTCTTCCTGCCAGTTTTCAACGTCTTCATCTAATCTTGGAACAATTTTTATTGTATCTAATTTGAGATAATCATCCAGGTAAAATAAACTTTTATTCAAGTATATTTCTTTTTCATTTTCAGGAAGCTTGATCACAGAGTTTTTTAATTTTTCTTTATATTTTCTAAAATAAAATCCAGCTCTCTTTTCTGCTTTCAGATTTGCATAAATCTGAGTAAGAATTTCATAAACTTCAATTTCCAAAAGGAACATATTTTGATTATGAACAAATCCCAAAATTTCTAATAGTTCACGAATCAGTTTTCGCAAGTTTATCTTTTCATCCAGAAGTTGCACTCTGACCTGACGAACCTGAAGAACTTTCTGCCAATAAACAAAATTATTCTTTTCACAAAGAATTTGCGCCTTCTGAGACATTTCAAGAGCTTTTTCGTAATCACCAAGACCGATATAACATTCTGTGAACCGAATATAATTGATTGCTTGTGCATAAACACTCTGGGTTTGCTGAGTATATTTAAATGCCTGCTCAATTATCTCAACTGCTTTATTAAATTCTTCTCGTTTCAAATGAAGATTTCCCAACATCTGATAGTAAAATTCGTATTCTTTGGCTTCCAGGAAAATATCTTTGTATTGATAAGTCAGGCGTTTAATTTTATCAAAATCACCAATATTAAATAGAAAGTAAAAATAAGTCTTAATAAGAGGATTAACCTGTTCGATTTTTCCCTCTATTAATTCGGGAACATTCTCTTTTATAAAACTGAAATAATAATTGAAATTGTGGATTCTGCTTTTTGCAATCGCCAGATTATTAATAATGGAATTCATAAAGTGTTTGTTTTCTGTTTCCAGAGTTCTGTTCAAAGCTTTTGTCAAATACTGTTCAGACAGATTGAATTGCCCAAGTTTTATATAAGCTTCACCATAATTCAGAAGGCTGTGAATTATGCTGGATTTACTATTCACCTGTTCACTTATTTCAAGAGCTTTTTGAAAATATTCCAAAGCTGTTTTTGTGTCACCTTTTGCTAGAGCTACATCTCCGATATTGTTATAAATTTTTCCTAATTTTTGTTTATAATTAACCTTTTCCCAGATTCTTCTGGTTATTTGAAAGTTCTTATCAGCTTCATTTAATTGTTTTTGTTTATGATAAAACACAGCTAAATAGTTATGTAATTCTCCCAATTTGATAAAGAAATTAGGGTCGTTAATAGATTTTATTTCTGGAAGATAATCCTCGATCAAGTTTATTGCTTCTGTTACTTTTCCAGTAGAGAATAGGAATAAACTTTTCAATCCCTTAAACTGAATTTCAAAATAATCTGTTAACTCATAATTTCCCAATTCATTTAAACACTTTTCAAGTTCCTTATTTTTTTTCTCGGAATAATAAGTTCTACCCAGTTGTAATAAAGCCATGATTTTTTGGTTTTTATTTACAGCGATTTTATATGCTCTTTCCAATCTCGACTGAGCAATTTTGAATTTTTCCAGTTCATAATAGAACATTCCCAGAAGTAAGTGTTTTTCTGAAATATCCGGCATTTTAAAAATATTGTCTCGAAGTTTTAATGGAATTTTATCAGCAGTTGTCCAGTCCGACTTTTGTATTATTAAAGCCAAATCTTCTCGAATTTTCATTTCAGATAATTTGATTTTATCCGAAAAATCCAGTTCTATTATTTTACATATTTCATCAAATGCTTTTTCTTGCTCTCCCCTATCTGCGTAAAGTTTTACCAACATTAATCTGAATTTACGGATGGTACTAATATTTTCTGTCAGCTCTGCCTGTTTAATTATTCCCTGCATTATTGGAATTTGAGTTATATTCTTATCCGTAAAGTATTTTATAACATTTTTCGAAATCGTTTTTTTTTCTTTTTGAGAGCATTCCACCTGAAACCACTGCTGAATTTCCTGGAAGGCAAAATAAAAATATTCATCTTTTTTCTTTAAAATTTCATTATTCAAGCCATCTCTCATAAGAAAGAACAATTCTTTATCGGAAATATCCAAAATGAAACAAGCTAAATCCTTTGAGAGCGGAGTGTAAACTGCTGATAATTTTTTGAAGAGAAGATAATTTGGCTTTGAAAGATGACTTCTTTTTTCTTTTAAGATTGTAATCAGTATTTCAGGAAGCTGATATTTATCCAAATCATAATCAAATTTGAATTTGTTTTTCTTCCAGATTATTCTTCTATTAGTTAAATCCATGAGAATCCTTTCGATAAAAAAAGGATTACCAAAAGCTCGTTCACACAACTTTTGCAGAAAATCATCTGGCGGAGTTTGTTTGAGCAATCGTTCAACATAGTTTTTTGTCTGCTCAATATCCAGAGGTTCCATTTTCATCTGAACAGGATATTTCAAGTCTCCTAATTTGCCGGGATCATTAATACTTAGAATCATCAAAATGCGTTTATTAATCATCTCTTTGGAGAGAAAATTAACAAATTCGATAACCTCATCTGTAATTAATTCCGCATATCGAATCATAAAAATCAAAGGTTTATCTTCGGAAAGATGAAATACAAAATTTGCAGCAGTTTCAAAATCGAGGATGAGTTCCTCATCACTTTCATCCATCATAGCTGCCATTTCTTCAGAACCAAAAATATACTTTTTTAGTTTATCAGAAATCATTGACAAATCGGAAGCTAATTTTTCGTTGTTTTCAACTGAACTGTAAAACTCTTTAATTAAAGCAAAAAAAGGATCTTTGTGATGGGAACTGCATTCATAATTGAAAACATGATATTCATCTGTAAGCAAATGATAACGAAAAAGAGACAGAACATTGTTTTTACCAGCTCCTCTTCCTGCAATCAAAGTTATCAGTTTTCCATTGCCCTCGGAAATAATGGGAATGTAATCCAACAGTTGATGTGAATAATCCTCACGAACAATATAATCGCTGAATTTTATATTGTTTACAATCGATTGTTTCCTGGAAAATGGATATTTTTTGAATTGAATCTGATTAATATAAGATATAATATTCTCAATATTTAAGAACCTGTCTTCAGGATTTTTTTCTAATAATTTTAAAATCAGTTTTTCTAATCCGGAGGGAATTTCCTCATTTAGTTCCCTAGGAAATTTTGGGAAAAGATTAATCTGACGACCAACCATAAAATCTGATATTTGTTCAATCGTGTAAGGCAAAGTACCAGTAGTGATTTTATAAAGAATAACACCCAGAGAATAGAAATCACTTTGAGGAACTGCTCCTTTTCCGAGATATATCTCTGGAGCGATGTAGGGCAGGGTTCCGCTTACTTTTTGCTGACTTTTGACGATGTCTATTTTGGTGAAACCATAACCTGTAACTTTTACTTCCGGTTTGTTGTTTTTGATTTTGTAAATCACATTTCTCGGTTTGAGGTCCTGATGAATAATCTTTTGTGAATGAAGTGCATTCAAAGCATAACAAATCTGAACGACAATATCACAAAGAAATTCAAGATTTGAAGATTTGAATTTGAAATCTATCATTGTTTTACCTTCAAAATTTTCACTCAAATAATAGATGTGTTTTCCGAAATTCCCAAAATCCAATACGTGAAGCAGGTTCGGATGTCGTATTTTTGTGACATGATGCATATTTTCTGCAGAAAATTTTTCGTATAAACTCTTTGCATCCAATGTATGAAATAATCTTAAAGAATAGAATTTATTTGTGCGGATATCTCTTACTTTGTAAAGTGTTGCCCACAAGCCAACTAAAAGTTCTTCAATTACTTTGTAACGTGAGTCGATTATCATCTTGCTCTCCCAAAATTTATATTACTATTAAATTATAGTTTATTTCGTTGTCAAGAATGTGATGTTGTCAACAAATAAAAAATCGTTGACTAAATTATTATCTTTGAAAGATAAACGCAAATAAATTTGGATAAAAGGAAAAAATGAAAGCAATAATTTTAGCAGCAGGAATCGGTAAAAGACTTCAGAAAGTAGCAGGTGATATTCCAAAAAGTATGATACAAATCGGAGAAAGATCTATTATTCATCATCAAATTGAAAGCTGTAAAAAAGTTGGAATCACAAAATTCGTAATTGTTCTGGGTTATAAAAAGGATATTTTGAAAGCTCATATTTTGGAAAAAATCAATCGTGCAAATGTTGCTTTTATCACAAATCCAATTTATGATAAAACCAATACATTATATTCGTTGTGGCTTTGTCGCGACCTTTTCACAGAAGATTTTATCTATTTTAATGCAGATGTTATTTTCGGAAAAAATCTTCTGGAAAAAATTTCAGGAGAATCAGAGTATTCTCAGCTTTTATTAGAAACAAAATCCTGTGCAGAAGAAGAAGTGAAAATGATAGTAGATAAAGAGAATCGAATCCTGGAGATTGGTAAACAGCTTGAAATCGAGAAATGTGCAGGAGAATTTATCGGAATTGGTAAGTTTAATAAAAATGTGCTTTCTGAATTTAAAAAGTTCCTGCAATATGGAATTGATAATAAACAGGAAAACAACTATTTTGAATATGCAGTGAATCTGCTGGCAAAAGAAGTAGTTCTTAATGCTATTCCAACAGACGATATTCCCTGCATTGAAATAGATTTTCCGCAAGATCTGGAAAGAGCCAGACAGCTTTTTTCCAAATAAAATAAAATGAAATCCTCATTTAAAGACTCAATAAATTGAATATGATAAATTATGATAAAATAAGGATAATGAGCAGGTCTTCCTCCTAACTCATCCTGCTGTCCTTCTCTTTATGATGAAAATATAAAAGATATTCCAAAGAGAAGGAACATAAGAAAAGCAAGAAGAAATAAATAAAATGAAAAAAATCCTTTTACTGGGAATAAATGCTCGTTTCACACATTCCAATTTAGCAATTCGATACCTGAGAAATTACATTTCGGATCTACCTTTTAAAATTGTTCTTAAGGAAGTTACGATCAAATGTTCTCTGCTTGAGATTTTAGCAATTATTCATGAAGAAAAGCCGGAAATAATCGGCATTTCGGTTTACATCTGGAATTCTGAAATTGTAAAAAATCTTCTTCCTGAAATCAAAAAAATCCTGCCTGATTCTCAATTGATTTTAGGTGGACCGGAAGTTAGTTACAATCCTGAACAGTGGTTGAAAAAGTTTCCGCAGATCGATCATATTATTTGTGGTTTTGGAGAAGAAGGATTTCGATGTTTGCTTGAACAAGAAACTTCAGAAAAAATTATTCAAAAACAAAACCTTCATTTTTCCAAGATAAAATTTCCCTATCTCGATTCTGATTTTCCGGATTTAAAACAAAAATATATTTATTATGAAAGCAGTCGCGGATGTCCTTTCAAATGCAGCTATTGTCTTTCTTCAAGAACCGATCAGAAATTGGAATTTCGTGAATTTGAGCAAGTGAAGAAAGAGCTTTTATTTCTAATTGAAAAAGAACCGAAAATCATCAAATTCGTTGATAGAACCTTTAATCTAAATCCTGAACACTACAGAAATATCTGGAAGTTTTTAATCGAAATAAATCCTCAAATAAGGTTTCATTTTGAAATTCATCCAAATCTTTTGGAAGATGAAGATTTTGAGATTCTTAAAAAATGTCCGGAAGGTCTTTTCCAATTTGAGATCGGAATTCAATCCACAAATCCCAAAACATTACAATCTATTCATCGAATCTATAATTGGAAGGAAACTAAACAGAAAATTCAGAAATTGTTGGAACTAAAAACAATCCACATTCACGTGGATTTAATTGCCGGATTACCTTTTGAAGATTTTTCAGCTTTTAGAAATTCATTTAATAATATTTATGAAATGAAACCAAATTATTTTCAGCTCGGATTTCTAAAAATTCTACCTGGAACAGAAATGGATGAAAAAACTGGAGAATACGAAATTATCAGAACAAATTCTGCTCCATATCAGGTTCTAAAAACACACTGGCTTTCGTTTGATGAACTTCTACAAATTCATAAAATCGAAAACCTGTTAAATTTATTTTATAATTCACACAAATTTGAAATGGTAATCTTAAATCTTTTGGAATACTTTGAATCACCATTCGATTTCTATCAGAGTATGGTTAAATTTTCGGAAAAACAAGAAATATTATTTCAACAGAAAAATTGGATATTAAATGCAAAATTTTTAATTCAATTTATCCAAAAAACATTTAATCCCAAACTTGATTTCTTCCTAGATTGTTTGAGATGGGATTGGTGTAAAATCGCAAAATCGCATTTCTATCCTGAATTTCTGAGAACAAAAGAAACAGAAAATGCAAAAAAAGTTGGTTACAAATACCTAAAAGATTTATCCCTAAAAGGTTTTATTCAAATCAATGAAATATCTTTTACAGTTTCAGATTTAAAAAAAGCAATATTTTTTCAACCGAGTTCAGATGCTTTTCAGAAAAAGTATGCAAAAAATAATGAGAGTTTTGCCTTTATTAAAATTAACGATAACCTTCAAATAATTAATTTTAATAGTAAAAAAAACTTGAGTCATCCGGCAGTTGCCCGATGACTCAAGTTGTAAAAGCAGTAAATAGTTTTCTGAAGTTTATTTCAATAATAAACACTTTTTCGCGGCTATTGTTTTTCCATCTAAATCAAGTTTATAGAAATAAATTCCTGTTGCCACATTTCTTTCATTGTTATCCTTTCCATTCCAGACATATGTATGATTTCCTGCTGATAGAGCTTCATTTACTAACGTCTTAACTTTCTGACCTTTTAGATTATAAATCACTAACTCTGTACTCTCTGTGTTCTCTGTTGTGAAAAAAGAAATAGTTGTTTCAGGATTGAAAGGATTGGGATAATTTTGAAAAAGGGCTGCTGTAATTTCCGGTAAATTCATATTTTCAGTAGAGGTTA